>ENA-OPAL01001053-OPAL01001053.1-human-gut-metagenome-genome-assembly--contig:-NODE-1053-length-18076-cov-3.294212_pt1 | contig 18076 bp, 28 predicted proteins | sample MGYA00241057_ERZ501430 | MGnify/ENA primary metagenome ERZ501430 (study PRJEB25962, sample SAMEA2042506) | human gut metagenome | biome: human gut; feature: human-associated habitat; material: faeces...
ACTTTTTCTTGAGGAAGCCGCCAATGATTTTCTTGTATTCCTTGCTACACTCCGGGCAAAGGTCGCGCTTGCGGCCATGGTCGTCTGTCACTTTTTCCCAGTCCCTCGTCATACGTTCGCGGACACTGTTCATGGTGCTGCACATATCCGTCGGCGCAAACATGGTCTTGCCGCATTTGTCGCAGGTATACTCGACCCCATCCCTAGTCATTTTCATCTTTCCTTTCTTTCCATTCCTTGCAGGTGTTCTCCGGGTCAGTAAAATCCGCCCGGTGTTCGGATAAACCGTTGAAGCATACCCACGAGAAGCTGTCATGCCATGCGCAGGTGGAGCAGTTCTTTTCCATTACTCGCGTTCCTCCCAGTTCCAGCAGGAACTTTCCCGGTGCGTCGTTGGTTTCGGGCGATGTTTGTTAAAGCACGTCCCGTCCTGCAAATGCCACCTGCAAAATTCGCAGCTTTTGTGTATGATGATTTTTGCGCCGCATTCCGGGCAGTGCTTAAACGTGTACTCGCAAGTTTCTTTCTCCCCGTCGTCCGGGTCGATCTTGATTCGCTTCCAGTCCTCAATATGGATTCCGCACTTGTGGCAGATAAATTCGTCGCAATCCAAGTAGTCCATATTTTCGTTGTACGTCAGCGGTTGCAAGCTCTCCGCAGTTATGGTCGGTTCATCTTCCAGACTTCCCATAATCAACTTCACCACGTCGATCTTGATTTCTCCATACGTCAGTTCGCCTTTCAAGGCATACGCTATGTTTTTGAGCACCTGCTCAAAGTGGTTTGCGTCAACCAGCCGTTTTTCTCTCATACTCCAAGCCCTCCATTTTGTATCCGCATCGGCAGCAGTAAACATGGTCTGTGTGCTTGTCGAACGATGTAAATGTTTCGTGGCGGCCACAATGTCCGCACTTACACTCTGCGCCGTCTGCCATGAGCCGAACGACAAGCCATTTCGCGGTTGGTCTCAGGCTTTCCGGGTCTATCGTCGGCTGCTCGTTCACAACCCACTCCATGAAACCGTAGCCTATCTTTAGAGTTGCATTGTTAAGAGCATTGCCAAACGCAATTAAAAGGTCGTCCGCATCAATTAGCCGTTTTGTTTTCATTGTGCGTCTCCGTCGTCTTTTTCTTCTGTTTTCGACCTCTCTTCGGAATTTCCGGGACTGTAACCACAACGTCCTTTTGTTTCTGCTGCTTTTCCATTTCCGCCGGGATGGCTTCAACCAGATTTCTAAAACTCTGTAAGGTTTGAAGCGCCTGCATCTCGAACACAAGCCGCGCCAACTCTTCCGGCGTTCCCTGCTGGATGGAGTGACCGTCCGGGTATATCGTTATCGTCATTCCGTACCATCCTTTTCTTTCAGTTCCACTTTCGGCATCGGCTGATCCGAACGGTTTAGCGGGGAGAAGAAGTCGTTCCACATTCCACCCTCCGGGAAGTCGTGCCACGCCAGGGCATAACGGATCGCCAGCCATACGGATTCTGCCCGGTACGCTTCCCTCAATGTAAACTGGATAGAAGCTGTCGGCACATTCTGCGTCCAGAGCGCGCGCAGCCCCGCCCGCATACGGTCGCGGAGCCGCATACACTTGTAAAAATCCTGCTCGTGATCCCGGTTGAATTTCTTCCGTTCCTCGGTAGTGTGGCACTCTTTCTCCATCTGCTCCACATAGTCCCAGCAGCAGACCTCGTTTGTGAAGTCCTCAAACTGGCCCATCCGCAGGCGGAGATATTCTTCACACGCTTGCTTTACCGCTTCCGCCGTTTTCCGGCTCATGGTTATGGTTACGGTTTCCACATCCGCCGGGTGTGACTTTCTTTTTTGTGCCATACTGGTTTTCCTTTCCGCCAGGCCATCCACGGTGCTGGCCGTGCTCAAACTTTTTCACCATTGCGGCTACCTGAATCGCTTCCACTGCCAGACTGACAGCCATTTCACGGATTTCTTGAAGTTCTTCCCGCGAAATTGTTTTGTTTGCCTTGACGGCGTTCCACATTCTCTTTTTGACGTGGAGTTCCAGCGGCATAAGTGCCTGTTCAACTTCTTCCAGCTCTTCCCGGACGATGTTCTGCCCCTCGTGCGGGCTGGCAAAAGGCCGGAACCGCTTGTTTGCAGCGTTCAGCTCCTTGTTTACCAGCTTGCGAACGTCACCTCTGATTGCATCCATTGTTTTTGCTCCTTTATCGTGATTTTCTGCCGCGCAATGGGGCATATTCAGCAGTTACCTGCCAGCTTTCCTCCCACCACGCGAGTTCTTTCGGTGTGATTTTTGTGCAGTATCGCACTATTTCTTGATCCGCCGAATTTTCGTGCGTCCGATTGTACTTTTCAAACGCATCTTCAACAGCTTTTCTCAATCTTTTTGCTTCCTGCAAGTCAGGTTCTTTTTCGTCTCGTGCAGTCTGGTAGTCCTTCGTAGAAAATATATTTTCTTCAAAGAAACGTCCGATCTGCTGGATAGCATTCCATCTTACTACATATCCATCTTCATTCAGGGCATCCATGTTAAGAAGTGAAAATTCCGCTATGCCCTCTGTACAGAATTTCTCTTCATTGATTCGTACATCAATATATTTGTTTGGCATTGTGTTTCCTCCGCTTATGGACGATCCATGTTTTCCAGCCAGTAGACTATCCCGACCCAGAAGCCGATCATTTGAAGCACCCGATCTCCCAGTGTACGGTGCTTCTTCTTTTTCTCAAGCTGCTGTGTCAGAACTGCGATCTTCTGATCTGCAATAGCTTTGCTGGTTTCCGCCTTTTCCTGTTCGTTCTGAACCTTTCTTTTCAAGAGGTAGATTTCTCTTTCCTGGCAGGCGCAAACGCTTTCCTGCGCCTTGAGTTTTTCCCAGAGCATAGCGTTCACGGCCTCTGTTGTAGCCTTTTGGCTCTGTCTGATCCGCTCCATTTGCAATGCTTGACCGTTCCAACTTGGATTGTTGTCTTTCATCAGATACGGCGCATTGTACGTCAGTGTTACTTGTTTTTGCGGCATTGGGGCTGTCCAATACCACCTTGCGCAACGCTCGACAAGCATCTGATCCATTGTCATTGCGTGTTTCTGTTCGTACTCCCAAACCCTGCTGTTAATAATCGCTCGCACCAGATTTGCGCTTTTTGCGTCCGCCTTTATTCCCCACTCTACCAGTTCCTCGAATTTTTCTGCCGGGAAAATGTTATCTTTGAAAAACTCTGCGAACTCTTTTGCCCCATCCGATTCCAGGTAAATCCCATCGTGTGTCATAGCCTCGTTATTGAGAAGCCGTACAGCAAAGACCCCTGTTTCTTTGAACCGTTCAATGTCAATTTCCGGCACAACGTATATATTCATTCTGTTGCCCCCTCGTCTTTGACCTTGAGACCCAGAAAATCGGCTACGCCATAGCTTCCGCCGCCGCATGAATGGCACTCATACAGCGTCGGTTCCATGACTTCTTCCGGCTTTTTCTGCCTTACGGCCCGGTACATCATGTCCATTACAAACCGCTGGTTGCTCTTTTCTCCGCTGGTTGAGCATTCCACATACTCTTTGCCGCACAGGCGGCACTTGTATATAGCGTCAAGTCTCTTCATCGTCCGCCTCGGTTTCCTCGTTGCCTCCTGTCGGCCAGCACTGGCGCGTTATGTCCACCGTGCCGTCCTTTAAGTCCTCCACGCGCAGGAGCGTCAACGCTTCCAGAAGCGAATCCCGCAGGGCCTCTTTCACATCCGGCTGCATGATCGCTGCCCGGACAGAAAATCCGTCCTTTACTACGATGTACTTTTCACCCTGGCTGGATGTCCGCAGATAGAACGCCATGTACGCAGAGTTTGCAAATTCACCCTGTAATGGGGCCAGATCGTCGGCGGTGGCAATGGCGATCACGTTCTTTTGCTCGTCCGTCAGCAGGCGGAGTTCCTGGCCGTGAATCGACACGTCAATGTCCATCGTCACCAGCCGGATTTCTCCCTCCACACTGTCGTTCAGGTTGTATCCCTCAAGCCATGTTGCGTCCTCGTCGGTGAAGTCGTTGTAGGCGATATTCTCCATCGTCTTAGGGCCGATGCCAAACATCATAGCGGTTTCGTCCCGGTCAATGGGCTTCGGGTAGCCGTTCAGGCGGTAGATTCCGTGTGCCGTCATAATCCATACTTCACGCAGCGGGCCGACGTAGTGAACGCCGCACACCCCGCTTGCCTTGATGTTCTTTGCGATAGCTGCAAGTCTCATTTTCTGATTACCTCCACGTCCGGCTTTTCGGTCTCTCTGAATCTCGGATAAAACGTCATTGCGCACATCCTTGCTTCATGGAGTGCGGCCTTTACGCTTGCCGCATCGAGTTTGTACGGCAGATACATTGGTTGCTTCGTGTAGCTGTCGATTCCGTGCAGGGCTATGCTATATCTTTCCATTGTTTTCTCCTTTCCTTTTATTTTTCTCTGCGGGCAATCCCGGAATCGAACCGGGCTGTGGGCCTGTCCCTTGCTCATAAAAAAGGAGCCGCCGCGTGGGCGGCTCCTTAAAAACTTAGTTGATGCCGTTGATAATGGGGATGCTGTTGCCGTCGCCAACGTAGGTAGGCAGTTCGCCGTTCCACAGGGATTCCACGTTGGTGATCTTGTAGTATTCCAGCAAGTTACTATTCAAGCTGTCATTCAGCGCACGGTTCGCCTCAGCCTTTTTCTCGGCTACATACAACTCCGCGTCTGCTGCCACCTTGGATTTTTCGGCCTCTGCATTTGCGGCGATCATGTCAGCGTCCGCCGTGGCCTGAGCCTCAACGCGGCGTTTCTCTGCGTCCGTTTCCGCCTTTTCCTTTTCCTGCTGGGCTTTTACCTTTGCCTCCACCGCATCGGTGAATGTGTCGGTGAAGTCAAAATTCGTCACGGAAATGTACTGCAAGTCGATGTTGTACCCGGCCAGCACCTCGCGGAGTTTTGCATCCATCTGCGCCGCTACCGCATCCCGGTTTGAAATGAGGCTGCTTGCATCGTAGTGCGCCACCACCGCTTTCACCGTTTCCAGCACGCGGGGAGTAATCAGCGTGTCCTCGTACTTCTTGCCAACGGATTTATAAATCGTCATGGCGTTTGCCTGGTTGATACGGTATCCAACGGATACGCTGGTTGCGACCTCCTGAATGTCAGAAGAGAACGCAGATAAATCCATGCTCATTTCCTGCACCCGGTTGTCCATCTTCACGATGGACTGCCAGGGCTGTTTGAACACAATACCTGCGTCCTTTGTGCCGTCCTCGACTTTGCCAAATGTCGTAACGATGCCCGTATAGCCAGTAGGGACGTAGGACACGCAGGAAATGCCGATCATAACCACAGCGACCACCGCCGGGATAATTGCGCTGTTCTTGTACTCTTTTGCCAGGAGCAGCACTGCCAGCGCAAACAGTGCGGCGACCACGCCGATGATGAAGAAAATCATATTTCCTCGCTTTCGCTCATTCGTTTATGTACGGGCGGAAGTTCGGTTGAATCTGATCGTGGCAGGTACGGCCTCCACTTATTTTGTGCCATCTTTTTTGTTCCTTTGCGGCTTCTTCTGTTCTCCTTACAAATCGTATGAATAATCTTGGATGTACGGAGGAAACAGCACCTCTCCCAGTATCGGCTTTATTCCCTGCGGGCGTTTCTCTACATCCACCCGGTAATCTTCCAGCAGCATCGTTTCTCCACAGAATGGACACTTTTTGGGTAGCTTTTCATTCGGGATGCCACCTCGCTGATTGTGGCTTATTTCCGTTGTGCAGTAAACGCACCTGTATTTTAGCGCAATTTTCACTGGCGCATTTTCTTCAAAGCTAACTGGAAACCGTTTTTCTTTTGGATATATCTTGTTGTCATAGATGTCATACAGCTTATTGAATCCGCCCTCTGCTTTCTTCATCCAGTTGAATTGCCCCTTGGCGGCATCGTGCAGATTCTTGTAGTGGTTTACGGTCACAGGCATTCCATTGTTGAAGTCCTCGTGTGTCACCCGCGTTTCAAAGCCACATGGGCTGCTTCCGATTGGGCGCGTTTCGATTTCGTACCCATTGACCTTGCTTTCGAGTTTGCCAAAGTCCTTTGCATCGGTTGTGCTCTTTGCGCGGTCGTCCCAGTATTCTGTGGCTCCAACCTTGCGTGGATCATTGTTCCAGGTGTCAACCCACGACGGCAGGTTTTTGTTCACCGCGTCGAACGTCAGACCCCATTTTGCGCAGGCATCCACAGCATCGTTCAGTTCCTTTCCAGTCCTGCACGTCCACAGGATCAGGGCCGCACCGTTTTCCTGCTCGGACAGAGCCTTGAAGATAACGCCCCAGCGCGGCAGACCGATTTCGGGGTATTTGTTTTCACAAAGCGTCCCGTCAAAATCAATCGCAATTACTTTCTGCATTGTTGCTCCTTTCATTCCGCTTCCCGGATGATCCACACCCGATGTTCACCGTACCCGCTCCATGCCAGCGCATTTTCGTGGGTGTCAACAGCCACGTCGAGGTGGTAGCCCTGCACGCCTGCGCCCTTGTCTTGCACAATACGGATGCCCACACCTTCTATGTACAAAACCGTCCCATAGGGGAGAAGCGTTTGGTCTGCCGCCACCGTCACGTCCGCCTGGATTGGCTGCCCGCTGGCTGTTATGCCGCGTCCCTCCCCGCAAATGTGTTGATACTGCTCCGTGCAGTATGCCGTACACATAAACGTCCCGGCTTCTTCCAGATAAACCTTGCCGTCTGCCATCGAATCAAGCCGATCCTGCAAGGCGGAAATGGTTTCTTCGTCCCGGATCGCGCGGTCAGACCAGTTCTGAAACCTGCTGGCGTAGATGTCGCGCTCCTGTGTTACCTGCTGAATCCTGGTGTGCAAAACTGCACCATTAAAAATTGCAAGGCCGAGAGCCGTACAGCTCAAGGCAAAAGAAACTGTCGGTAGCATAGGCTTTCTCATGATTTCACTTCCTTTTCTCCGAACCATTTCTTTGTTACGGCGATTGGAAACTCTTCGATTTCAGATGCCCACGCCGCCGTCCCGGCTCCGTATGTTGTTTCCCACACCAGCGGAAAACCGCCGATGCCGTCAAACAGACTTCCCAGCTTTGCGCCGTCTCTCATGTACGGTTTCATTTTCTGAACGATCCAGAACCATTGCGGAAGAGCAATGCTATTTCCCAGCGCCTTATACCGCGGGCTGTCTGCCGCCTTGTGCTTTTTCCCTTTGGTGTCCGTCCATTCTCCAATGTCCGTCCATCCGTCCGGGTAGCCTTGCAGACGTTCACATTCCGTCGGCGTAAGGCGGCGAACGATCCAGCTTATCGCCCTTGGCGGCTCCATGTGTTCTATTGCAACCGCCTGCGCATCGTGCATCGTGTCCAGCGTGCCGGACTTTTCTTTTGTGACCGACGCATGGGCTTGTCCGTTTCCGATTCCATAGCTTTCCATGACCTGCGGCCCGGAATGTGATGCTATACTCCGGCAGGTTATGGATGTAGCCGTATCTCCCGTCACAGCCCCGTTGTATAAGTCAACTGCAATTGCGGTATAATCTGTGATCCGGCTTTCGTGATCTCCTGTAATCGTCGGCACTATCTGGCCGTCGCCGTTTCCTCGTGCATCAAACACTTTCACGACAGCGGACGGCGTATGTGCGCTGGCCGCCAGAGGATGGCACGGGTCGCCCCAGTGCGGGTTGCTCCCGTTTTGCGGACTCGTTAATTGCGTGGTGTCGAACGGCAAGGCATCAAACACAATCGGGTCGTGGCCTTTTGCATTGGCCCTCAATGTTCCCACCACGTCATACGACACATCCATCTTGCCGCCGCCCTGATCGTTCAGAATCGGAACAGGCTGGAAAAGTGTCTGATCTTGAAGTGTCGATAGCGTCCCTGTTTTCTCCGTCTGCACCAGCGCACCCTTGCCGCCGCCTGCGCATCCCGAACGTATTTTCAAGGTGTAGGCTGCGTTCCGCCCCCCCTCTGCCACCACTCGATCATTTCCAGCAGGGCGGTTTCCAGCAGTTCTTGCAGCTTCTTTCCACGTCGGGATGCTCTGGTCAGGATGCCCCGGCAGGCTTTCGCGCTCAAATAGTATTTCTCCGGCACGTCCACCTGCAAAATCCACGACAAGAGCGATACGCTTTCTTCTCTGGGGGACTCCCCAATGTTGAGCGTCGAGCTGTCGCCAAGCCAGAGACCATCCGTTTCCGGCGATTGCTCCGGCTTTGCTCCATCTGCCCCCCCTCGGAGGTCTAGGAACAATAGCGTCTGGCTGTTCCACGCGGGCAAGTTCTTCCAGCACGACACGGAAGTCCTCTCCGCCGTTGGAACTGAACGCTCCTGGTACATTTTCCCAAATAGCGAAAGTTGGGTACATTCCATTTGTCGCTTTCCTCATTTCCTTGATGATTCGCACAGCCTCAACAAAAAGACCGGATCGTTCTCCGGCAAGTCCCGCCCTACGTCCCGCAATGGACAAATCCTGGCACGGACTGCCGAACGTGATGCAATCCACAGGCTCTATCTGGTCGCCGTGAATCTTTGTAATATCGCCAAGGTGGATCACGCCTCTTTCGCCTCCCAGCTCTCTACGATCCAGCGAATTGCGGCATGAAGTGCGCGCTTCGGGCAGGCTCTAACCGTTGCCATTTTTGCTACCAGCCGGATTGCCGTGCGCACCTTTTCTCTTTCTGCCTCGGTAATGGGTGTGAAACGATCACTCGCCATATCTTCCAGCAGTTCGATTGCTTCCGAATACAGCATAAAATTGACCTCCTTTGTTTTATTTTTTCTTGTGTGGGCGGTTGGAGTCGAACCAACTTTTATCTCGGTGCATTGGGGGAGATAAACGCCGCCGTCGCCGTCAGCCATAGGCGCGCCCACATATAAGACCGCCGCCTCCCTGGAGATAATCGTAAAGACGGAGAGGCGGCGGGCGGCCTGATCTGCCTTTAACCAGCAGGGGGAAAGGCCTGCCGCCTTTGGCTTGGGCGGGTAGGACAAGGCACTTCTTCGCTTGTGCGGCGGCGCACCCTCTTTCGGCTTCCGTTGCCGTCATGCAGGGTACGACTTGACTAGGAGCAGCATGGTTTTTCACCAGCTTTCGCGTTAGGAGGGACGCTGCCATACGGCACTCTTTCGCCCTGTTGGTGCGCAAATGTTATGGAAAATCGCACCAGCTTCCATGATGCCTATACGCAACCGACGCAGGCGGGGTTCGGCCCCGCTTTCAGCGGATCAGCCGCGGCAACGGCTGATCCGCCCTGCGTCACATAAAAGGCCGCCGCACTGACGCGGGGTGTAGCGGCCCTGCAAAATAAGCCAAATGGGGTTACTTATTCTTCGGTCGATAGTGCTTGCACTGTTTGTCGTAGCCACCGCACGGCGCGCACCGCTGGATGGTTATTTTGAACGTATGCTCACACTGTACTTCTCTTGTTGCACCCTTTTGCGGGGCAGTCTTGGTGTATGCGCTTCTTGCCAAACGGTTCTCCTTTTTCGCTTTTTGGATGTAACTTGCGCGCCCCATCGGGGCCGGATGTTCTCGTTCGTCCTGCCAGATTTCCCAGCGTTCCGGCTTGTTATAATTTCTTGTCAGCCGCCAACGTGGCCAGATGTACCGATAGTAGATTCCGCCTTTACAAGCGTCCCATGCTGCCAGTCCGGCAGTTGCTATATATGCAATCTCGGCTTCCGAAAACCCGCAGTTCAAATCTTCCGGCAGGAGTGCAGTATCTCCCGTGATTCTTGTTCCATCCGGCAGATACACAACGTACCTTGCCGGGTTTGCATTACCGTTCATCATAGTGGGTTGCGATCATGTCTGCGAAATGCAGGCAGAGAACTTCGGGATAGCGGTCATAGGCTGTTCCGAGTGTGTCCCAGCTTTCCCTGCCGCAGTACGCCCCCATGTGCCAGCGAATCGCAATGATTTCTTTCCCGGTCAGCTTGATAAACCGCTGTGCCATAATCACGCTCTCTTCGCCGTGTCCCAGCAGACCGCGATCCTCATAACCGTACTTGTGGAATGCAGTTTCGTGGTACTTGTTGACCTTGCAAATGTCGTGCAGGAGTGCCGCCACCAGCACGGCGTTCTTGTCGCAGTCCTTAAAGGCGTGGTTGGTTTCGCACAGTTCCATTGCCGCATCCGCAACATTGACGGTGTGGGCTGCCAGGCCGCCGAAACGGTTTGAGTGGTGCTTAATACTTGCCGGGAGATCAAAGAACCCCTGCTTCTCTAAGTCGTAGAGCAGTGCATCCGCACCGGGCCGTTTGTGAAGTCCTGCTTTCAGCCACAGTGCGTCAAACTTTTCCCGCGGCTCCATGTCCTCATACAGCCTTTCGTTTGCCATTGCGCTTGCCCTCCTGTTTCTTCTGCCATTCCTCTAACCGTTTTACGTTCGCCGGGTCAGAGTAGAAAAGTTCTGCCAAGTCAAGCAGGCCGCGGGTCTGGTATTCCGTAACGATGGGCTGGGCTTTTTTTCTTGCCATTGCCGTACCGCCTTTCTTAGAACTTCCCCATGAGCAGATGTGCGAAAAACTCCGTCATGTTGTCTGTCTGCACACCGCGCTTGCCGCTGATCTTGTCGAGCCATTCTTCCTTGCAGGCTTCGTCGATCATCTTGTGCATAACATTCTTGAGTTCGGCCAGTTCCTTTTCGTTGCTCGCCACGGTCACAAGCACCCCGGATGCAATTCTTCCGGCCAGCAGGAGCAGACCAGCTCCCGTCCCGTCCAGACCGATCAGCATTTTCCCGGATTCGTCCCGGCTTGCGTTGATTTTTGCAGGTGTTTTCATGTTCGTTCTCCTTTGGTTTCTGTTTTATATTCGGATGTGGAGGCGCGCCCCGGAGTCAGCACCGGGCGGGCGGGTGAATAACTCCCGCCTTGCACTGGCTGCGCCATATCAAAGGGGCGGTTTGGACAGGTTGCCGCCCCGCCCATGCGGGCCGCCCTGACGTGTTCTTTTTGTCCTCGTCTGGTAGGACACCCGGTAAATCCGATAAACCGGGGTGGCCGTCTGCGTCCCCCGCTTCCGGCCACATGGCAGGCGTGTTTCGGGTCGCCCAGCCCGTGCCGGGTGTTATTCCCAGCCATCACCGCCGCCGATAAAGACGGCTATCACCAGCAGGAAGAGCCAAACCAGGGCGACGATGCCCCAGCTAAAAGCCGTATCGGACACCCAGCAGAAAAATGCTGCCACCGCCAGTGCTATGACGAACAGGATAATGAGCATCACGCACAGAACAATGATCGTCACTTCTTTTTCCTCCCGCTTTTCTTCTTGTGCTGCTGTGTCTGCCGCGCCTTTGTGCGGTCTTTGCACGGTCGGCAGTACAGCGAAACCAGCGTATCGCACCGACGGTATGCCGCGCCGTCGTGCCTGCGTTTCGAGCAGTTCATTTGCTTCTTCCTTTCCGCCTCGCTACCGCTCGGCGCACAGCTTATCAGCGAACAGCTTTCAGCGTTTCTTGAAATAAGCGGAACGGCCCCCGATGTACCAGCTGGAATTGCTGCGCGGACTGCCGAGGTTCAAGCTGAACAGGCCAGCGTTGCCGCCACAGTCCCAGTTGCCGCCCCGAAGCGGAAGGTATTCGCCCTCCGTCGCGTCCACAGCGCAGACCGCCTCGCCCTCACCAGCAAACAAGCCCAGTTCCATAAGCTGGTCGCTCCAACATAACATCCGCACATCTTCCCAGCTCTCAAAGTTGGCGCGTCCATGCTGCGGTTTCTCTGTTGTGAACTTGATGCCGTCCATTGCATCGACGTAAACTTGGTTGCCGTTGCTGTCCACGATGGGCTTCCAGCCGTCGCCGCAGGTTGTCAGGTCGGTTTCCGGCAGGGCCGCGTCGTTGTTCTCCGTCGCCCAGAGTGCGCCGTCCTTGATTCGCAGGCCGCGGATGATCTCACCGACGTTGCCGCACAGGTCATGTACGCCTGTCGGCGTGTGGTCGTGCGTCCAGGTTGCAGGGCCGGAGCCAGTCAGCGTCTTGTTTCTGTCCTTGACGTTCACGCCGCACTCGGTCGGGTCAGCGTGGTACTTGCCGCATCTGGTGTTACCATGCGGCAGAGTGCCATTCTTCCAGCTAAGGCAGGCCAGCAAGCCCCACTCCGCCGCGGTCATGCAGTGCCAGCCCTCGCCCTTGGAGAAGCAGGCATCTGCAAACTTGTCCGCGGTAATGTCGGTGACAGGCTCCATGTATGGCAGGCTGTACGGTTTGCCGTTAATCATGGTGTTCTGGTAGACCGAAATGTAAATCTCGTCGTATACCTCGCCGCCGATGATGAACGCCGGGTGCGGCTTGTCCTTTCCGCCGCGGAACAGGTCTTTGTCGTTCATGCGGCGGAAGCGGTGCATGATGCTGGGAATGCCTGCGTTGTCGTAGATTGCAACCACGTCCCACTGTGCGCCGGGGGCTACCTCTTCCGGCTCGGTCAAAGGCTCCACATCCTCGTCGTCCTCGTCGTCCAGTTCTTCCGGGTCACGGCAGCCGTCCCGGAAGATGGTCGGCAGCACATCAAAGCTGATCTTGTGCGCCTCTTTCACATACTTCAAGAACTGCTCTGCCTGTGCCAGAACTGCGGCATCCTCACCCTCGGCTTTCATGCTCATGGGCGGCCAGTTGATCTTTACTTTCGCCATGCTTCTTTTTCCTTTCTTCTATCCTCAAAGATTGGTTCCATCTTCGGCGGCTCCGGCTTTTCCTTTAATAAGGTTTTCAGTTCCGGCACAAGTTCTGCGACATCCATGCCCAGTGCGGCGGCCAGCTTTGAAACCGTTCCCATCTTCGGGTTCCTGCGCCCGGTTTCCCACTGAGCCACCGCCACCGATGATGTTCCCATCCGTTCCGCAAGTTCTTCCTGTGTCAGCCCTGCGGCCTTTCGTGCGTCCCGGATTCTTTTTCCGATTCCTTTCTGCATCCTCTCACCTCCCTTTAATGTTGTCCGCCCCTGCCCGCCGTGCTATAATCATGGCAGGAAAGGGGGTGTATTATAAGATGTGGGTCTACAATTCACCCATCGGCCCGCTGTACATCGTCCGCACGGATGATGGTCAATACGGATTTTTGTACAACGGCATTATCTGGGAAGCCTGCCCAACTCCGCAGATTGAAGCCGACAACGTGTACTGCCGTGCCACCGGCTGCGCTGCTGCTTCCGATCTGGAAGAGCTTCCTCACGACTTGTCCGAGTGGACATACGTTCCCAGATAATCTTCCCGCGCCCGGTCGAGCACTTTCTCTGCATCGTCCGGGCGCACTTTGTTTTTGCGGAACAGCCGCACGATGATCTGCGCCATTTCCTCGCAGACCTTTTCCCTGTATTCAAGGTCAACGTCTGCAATGCGCGGATCATATAATGTCGGGTACGCTTCCAGAAACGCTTCGCTGTCCAGCATGACCTCCATCATCTTCATAATGAGGTCGCGCTTCAACTTCGGCGTTCTGTTCAGCTCTTCTACAATGTGTTCAGGTTTCAGTGTCACGTCTGCCCCACCTCCCTTTAATGTTCATCAGACTAACCCTTTGCGTTCATTATAGTTTATCTAACTATCAATGTCAACCCCTTATTTCAACATTTTTGTTGACTTAACTAACATTCCGTGCTATTATGACATTAAAGGAGGTGAATCCTATAATGAAAGAACGAATCCGTGAAGTGCGAGAACATTTCGGGCTTAGCATGGAAAAGTTTGGCGCTCGTATCGGCATCGGCAAAACGTCCATCAGTCTTTTGGAAAGCGGCAAGAACAATCCATCCGTTCAAACCGTCGCTCTGATCTGCTGCGAGTTCGGGGTCAGTGAGCACTGGCTCCGCACTGGCGAGGGAGAGATGTTCGAGCAGACACGGGAAACTGTACTGGATCGGCTGGCCGCTGAGTACAGCCTGGACAAAGAGCAGGTCTCGGTGATTGAGAACTTCCTCGATCTGTCCCCGCTGGAGCGCACGTTGTTCCTTACACAGATGCGCAAGGTCTTTGGCGGGCCTGCCGCACAGCCGCCCCGCCGGGTGGATGTGTCCGACGATGTGGCCGCTGCCGTTGTCAACGTGCAGGACGAGGTAGCCCGGTACAACGCCGAGCAGGCCGACGAGGCCGCCAGTGGGGGAAAAGAATCTTCTTCCATAGGTTAGTGCTTGACCGTGCCGCCGCTGAATGGCGCAGGAAGCACCAGTAAAATTCAGCACACAAAAAGAAAAAGCCCACCGGGGGGACAAGGCCCGGTAGGCTTTTTCGTGTATGGCAAATAAAAACGCCCCGTCTTCTCCGCAGAAAAGACAGGGCGTTTTGGAACGAGTTGAACCCAAACGTGCAACTCTACTTATATAAATGGCTCCCAGATATGATATTTCGGAAATGAATTTAACTTTTTGACTGTTGAAAGTGTGGAAAGATTTATTTTCCCCAGAACTTGCAACGGCTTGCAACAAACTTAAAACTACTTGAAAGGTGGTATTTATGCCTCGCAAAAAGAAACTGCAAGAGGTGGGCGGACTGCGGCTGGTGGCGTACTATCGCTACTCCAACGGCGGACAGCAGACCGAGCAGAGCATTGAGGGTCAGCGCCGGGACTGTGAGGCCTACGCCAAAGCCCACGGCTACAAGATCGTCCATGAGTATATCGACCGCCACATTTCCGGCAAGAGCGACAGCCGCCCGGCGTTCCAACAGATGATCTCCGATAGCGACAGTCACCTCTTCGACGCTGTGATCTGCTGGAAAACAGACCGCCTCGCCCGCAGCCGCTACGACTCCATCATCTACAAGACCCGCCTGCGGAGGAACGGTGTCAAGATTCTGTATGCCGCCGAGACGGTGGTAGACGGCCCAGAGGGTATTATCATTGAGGGCTTGATGGAATCCCTGGCCGAATATTACTCCGCCGAACTGGCGCAGAAACTCCGCCGCGGCCAGCGGGAAAGCGCGCTCAAGTGCATTGCCCTGGGCGGCAACCGCAGCTTTGGCTACGACATCGGGCCGGACAAGCACTACTGCATCAACGAGAAGCAGGCCCCCGCCGTGCGGTACATCTTTGAGCAGTACGCCGCCGGGGCTACCGCCGCCGACATTGTGCGGGAACTGACCGCCCGTGGCTACCGCACCAGCCGGGGCAATCCGTTCAACAAGAACTCTATCTGCCGGATCATCACCAATGAGATGTATCTTGGTGTGTACAAGTACGCCGACATCCGCATTGAGGGGGGAGTGCCTGCCATGATCGACCGTGAGCTGTTCAACCGCTGCCAGACCCAGCTTGCCTTTAACCGTGCCCACGGCGGCGGCAAGGGTGCGCCCAGGGCTGACTATGTGCTTGTTGGTAAACTGGACTGCGGCCTGTGCGGTCATGCCATGAAAGGAGCCAGCGCCACGGGCCACACCGGGAGCAAGCACTACTACTACACCTGCACCCAGCACGTCGAGAAGAAGTGTCCCAAGACCTCCATTGAAAAGAACTATCTGGAACAGGTCATCGTGGACGGCGTTGCAAAGTACGTCCTTACCCCGGAAAAGATTTCTCAGATCGTGGACTGCATGATGGAATTGCAGGCCAAGGAGCAGGAGCCGAAAGGCAACCCGGAGAAGGACGCTCTGGAAGCAGAGCTGGCCGAGTGCCGCCGCAAGCAAAACAATATCCTTGAGGCCATCGAAGAGGGCGGCAGCGCCCGCCTTGCGGCCCGCCTGCGCACGCTGGAAGAGCAGGAAGCCCAGCTCACCTTTGCCCTGGGTGAGATCAACAACGCCCCCACGCCGCCCCAGTTCAGCCGGGAAGCACTCACGTTCATGTTCGAGCAGTTCCGCCGGGAAGAGGACGAGGTGGACGAAGAGTACCGCCGCCGCATCCTGGATACGTTCGTTTCGTCCATCCTGCTGTACGAGGATCGGGCAGAGGTCAAGTTCAATATAACCGACCAGAAAACAGGGGACTTTGAGCGGGTGATTTTGCCCATTTCCGCAAACAAAAAGCCCCCGGAAGATGACGATATAACGTCAAATTCCGAGGGTTCTACCGCGTTGCGGTTGGTGGAGCATCAGGGAGTCGAACCCTGGCACCGGTCTCCCGGCCTATCGCATTTCGAGTTAATCTTTGAAAAGGCAATATGGTGATAACCAAGGCTGATACAGGCTGGCTTGTCCGCTGATTTTGGGCGATGTTTGTGGAGAAAGCACTGATAAACCAGCAAAAAACAATGTAGGTACGAAAAGAATAAAAAACGCCCGTTTTGGGGCAAAAATGGCGACTTTTGGGGAAAAATGCAAGATAAGATGCAAGATAAGCCCTGCCCCAAAAGCCAGATAATAGTGCGGTCTTGCGGACACGAATGAGAAAAATGCAAGAAACAAAAAAATGAAGTGGTGATTTTTAGGGTTCCACTTTACAAACAAGGAGAACCCGAAATGAAGAAAGAAACTGTAAGCAAGGACCCTTTGGCAGAAAAGATTGAAGAAATTCTAACGCCCTATCCGGACCCGATGAGTCGCAATGATTTCCGCATCGTATGCCATATCGGAACGCGCACTTCGCTTTATCTCCTGCAAAGCGGGCTTGTTCCCTGCAAAAACAACGGAAAGAGAACGCGCTGCTATAAAATCGCCAAGAAAGATGTTGCCGAGTATCTCTACCGCCGAGAGTCCGACCCGATGCGCTACACTCCGCCCAGCGGGTGGTATTACAACTACCCCAAACACAAGAAACCAGCCGCATCGTTGGAGCGCAAGCTGAACTATACGGGCGAGGAACGGCTGCTGGCCAAGGAATGGTACGAGCAGCAGCTGGCAAATTACCCGGATGTACTGACCGTTGCGCAAGTCTGCGAGGTGACAGGCTATCAACGCCACACCATTCTGAAATGGTGCAGCAAGGGCTTGCTGAAAACCATCTTGCAGACACCCAAGTACATGATTCCCAAAGTATGGCTGCTGGAATTTGTGACATCCGATTTTTTCAACGAGATCAGCCGAAAATGTGGAAAACACTATGCCGCAATCAAGGAAATCAGCAGCTCACGCAAAGCCAGATAAGATGACTATCCGACCTCATGTGAACGCTAACACTTTAAGACTGCTTCCATCAGTCTGATATGGTTCCCATTTCAATTTTCCAGTCACTGACTGGAAAATTGGATGTCTAAGATATGCAAGCCCAAAAATCTAGTTAGACAGATCTCCCAAGGCATATTCAGCTTTTATGCAGAACTCAATTTGCCAGACACTGTCTGGTAAATTAGATAGCCCAATACAACAGGCTTATATGCAACGATCCTGCGGTCATACAAATCAAGAAAAGCGCTCAGATACAGCTTCTTTATCACGGGACCGTCATAGTACTTAAACGCTGTGACATCGGTCAGCCACTTTTCATTGGGTCTGTCTGCGTAAAATTCACGATTCAAAATGTTTTCTGCTGTTGTTTCCGGTGTGGACGGAATATAGCTTGCCCGTTTTCTGCGGCAAACAGACTTTTAAGCGAAGGTATCTCATCAGCCGGCGAATCCGCTTGACATTGTATTGAGTATTTTTGTCACGGTTAATGGTTATCGTCATTTGCCGATAGCCAAGGATTCTATTCTGCTCTTCATACAATTCCTTGACCCATTCGATGATTCGTCTGTTCTCTGTTTCGACTTGGCTTTCCTTTCGCCGTAACCACTTGTAATAGGAAGATCGATTAAGATTAAGAATATCGCATAATCGGTTGACCGAATAGTGCTTCTCCTCATGTACACTGCGGACTGCAAGATGCTTCTTCTCTTGCCTTACTCCGCTCAGACATCCCACCTCTCCAATTCTTTCAATTTTTTTAACAGAGCAATCTCCATCTCCTTGTCTTTGATCTGTGCTTGAAGCAGCTTGTTTTGCACACGAAGTTTCTCGACTTCGGTCATTTCACTCTCCGGCTTGTTCCTGCCTCTGCCATCCACCAGACCTGCAACGCCTTTTTCTTCGTACTTTCGTACCCATGCGTAAATCTGTTGATACGATACGCCATAAGTCTTTATCGTCAGCGGATAGTTCTTGCCATGTTCAATACAAAACGCTACGATCTCCGCGCGTTCCTTTTCTGTTGTCTTTCTGCCCTTGGTCATATAAATCTCCGTTCCGGCT
>ENA-OPAL01001069-OPAL01001069.1-human-gut-metagenome-genome-assembly--contig:-NODE-1069-length-17842-cov-1.924833_pt1 | contig 17842 bp, 13 predicted proteins | sample MGYA00241057_ERZ501430 | MGnify/ENA primary metagenome ERZ501430 (study PRJEB25962, sample SAMEA2042506) | human gut metagenome | biome: human gut; feature: human-associated habitat; material: faeces...
TTTTTTTTGTTCCGTTCAGTCTGCATGAAGTGATAGAAACAGGATTTGTCGCTGCCTCCACCTGAACAGGCTCTGTCAGTGAACTATATAAAGTCATACACAACAACAGAGTAAAAATAACCACGGAAAATTTACGTATGCATGAAAGAAATGGGTTACGATTAGTATTTCTCATAAATGGTATTCTCCTTCCGATCATAGACTGATCCATTTATGATTTTAGAAGATTTCTCTGAGAAAATCAATGGAATAGAGTACGTAATTTTTTTAGAGCATTTTTTTCGATGCGTGAGACATAGGAGCGGCTGATATCAAGGCGGGCGGCAATCTCGCGCTGGGTCAGCTCAGGTTCATTAAAGATGCCGTATCGGTAGCAGATGACCTGATATTCCTTTGGAGAAAGAATGCTCTTTATAGACGAAAGGAGATGAAGAATGTCCTGTTGTGTGGAGTAATTCTCAACGATATCCACCGGAGGGCTTTCGATGATATCAAGCAGACTGATCTCATTTCCTTCTTTGTCTGTTCCAATCGGTTCATACAGAGAGACTTCTCTGGAACATTTTTTGCGTGAACGGAGCATCATCAGAAGCTCATTGTCAATACATCGCGCAGCATAAGTGGAAAGTCTGGCAGACCGGTCAACATCAAAAGTAGAAATAGCCTTGATCAGTCCGATCGTCCCGATGGAAATCAGATCCTCAAGGTCTTCACCGGTATTTTGATATTTTTTTGCGACGTGGGCAACCAGACGCAGGTTATGCTCAATAAGAATACGTTTTGCTTCAGAATCCCCTTTTCGGCAGCGTTTGAGGCAGAGTTTTTCCTCTGCGGAAGTCAAAGGTTTTAAGAATGTTTTCAAGTGTCCACCTCAAGCGGGATTTCTATATAGTTTATGTTCAAGACAAGTTTCCTGTGCTTTTCCCAGAAAAAGAAGTTCCAGATAGTAAATTAATATGATAAACATAAAAATATTTAAAAAGTTTGAACGATGTTTAAACTATAAAGTTTAAATGCAGCTCGCTTTTTGTGAGAATATTATAAAAACTGCATAAAATACTTGTTGTAAACAGCGAAATGATTAAAAATGTTAAAAAAAGCTTGAAAAAGCTGTTTAAAAATACTGATATATAACTATCAAAAAGTTCAAGAAATTAAACAATTTAAACAAAAAGGAGGAGAGCGGTGGTGAATGCGGAAAAACAAAACCAGATCTTATTAAAAATTCGGCATGTGTCCAAAAACTTTGGACTTACGCAGGCATTGAAGGATGTATCCTTTGACATTAATAAAGCTGAAATCAGAGGCTTTATTGGTGAGAATGGATCTGGAAAAAGTACGCTGTCAAATATAATTGCAGGGGTGTACGGAAAAAATTCCGGACAGATTTTACTTGAAGAATCTGAATTAAATGCTTCATCAGTAGTAGAGGCAGAAGAAAGCGGTATTGCACTGATTGTGCAGGAAATTGGTACGATAGAAGATGTGTCAGTTGCATCCAATATATTTCTTGGAAATGAAAAGAAATTTCTTAAGAATGGATTGATACAGTACCGTGAAATGGAAAAAGAAGCAAAGAAAGCACTTGATCTTATCGGAATAGAAAATATTGATCCGGCTGAAAAAACCGGAAAATATAATCTGGAAGACCGCAAGATCATAGAAATTGCAAAAGCGTTTTATCTTCATCCCAAACTGATGATCGTAGATGAAACGGCAAATGCTCTTTCTTCCCGTGGCAGAAGCATTCTTTATGCAGTCATGAACAAAGTAAAAGAATATGGAGGAACGGTACTGTTTATCACACACGATCTGGAAGAACTTGTTACAATCTGCGACAGTGTAACTATTTTACGGGATGGAGTTTATATCGATACTGTATTTGGAAACGATATGGTAGTCAATGAGCTTAAAGTAAAGATGGTAGGACGTGAAATAAGTGATCACTATTATCGTACAGAAGAAAAAGGAAGTTTTGAAGATGAAGTGGTTTTGAGCATGCAGGGCGTTTTTACAAGTGTTCTCAAGAATGTAAGTCTTCAGTTACACAAAGGTGAAATTCTTGGATTGGGCGGTCTGTCTGATTGTGGAATGCATGAAGTCGGCAGGGTGTTGTTTGGAATTGACCAGCCGTACACAGGAGAGATTCAGTGTTATGGAAAAAAGACGAATTTCTCCAATCCTAAAAAGGCAATCAAAGAAAGTATCGGATATGTATCAAAAAACAGGGATACAGAAGCAATTATTTTGCAGGACAGTGTAAAAAACAATATTTGTCTTTGCAGTCTTGACTGTATATCACATGCAGGGTTTGCAACACCTTCAGTCGAAAATCAATTTGCTGATAAATGGATTGAACGTTTAAAAATCAAAATTAATGGAAGAAATCAATTTGTAGCTGATTTAAGTGGAGGAAATAAACAGAAAGTTGTACTTGCAAAATGGCTGGGAAGAGGATCAAAAATACTTATTTTTGACTGTCCGACCCGAGGAATTGACATCGGAGTAAAAGAGGCAATTTACCAGCTGATGGAAGAATTAAAGAATCAGGGACATGCGATTTTGATGATTTCTGAGGAACTGCCGGAACTGATTGGAATGTCTGACAGAATTCTGATTATGAAGGATGGTGCCTTTGTATACGAAACGATGAGAGGTCCGGAAGTTACAGAATCGTTACTGGTAAAAGAAATGATTTAATGGAGGGAAAAGAGAATTTTGGAAGAGACAAAGACAAGGCAGCCAGAGAAAAAAGGACTGGAACTTTTTATTAATCTTTTTCCGTTCATCAGTCTGGCAGTAGTAATAATTGGATTAGCGGCAGCAACCGGAGGCGGATTGCTTCAGACCGCAAATATCCGAAGAATTTTTGAACAGTCTTTTGCACAGATGCTAGTTGCAGGAGGCGTAATATTCCTGATGACTCAGGATTGCATGGATATGTCAGTCGGAGCAATCATCGGTTTATCCGGAGCAGTTGCAGCGTATACTTCACAGGTCAGCATTCCACTTGCTTTGGTGACAGCTTTGGCAGCAGGTCTGGCAGTAGGACTTATAAACGGATTGCTCAACGGTATTCTGGGATTAAATTCCATGATCTGCACACTGGCAATGCAGTTTATTCTAAGAGGCATTCTGCTGATTATCTGTAAATCAGGTTCTGTAGGTATTGCATTGGAAATGTATGATCTGGACAGTTTGAATCTAAAAATTGTTATCTGCGTGGTATATCTGATCGTTGCATGGCTGTTTTTTCAATATCATATATACGGTAAACAGTGCAAGGCGGTAGGTGCAGGAAAAGTATCGGCAATCCAGTCGGGAATCAATATAAAGAAAACCAGAATGATTGGCTATATTATTTCAGGTACGGTATCTGGATTGGCAGGCTTTTTCACAGTAATACGTTCTGGAGCAGCATTATATAATACCGGAAATATGGTTGAAATTGACACTCTGATTGCTCTGATTCTTGGCGGAATGGCAATCAACGGTGGTGCAAATTCGAAATTCAGAAGTGTGGTTATCGGAGTAGTGATCCTAGGAGTCCTGAATAACGGAATGGTATTACTGGGACTGGGAACTTATCCGCAGCTGATTACAAAAGGTCTGGTATTTATTCTGGTATTAACACTGACATTTACATTAAGAACTAAGATGAACAGAAAATAATAAGAAAAGTAATAAAAATTAAATATATTCCAAGGAGGAAAAAAATTATGGCAAGAAAAATTTTCAAGACGTTGGTAACTTCAGTTGTCACAGGCTCACTGGTTATGGGAATGTGTCCGGTAGTGGCAAGCGCTGCGGATAATGACATCAAACTCGGCCTCAGCATTTACTCAACAACAGATGCGACAGCAGGTCCAATGGTCAATAACATGCAGGCTGCCTGTGATGGAATGGGTGCAGATCTTGTAATTGCAACAGATAACCAGAATCTGGAAACAGAGATCACAAATATTGAGAACCTGATTGCCAATGGATGCGAAGCTGTATTCTGCCTGCCGTATTCAGATGATGCAATCCTGCGTATTGCGAAGATCTGCGAACAGAATCAGGTATATTTCGGATTTTACTGGTATGACCTGACTGAAGAAGCAACAAAGAAAGTTTGCTATGATTCCGATTACTTTATTGCAAACATTTATGAAGATGATGTGTGGTCTGCATATACAGCAATGAAAACTCTGAACGAAGCAGGTTCCTCTCATATCGGAATGTTTGGTCTTCCGACAGGACGTACAACTACAACCAAACGTGATGAAGGTATTAAACAGGCGTGTGATGAATTCGGAATGGAAATTCTTGTAGAAGACAGAGTAAATACAAATACATCTGATGATGCGGCATCTTCTGTAGAATCAATGGTATCTGCTTATCCGGATCTTGACGGAATTGTTATTGCAGGTATGACCCAGACTTGTCTTCCGGGTGTTATTCAGTCACTTCAGAACCTTGGACTTGCAGGAAAAGTAAAAGTATCCTGTATCGATTTTAATGAAAATCAGACAGAATATTTCCAGAAAGAACTCGTAAGCGGTATTGTTGGTGGTCACTTTACAGGCGCTGCATGGCTTGGTGTTCTTGCAATCAATCAGCTTCAGGGTACTCCGCTTGTTGAAGAACCTGTTTCTATTAAAGATGAATTCCTTGTTCTTCAGTCAGCAGATGACTGCGAAAACTATAACAAATATCTGTATGAAGAACTTCCATACACAGCAGACGAATATGCACAGATGTCACAGAAAATCAATCCTGATTTCACATATGATGATCTGATGAATATTATTTCAACATACAGCATTGATGATGTAATTGCCCGTCACAATGGCTGATGCAAGGTAAGAAACTGGAGAAATAGTTTATGAGTAAAAAAATTCGTGATGCGATTGTAGTAATAATGGCACCGGTTATTTTGTATTTCTTTTTCCTGATACTCAGGCCGGCATCATTCGGAAAATTTAATACGATCTATATCATTATTACACAGTCATTTATTACATGTATGATTGCATGGGGAATGCAGTATCTGGCAAAAATGGGAGAATTTGACATGTCGCTGGGTGCTGAAATGATACTGGACAGTATTATAGCTGCATTGCTCTGTGCAAAGATGGGTTTTGCAGGAATTATTTTTGGATGTCTTGCTGTAGCAGTTATTTGTGGAATTATAAAAGGAATTCTGTTTAAGATCATGGGAATTCCGGTAATGATCATGACAATTGCACTTGTATATCTTATGGGTGCGATTGGAGGACTGATCACAAATTCAGCAGCAGTAACAATTGCAAGTAAATACACATTTCTCGGACGTGCTCCGGGAAATGTGGTAATCTTCATTCTGGCAGGAATCCTGATGTACATACTTGCGAACAGAAGCGTCTATGGAGCTCATGTAAATGCAGCTGCAGGATCTGCACATATTTCTGCAAACAATGGAATTGATGTACAAAGTATAAAGATAAAATCGCTGATGATCAGCAGTTTGTTTGCAGGAATTGCAGCAATTGTACAGCTGAGTCATGGCAGCGGTGTTACACCATCTGTAGGACTGGACAGCATCCAGAATATCATGGAACCATTGATGAGTGTATTTATCGGATTTGTAATGGCACAGTATGTAAATATTGTCGGAGCGATTTTTGCAGCATCGATCATGATGTCAATTATCAGCAATGGCATTACAGCATTGAACTGGTCATCCGCAATTTATAATGTGGTAGTTGGAGCAGTATTGATTCTGATCATGGCATATATGAGCCTTGCGAGAATATACTCTGTAAAACGTGCCGAAAAGAACGGTGCGCTGGCAAATATCAAAGAAGTAGAAATGGCTACGCAAAAGTAAAAAGAAGAGAGGTATAAAAATATGAAGTTAAAAAAAGCACCATATGTAGTTCCGGAAGGAAAGAAAATTAAAGTGATCTGTGATACAGATGCATATTGCGAAGGTGATGATCAGTATTGTATCGCACATCTTCTGATGACAGAAAAAGCTGAAGTATTGGGATTTACGGCAGAACATTTTGATACACTGCTTCTTGATTCAAAAACCGGTGGAAATGATTCCATGCAGCAGAGCTATGATGAAATCGTAAATGTACTGACACTTATGGGGCTGGAAAAAGATTATCCGGTATTTAAAGGTGTTGTAGATCACTTAAAAGATGAAAAAACTCCGGAAAATACCGATGCAGGAAAATTCATTGCAGAGCAGGCTGCCAAAATGCCGGAAGGTCAGAAATTAGCTGTCGTTGCACAGGGTGCGATTTCAAATGTTGCGGATGCACTTTTGATCGATCCGAGTATTGAGGACAAAATGTTTGTTATCTGGATCGGCGGCGGAGCTTATCCGGAGGGATCCTGGGAGTTTAACCTGAATGGTGATGTAAATGCTGCAAACGTAGTATTTGATTCAAATGTTGAACTGTGGCAGGTACCATGTAACGTTTATTCTATGATGAAGGTTTCATTCCAGGAGTTATATGAAAAAGTAGCTCCGTATGGAAAAATCGGAAAATATCTGTATGAAAACCTTCTCCGTGTCAATGAAAAACTTTGCAGTATTCCACTGTTTGGCGGTATGGCTACTTATCCGGGAGGCGAAAGCTGGCAGCTTGGTGATTCTCCAGTAGTAGGTCTGCTCATGACTGATCACTGCTATGATTATGATCTGATGCCGGCACCGCGTGTAGATGATGAAGGACACTATCTTCTTCGTCCGGCAAACCCGAGAAAAATCAGAGTATACAATTTCGTTGATTCAAGAATGATTCTGGAAGACATGTTTGCTAAATTTAAATATTATTACGGAGATGAAGAAAAATAATATTTAAACATGATAAGTGGTGCGAGGAGATGTCTCCGAGCATCACTTATTTACCAAAAACGGTGTTGTCGTATACCGGATACTATATTAAAAAATTGGAGAGAGACTATGCATAAAATAAAATTAGGCTTTGCCCCTACAAGAAGAAGCATCTTCAGTGCTCCGGATGCGGTTAAATACAGGGGGCTGACAGCGGCTAGACTAAAAGAACTTGGAATTGACTTTGTAGATATTACGGACATTAACGAAGAAGGTCTTCTTTATGATGATGAAGGTCTTGAAAAAATAACAGAAAAATTTAAAAAAGAGAAAATTGACGGTTTATTTCTTCCACACTGCAATTTTGGTACGGAATTTGAATGTGCAAGGCTTGCAAAAAATTTGAATGTACCGGTGCTGCTGTGGGGACCACTGGATGAAAGACCAGATGAAAATGGTGTACGTTTAAGAGATACACAATGTGGATTATTTGCCACAGGAAAAGTCCTCAGACGATTCAGGATACCGTTTACATATATGACAAACTGTCGACTGGAGGATCCGGTATTTGAGAGGGGACTTCGTGATTTCATCGCAGTTTGCAATGTAGTAAAAACTTTTAGAAATATCCGCATTCTTCAGATCTCCACAAGACCGTATGAATTTTGGTCAACTATGTGTAATGAAGGAGAACTGCTGGAAAAATTTAATATTCAGCTGACTCCGATCCCGATGCCTGAACTTACCGATGAAGTAAAAAAAGCAAAAGACGAAGGAACGGAAGTTGCAAAAGTTATGGAATACTGTCGCAAGAATATGATCATTGACATTAAGGATAATGAACTGGAAAATGTGGCAGCACTCAAAGTAGCAATGAAATCCCTGATCACAAAATATGGATGCCAGGCAGGTGCGATACAGTGTTGGAATCAGCTTCAGAGTGAATTGGGCATTATGCCATGTGCAGCTAATGCACTTTTAAATGAAGAAGGTATTCCGGTGGTATGCGAGACTGATATCCATGGAGCGATTACCGCACTGATGGTAGAGGCGGCAGATATGGGAGAAAACAGAAGCTTCTTTGCAGACTGGACAATCCGTCACCCGGATATTGAAAACGGGGAACTTCTTCAGCATTGTGGACCATGGCCGATTTCTGTTGCAAGAGAAACACCAAAGATTACGTATCCGCTGGCATTCAGTCACCCGGGAGCAATTACTGCAGAAGCAAAACATGGTGAAGTAACGCTGGCTCGTTTTGACGGGGACAATGGAGAATATTCGTTACTTCTCGGAAAGGCAAAAGGTGTTGACGGACCGAAATGTATGGGAACTTATCTCTGGGTAGAGGTGGAAAATATTAAACGTCTTGAAGCTAAAATCGTGGAAGGACCTTATATTCATCACTGTGTGGGAATTCATAAAGATGTTATTCCGGTACTGTATGAGGCATGCAAATACATTGGTGTAAAACCGGATTTGTATGATCTGATTGAGGAAGATGTGAAAGCATATTTACGGGGAGAATGAAAAAGGAGGACAAGAATATGGAAAATCTGACAGCGTTATCCTATGAACTGAGAAAAGATGTAATTGACATGATCTGTGCCGGAAAAGCAGGACATATCGGTGGAGATATGAGTGTAATGGATACTCTGGTGACTCTGTACTTTAAACAGATGAATGTGACTCCGGAAAACATGGATGATCCGGATCATGACAGGTTTGTTATGAGTAAAGGACACTCTGTAGAGGCTTTGTATGCGGTACTTGCAAAAAAAGGATTTTTTCCGATCAAAGAAGTAATTGATACGTTCAGTAAATTTGGCTCCAAATTTATAGGACATCCAAATAATAAACTTCCGGGAATTGAAATGAACTCCGGTTCTCTGGGACATGGGCTTCCGGTGAGCGTTGGTATGGCGCTAGCAGGTAAGATGGATAAACGTAGTTATAGAGTCTATACGGTTATGGGAGACGGCGAGCTGGCAGAAGGATCTGTCTGGGAAGGTGCGATGGCAGCAAGTCAGTATAAACTGGATAATCTCTGTGCGGTTGTTGACAGAAATCGTCTTCAGATTTCCGGAAACACAGAAGATGTAATGCATCAGGATGATCTTCATGAAAGATTCAGAAGTTTTGGATGGAATGTTATTGATGTTAAAGACGGAAACAACATTGAACAGTTAAATGCAGCGTTTGATGAAGCAAAAACAGTTAAAGGGAAACCGACCGTACTGATTGCAAATACAATTAAAGGATGCGGCTCTTCTGTGATGGAAGATAAAGCAGCATGGCATCATCATGTACCAAATGCAGAAGAATATGAGCAGATCATGAAAGATCTTGAAGCAAGAAAGGAGGCTGCTCTCAATGAGTAAAATTGCCAATAAACAGATGATTTGTGAAGTGTTGATGGAAGCGGCAAAAACAGACAAAGATATCGTTGCATTGTGCAGCGACTCCAGAGGAAGTGGATCTTTTACTCCATTCGCAGATACTTATCCGGAACAGTTTGTTGAAACTGGTATTGCAGAGCAAAATCTTGTAAGTATTTCAGCAGGTCTCGCAAAATGTGGCAAAAAATCCTATGCAGTGTCTCCGGCATGCTTCCTTTCAACAAGAAGTTATGAACAGGCAAAGGTAGATGTTGCCTACTCAAACACAAACGTAAAACTCATCGGTATCAGTGGCGGTGTAAGCTACGGCGCACTGGGAATGAGCCATCATTCCGCACAGGATATTGCAGCAATGTCCGCAATCCCGAACATGAGAGTTTATATCCCAAGTGACCATCTTCAGACAAGAGAGCTGACCAAAGCCCTTTTGAAAGATGAAAAACCGGCATATGTACGTGTTGGACGTAATGCAGTAGATCCTGTTTATGAAGAAGGAAATGTACCATTTGAGATGGATAAAGCTACTGTAATTTATGAGGGAACTGACGTGGCAATTATTGCCTGCGGCGAAATGGTTGGACCGGCCAAAGCGGCGGCTGAATTGTTGAAAGAACAGGGAATCAGTGCGGCAGTTGTAGATATGTACTGTATCAAACCACTGGATGCTGAAACCATTGTAAAGGTGGCATCTGATGCAAAGGCAGTTCTTACCGTAGAAGAGCATGCACCGTTTGGCGGTCTTGGTTCCATGGTAAGCCAGGTTGTCGGAAGTGAATGCCCACGAAGAGTTGTCAACATGTCTCTTCCGGATGCTCCGGTTATTACGGGAATATCCAGAGAAGTATTTGATTATTATGGATTAAATGCAGAAGGTATTGCGAAAAAAGCAGCAGAACTGGTGAAATAATATGAGTAAATATGTACTTGGGATTGATCAGAGTACACAGGGAACAAAGGGCCTCCTTTTTGATGAAAAAGGAGCCCTTCTCTGCAGAGCTGATCTTCCTCATAAACAATATGTTGATGAGCGTGGATGGGTAGAACATGATCCGGAAGAGATTTATGCAAATACCATTCAGGTTGTAAAAAATCTTATTGAAAAAGCCCAAATTGATAAAAAAGAGATTACAGTTCTTGGAATCAGTAATCAGAGGGAAACAGCTCTTGTCTGGGAACGTAAAACCGGAAAACCGATATATAATGCTGTGGTGTGGCAGTGTGCGAGAGGAACGGAAATCTGCAAAAAAATTGCATCGGAACATGAAAAGGCAGAAGAAATGGTGCGTGCACACACGGGACTCCAGTTATCTCCATATTTTTCAGCGGCAAAGATTGCATGGGTTCTTCAAAATGTGCCGGGGGCACAGGAAAAAGCAGATAAAGGGGAATTGTGCTGTGGGACTATTGACAGCTGGCTGGTATACAAACTGACCGGTGGAAAAGAGTTCCGTACTGATTACTCGAATGCATCACGTACTCAGATGTTTCATATTGGAAATCTTTCATGGGATCCGGAAGTATGCAGTCTGTTTGAAATTCCTGTCTCCTGCCTTGCAGAAGTGACGGACTCTGACGGCGAATACGGTTATACAGATTTTGAAGGTTATCTGGATACACCGATCCCGATACACGGTGTCCTTGGAGATTCTCATGGGGCATTGTTTGGTCAGGGCTGCACCGAAACAGGAATGATCAAGACCACTTACGGAACAGGCTCTTCTATTATGATGAATATCGGAAAAAAACCGGTTTACAGTAATCGTGTGGTAACTTCTCTTGCGTGGAAACTGAACGGAGAAGTGAATTATGTTCTGGAAGGAAATATTAATTATACAGGAGCGGTGATCACATGGCTGAAAGATGATTTACAGATGATTACTTCTCCGGGGGAAACGGAGACTCTGGCGCTAGATGCCAATCCAAAAGACCATACATATCTGGTACCTGCATTTACCGGGCTGGGCGCTCCTTACTGGGACAGTGAGGCGGAAGGAATCCTTACAGGAATGACCAGAACGACCAAGAGACCGGAAATTGTCCGTGCAGGTTTGGACTGTATTGCATATCAGATTACCGATGTTGTAAAGGCAATGAGCTCGGAAGCAGGAGTTGCGATAGGCGAACTTCGTGTGGATGGAGGACCGACAAAAAATAAATATCTGATGCAGTTTCAGAGTGACATTGCCAATGTAACTGTACAGGTTCCGGAAGCTGAGGAATTGTCAGGTATTGGTGCCGCATACGCGGCTGGCATTGCGTCTGGAATATATGAAAAAAGTGTATTAAATCGTATGCAGAGGAAGGAATATAATCCGCAGATGGAAGAAAACAGGCGAAATATTCTGTATAACGGATGGGAAAATGCAGTTCAACTTGTGTGCAAAAAGTAAGATTATTCTGGACTGGAAATAGACAATACTTGCTGAAATTGGAAAATTAAGGTATAGTTTATTTAATGAATGGTTTAAATGGGATAAGAAATAGTTAATGTTTGGTTTTTCATTAGGTTAAGTGGGAATGTGAAAGGGAAAAGTATGAAAATAAAGGCAGTGCAGATTGCAAATGAGCTGGGAATTTCCAAAGCAACGGTTTCACTTGCTCTGAATGGAAAACCAGGTGTAAGTGAGCAGACGCGAAAATATATTCTCGACTGCAAAGAAAAAATGGAACGTGGAGAATTTACGTCGAACAGATCTGGAAGAGATGCCGAGAATGGAATTATTCTGGTGATTAAGGCAATGAAAGGCTACAATATAATTTATAATGCAGAAATTGATCTTTGGACAGATGTATTGGCAGTTTTTGAGCGTGAAGCTCGAAAAATCGGTTATATGACCAGTGTTGTTTACATGGATTTGCGGAAGGATTCAGTAGACGAAATAATCCAGCAGTGCCGGGATGAGAAAATAAAAGGAGTTTTTCTTGTTGCTACGGAGTTGTCAGCAGAAGACATTCTTGAATTTGAGAAAATAGAAAAGCCGATGGTTTTATATGATAATGAATCTCCCGGATATAGTCATTACAGTATTGTGCCGGATAATTACAGAGGAGTGGAAACTGCGGTAAAATATCTTCTTGATCGAAATTATCGTGATATTGTTTATCTTGCAAATGACAGGGATATTTACAATTTTGCAGAGCGTAGAAGAGCGTTTTTTAATACCATGGCGGAAAATAATCTGAATCCCTACAACGAAAATCGTATTGTACGGATTGGGACAACGATCAACGATGTTTATGTGAAGGGAGTGGAATACTTAAAGAACAATAAGCTTCCACAGGCTTACATTATGGAAAATTATCAGGTTTCCATCGGAATGATGAGGGCATTGCAGCATCATAAGATAAAGATTCCGGATCAGATTGCGTTGATTGGCGTGGATGTGGTGCCGGATTACATTACCTATAACTGTAAACTTACAGTAGTACGGATTCCACATACGGACCGGGCAATTATGGCAATGCATATGCTTGAACGCGAGATTAACGATGAATGCAAGGTAAAATCAAGAATTCTTACAGATTGTCGTCTGATTGAGGGCGAAAGTACAGGAAATATGAATATAAGTTGAATCGGAAAGCTGGTTAGATGGAAGTCTGACCGGCTTTTTGTAATATACAAATAAAAAAAGCGAATCAAAAATAAAACGAAATTCTATTGACACAAATAAATGGCATTTATATAATTGAAGAAAAGATTTGAAAAGGGTGTGTTTATGGAGCCGATAGATTTTTCGAAATATGAATTAAGTGGGAAATATTATGGTGGATCCGAGCGTAAGCTGGGCATTATAATAAATGGTAATGAATACATGTTAAAGTTTCAGAAAAGAACAGCTTTTGGCAAAAGAAATAATCATATTTCTGAATTCATTGGTTCACATATTTTTGAACTCTGTGGATTTGAAACACATAAGACATATTTGGGAATCAGAGATGGAGAAGAAGTTGTTGCATGCAAAGATTTTAATGTGTCAGGTAAGCAATTTGTTCCTTTTAATGATGTGGGGGAAAGTACTTTGGATCAAGACAAAGAAAAGTATCAGTATGATTATGAAGATATTATGCAGATGCTTCAGGATAATTCAAAGTTGACGAATGTTGAAGAAACTATTTCTTCTTTTTGGAAAGTATATATAGTGGATGCATTAGTAGGAAATTTTGACAGGCATGGATCTAACTGGGGGTTTTTAAAGGAAAATAATAAATATTCTATGGCCCCGGTTTTTGATAATGGTTCTTCATTATTTCCCAATTTGACAGATGAAGATGAAATGAAACATATTATGTGTTCAATGGAGGAAACAGATAAAAGAATTTATAAATTTCCTACATCACAAATTCGATTAAATGAAAGAAAAAGCTCTTATTATGATGTTATTAACAGTTGTAAATTTGAAGAATGTAACAGGGCATTGCTTACAATATTTAAGAGAATAGATTTGAATAAAATTGAGAAAATGATTGAGACAACACCTTTTATCACTGAAGTTCAAAAAGCATTTTACATGTATATAATAAAAGAACGCTATAATAAAATACTGAGAAGTTCATATGAGAAATTGAAAGAAGGGTGGTGAAATTGTGAAAGAAATTGTAACAAGTGGGACAATCTGTGTAGATGATGCGTATGATTTTACGTATTATCTTGCAGAAATAAAATATACAGAACGTGAGAATGAAAGTTTCTGCTATGAAATAATACCAAATTATAATGTGATGGAATTACTGACACCAGAGTATTTTCAGGGTATTCCGGGGCTTGATCTGAGTCTGAGAAAGAAGAGTTATATAAGAGAAAATATGGTGCCTGTGTTTATAAGTGAACGAACACCAGGAGAGAATCGCGAAGATCTTCTTGAATTACTCAAAGAGTGCGATATGGAATATCTGAATCGTCTGGAATGGCTTGTTCGCACGAACACAAGATACTCAGGGGATTGCATGTATGTTTGCAGACCGGAAAAAAAGGATATTACCATTTCTACAATTAGTAAACTGGGGAATCGCAGTGCGATTATCAGTCGAAAAGTTCTTGAGTCTATTTGTGCAGGAGGAAAGATTATTACAGATGATTATACGATAGATGACAGTAACAGAAAAGCTTATTATAAACTATTTATGTCAATGTACAGGACAGAACGAAAATATTTAGATGAAAGAAGAAGGAAGGGGATTCGAGATTCAGCTAATAACGGGAAATATAAGGGAAGATCAAAAATTAAACTTGATGAGATGGAATTGTACGAAGTTTTTTACGAATATGAACTTGGAAGTATCAACGGAAAAGCGGCTGCGAATAAATTGAATATCAGTACATCTACTTTTTTCAGGAGATATCGTGAACATAAAAAATAATATTCTGCAAAAAACTGCCCATAACCGCTTTTCTTGCTTCTCACCTCGATGTAGTGTATAATAATTTCAATACGAAAAATACGATTTCAAGGATGATCAGGTGAACCAGATTGAAAAAAAAGATAGAACAGATACTGAACGGAAAATTTGAATATGAGCAGCCGGAACTCCTTTTCTCGAAGGACCGGCTGGAGATTACGCTGGAAGCCGGAAGCACAGCGCAGGGCGAACTCTACTTTGGAACAGAAAACAATGACCGGATTCAGGGATATGTGACGTCTTCGAACCGCAGATTTGTACCGGGCAGCAGTCGTTTCTCCGGCACGACAGTGCGGATGCCTTATGGAATAGACGGTTCAGGTATGCAACCGGGAGAGGTATGTACCGGCTGGCTGTGCGTGACTTCAAGTACAGGTGAGTACAAGGTTCCGTTTCGGATTCAGGCCGTAAAAGAAGAAATGCGAAGCTTTGGAAGTGAAGTCAGGGATTTGGAAGCTCTTACGGAGATTGCACATAAGGATTTCAGAGAGGCTTACAGGATTTTTACAGATAAAAATTTTGCCACTGTGATTGCAGAGGCAGATCCGAAACAGAAGGCGCTTTACGCAGGCCTTTCAAAGCAGCCTGTAACATGGCAGAATCTGGAAGAATTTCTGGTTGCCACGAAACAAAAAGCGGCTGTTTCGGTTTCACTTAAAACTACAGAAACAGAGTTTTATAATGTCAAAGAAACCATACAGGAATCCTTTGAGATCCAGAGGAGCGGCTGGGGACATCTTCGCCTGGATATAGAAAGCAAGGGGGGATTCCTTGAGCCGGAACGTAAGGTCGTTACGGATGAAGAATTCATCGGAAGCTGTCTGAAACTGAACTATGTCATTCATGCAGATCAGTTAAAATCCGGTAACCAGATTGGTGAGATCATTGTAAGAAGCCCGTATCAGGAACTGAGATATCAGGTGACTGCGTCAAAGAGTCCGCAGATCCGTATTGACATTCGCAGAGAAGAAAAGAAGCACAAAGCAGAGCTTATACATGATTATATAGAGTATCGTATCGGACATACAGACCGTGAGACATGGATTTCACATACGGAACGGATACTGGACCGGCTGAAGGTTTCGGGATGTGAATATCCGGAATATCATTTTTATCAGGCATATATTGCACATATAAAAGGCGATGATCAGACCGCAGCATCCCTGCTGAAACAATATCAGCTCAAGGAGTTTACAAGAGAGGAACTGGAGCAGGCAGGCATTTATCTGTATCTTTGCACAGTATGCGGTTTATATCGGGATAAAGGACAGGCTGTTTGGCGGCTGCAGAATTTCTTTCGTCAGAAAGAAGACAGCTTTATACTTTTGTGGCTGCTTCTTCAGCTGGACAGTACATATAGAACGACACCATCGAAAGTGTTGTTTATGCTGGAAGAACTTTACGAAAAGGGCTGCTTTAGTCCGCTACTTTATGTGGAAGCATGGAAACTCATAAGTGAGGATGTTTCCCTGCTGCACCGTCTGAGCCCATTTTGGATGCAGGTGTTCTGTTTTGCAGGAAAGCATGGACTGCTCACGGAAGAACTTGTGATGCGCCTTGCATATCTTTCCGGCTACGAAAAGAAATTTTATGGCAGTCTGTATCAGACACTGGCGGCTGGTTATGAGAAGTTTCCTTCGGACGATGTTCTGGAGGCAATCTGCAAATACATAATGAAGGGTGAACCACGGAAACAAAAGTATTTCCAGTGGTTTTCACTGGCGGTTGAGCAGGGGCTTCGAATTACCAGACTCTATGAATATTATGTGGAGACGATGGAGATTTCTTATCGAAGACAGCTTCCGAAGGCACTTCTGATGTATTTTGCCTACAATGATAATTCTCTCGGAGATGCACGGAAAGCATATGTTTATGCAAGTGTGATCGCTGCGAAAGACACAGATCCTCATACATATGAAAATTATAAAGAAAGTATGGAACGTTTCGCATATCGGAAACTCTGTGACGGGCAGCTGGATGAAAATTATGCGACACTTTATCAGGAATTCCTGTTTGAACCGTTCAGCAGGGAAGAGGGCGAGCGTCTTGCACCGAAGCTGTTTACGCACAGACTGTATTGCGACGATGACAAGGTGCGGCAGATAATCGTTCGCCATAAACAGTTTCAGGAGGAAGAAGTATATCCGTGCACTCAGGGGGTGGCATATATTCGGCTCTATACAGAGGATGCTGCAATTCTTTTTCAGGATGGTAAACAGCGTCGCTATGCGGCAACGATACCATATAATCTGAAAAAACTGACGGATGAGGAGAAAGTAATCCCGGAATTACTGAAACTGGGTGTCGAAGAGCCGGGGCTTTTGCTTCATTATTGTGAGACAGCCAAAATGAGCAGAGAAAATCTTGCATATTTTCAGCGCCTTGCAGAACTTTCTTCCTGCACGGAAACATACCGCAGATCCATACGGAAAAAAATTCTGGAATTTTATGCACAGAATGTACATGGACAGGATCTTGACAAATATCTTGAAAGAATGGATTATCGTCAGTATGCACTGGTTGACCGCACAACACTTCTGGAGGTTCTGATCTCCCGCAGACTGTTCCGCCAGGCAATGGGACTTGTAGAAGAGTTCGGATATGAAGGACTGGAACTTACAAGCCTTCTGAAGCTTACAAGCCGTATGATACTGAAGAGTAACATGGCAGAGGATGAAGAACTTCTGGCACTTGCATCTGAAGTATATCGAAATGGAAAATACGATGAAGTTATTTTATATTACCTGATGAAATATCGCTTCGGGCCGATGGACGAGCTTCTTTCTATCTGGAAGAGTGCCAGAGGGTTTGAGATGGAAACATATGATCTGGAAGAACGCATTTTAAGCCTTCTGATCTTTACTTCGGATTACCGTAAAGAAGGCGAAGCAGTGTTGGAATCTTATGTCAGTCAGTCGGGAAAAGAACGGATTATCGGAGCTTATCTGACACAGGTGGCATATGGGGTATTTGTAAAAGAATACACGATGAGCGCGTTTGTGCGTGGACGTCTGGAATATGCTTATCTTAACAAATGGCCGGTGAACCGGATCTGCAGACTGGCACTTCTGAAAGAGATTTCCAGGGAGCAGGATCCAAAACCGGAATATGTCGGTATTCAGCAGGGAATACTGAAAGAATGTGCGAAGGAACATCTGATGTTCGGCTTTTTCCGAAGAATGTCACCGGAGCTTTTGAGTCCGTATCAGCTGGATGATAAGACTTTTGTAGAATG
>ENA-OPAL01001080-OPAL01001080.1-human-gut-metagenome-genome-assembly--contig:-NODE-1080-length-17696-cov-4.045689_pt1 | contig 17696 bp, 16 predicted proteins | sample MGYA00241057_ERZ501430 | MGnify/ENA primary metagenome ERZ501430 (study PRJEB25962, sample SAMEA2042506) | human gut metagenome | biome: human gut; feature: human-associated habitat; material: faeces...
CCCAAAAGCCAGATCAGAAGGGCGGATAGAATAGGAATCCAGTCCGGCGAGGCGTTGATCACGATTACATCCGCACCGGCACGGCGCAGGGCTTCGGGAGCCACCACGGAAGTGGCGCCGTTGGCGCAGTCGGCCACGATCTTCAGTCCCTTGAGCGGCTTGGGCTGGGTTTTGTCATCGTTCAGCGGAGCGATGGTGGCCACCAGATGATCGATGTACAGGTTGGTGGCAGTGGTCTGGTCGTGGCTCACGCGGCCCACGCCGGCACCGGTCGGGCGGTCCCAGTCCTGGCCGAGCACGGCCTCGATGTCGTCTTCCTTCTGGTCGGGCAGCTTGAAGCCGCCGCGTGCGAAGAACTTGATGCCGTTGTCATCATATGGATTGTGACTCGCAGAAATCACCACGCCCGCATCAAGACGAAGGGCGCGCGTCAGATAGGCGACGGCCGGCGTCGGAATCGGGCCGCAGAGCACGATGTCGACACCCGCGCTCGAAAGGCCCGCCTGAAGGGCGGCCTCGATCATGTAGCCCGAGACGCGGGTGTCCTTACCGATCAGGACGGTCGCGTGTCCCGTCGGGCTTTGCCGGCGAAGGACGCGCCCGACAGCCTGGCCCAGGCGAAGCACGAAGTCGGGCGTGATGGGAGCCTTACCGACTCGACCTCGCACGCCGTCCGTTCCGAAATAACGACGTGACATTACTATGTTCCCCCACTTTTTCAATTCATTTCAACGAATTTCATCATGTTTATGATGAAATAACTCTGACAAAGCATTCATAAAATCCCTTGCTCCGTACAGAGACATAAAGAATGCGCTAACTGGTATGGCGGCATAAGCCCAACGAACTTCCAACCACGGAATGGACTGAAAAGTAGCATGCGCCCGCATGACCCAGATCCAACCGAACCAACAAATTAGAAGATAGGTTGCAAGTTCAATCATGGTAACCAAAATGCGGCACACTTTTGCCACAGTTGTACCATATAATTTCTCAGTCAAAACATCGACAACAAAGTGGTTACGTGTGCGAACCAGTTCCATTGCACCAGGAAATATCATCCAAACCAAAAATATCTGAATCCAATCATCTGTTTGAGTGAAATTATAAATAGGAACGAATCTGACAAAAACATTTAAGATAAAAAGCGTAAATATCATAACCAACGAAAATACACTAATGATTTTCGCTGTCATGCTTACATACTTATCCAAACGGCCTAAAAACAATGAAATCGAACGCATTTAATTCACTAACCTAGCAAACCCTAACGAAAGATCTGGAATAAAGGCCACCGCAATTGCCGCTACGAGCATAATAACCACATATCCAAGCGCACCCTTTGCAATTGCCATCACCTTTTCACCGGTAATTGAACTCATCACGTAGAGATTCAAGCCAACTGGCGGTGTAAGGACACCTATTGCCAACGCAATACACATGACAACGCCCAACTGAACGATGTCATAACCGAAAGTCTTGGCCAAAGGAACAAAAATGGGAACAGTAATAAGAAGGATTGCCGTACCCTCCATAAAACACCCCATCAAAACCAATAAAGCAATAATGATGAGAAGTACAGGCGCAACTGAGGTAAAAGAAGTCGAAATGAATGCAATCGCCTGTTGAGGGATACGCGTATAAAGTAGGACATACTGGAAAAAACCTGCAGTCGCAATGACAAACATCACCTTCGCCGTTTGCTCAACCGTTTCCCAAAAAATCTTCGGCAGATCCCGTACCTTTAGAGTGCCATAAACGCAAAATCCCAGAAACATCACATAGAGCGATGCGACTGCGGCTGCCTCTGTCGCCGTAAATAATCCTCCGAACATGCCCCCCATCACAATGACAGGCGTCATCAGCGCAAAAAACGCTTCCTTAAACGCAAGCAAGCGTTCCCGCATCGGAGCGGGGTCCGATTTCGCATAATTTTTCCTTGCCGAAACAAAACTCGACCACGCCATAAAACCGATCCCAAGCAACAACCCAGGAACAGCGCCTGCAGCAAACAATGCATTGACGCTCGTCTGTGTCAAGCCCGCGTAAAGAATCAGCGTAATAGATGGAGGAATTATCGGTCCCAATGCGCCGCCAGCAGCAATAGTGGCGCAACTGAAGGGACGTTCATAACCAGATTTCGTCATTTCTGCAATAGCAATCATCCCGATCCCAGCTGCACAAGCTGCAGCGCCATCACCACGCAAGCCACGATGGCCGCATTTGAGAGTCCGCCCCAACGGTGCCCCAGACAAACGCGTCCAAACCCAAAAAGTGACTTACTCACGCCTCCCACTGTCATGAGATTTCCCATGAGCAGGAAGAATGGAATGGACATCAATGTAATCCCAGAAACCTGAGCGAACATTCGCTGAGGGACAAGGAACAATCGACCTATGTCTCCCCCAGCTAGGAGAAACGTCGCAATTGATGCAAATCCCATCGTGACGGCCGTACTGACGCCCAAAAGCATCAATACCAAAACCGATGCAAAAATGACGAACATCCACATGAGCGAACCTTATTTCACTCGAGCCTGTTCAACGGCATTGAGCAATTTAGACATTTCCTCCTTGCCAGCCAATTCACCAACCTTATCGTAAGCAGGAGCCATCATGCTGACAAACGACTGGCGATCTGGAGTCGTAACATTCATGCCCTTATGCTTCAGCTCTTCAATGACCGCTGCTTCCCCCTGACTGATTCGATCACGAGTCAAATTTTGAGCATTGAGCGCTTCTTCTTTCAAAATTTGCTGCAACTCGGGCGTAAAGCCTTCGAAAACAGTCTTATTGAAAAGGAATACCTGGCAATCGAAATAATGGTTTGTCAGAGCTAGCTGATCCTGGGTTTCAAACAAAGAATCTGCCAAAATCGTAAACACTGGATTTTCTTGACCAACCACCACGCCCTGCTTCAAAGAGGTATAGAGCTCCGAATACGCAATCTTCTGAGTATTTGCACCGACAGCATCGAAGGCAGCAAGCAGTCCCGTAGAAGGAGGAACGCGAATTTTCACGCCATTGAGGTCGGCCGCAACCTTGACTGGAATACCCTTCGTCGTAGTTTGACGGAAGCCATAGTCAAACATGGAAAGCCCAATTGCATCATGCTGAACCAGATCTTCGTTCATCCAGGGCATCACAAACGCATCTATCGTGCGATGGGCATGATCGTAGTTTTCAAACAAGAACGGAGCTGTCATGGCATTCAGCTTCTTGGAGTACATCGCCAGATTGCCAAGACTGACAACGGCACTATCCAAGGCCATCAACGTCACTTGTTCGGCCAATGCCGGTTGATCTCCCAATTCACCCGCGGGATATACCTCTACCTTCACTTTCCCATTGGTTCTGTCAGCAACATTTTTCGCAAACAATTGAGCTGCTTCATGATGAGCATGAGACACGGCAGCCGTATGCGCCAGACGAATGGTTTGAGAAGCGAACTCACCAGCCCAAAGCGTCGTACAAACAAAAAGACTGGAAATGGCAATAATTGTCGCTTTCAAGTTCATGTGTAATCACTCATTCAAAATTAAATAACTTTGGCCTTCATCAAGTCGTGAATATTGAGAGCACCAATCAGATGATTGTTTTCATCTGTCACCAACAATTGATTGCATTGGAAATCAGCCATTTTTTTTACGGCACTCACAGCCAAATCATCAGCAGAAATGGTCTTAGGATCACGCGTCATGACCTCGCCGACCTTGAGATCACGAATATCTCCAACACGACTGATCAAACGACGAAGATCACCCTCAGTAAGGATGCCGATCAGCGTATTGTCGTTCGACACCACAGCCGTCATGCCCAGATGCTTGTGCGAAATTTCTTCAATCGCTTCCAACACCGGCGTATCTGCTTCTACCCTCGGAAGTTCACCTCCCTGATGCATGACATCACGCACACGGGTAAGCAAACGGCGCCCCAAGGCGCCACCAGGATGGCTGCGTGCAAAATCGCGTTCACTAAAACCGCGAGCCTTCAAGCACGTAACTGCCAACGCATCCCCCAACGCCAAGGTAACCGTCGTGGAATTCGTCGGAGCGAGATTGAGCGGACAAGCCTCATGATCGACATGACAATTCAGATGTGCATCCGCATGTTTCGCCAGAGACGAGAGCGGATTCCCTGTCATAGCAATGAGCGAAGCTCCTTCACGCTTGATGGTTGGCAGTACAGTTAGCAATTCCGATGATTCACCAGAATAAGAAATCGCAACAACAGTATCCTCTTTGGTAATCATCCCAAGATCACCATGAGCTGCTTCGGCTGCATGCACGAAGAAAGAAGGCGTACCTGTTGACGCGAACGTAGCCGCCAACTTGCTCGCAATATGTCCCGACTTACCAATGCCCGAAAAGATCAAGCGCCCTTCACAGTTCAAGATCAATTCCAATGCATTGAAAAAATCGTCATTAAGCTCCTTCGCCACAGCAATTACTGCATTCGCTTCTTCGTGCAGAACTGTCGTAGCGATCGACAAGGCTTGTTCTTTGTCCATGCTATGAATTCCTCTTACTTTCAATCATCAAATCAATTAACTCACGAACGGCTCCACTTCCACCGTTGCGTGAAGAAATCCAGTGAGCTACCGCCTTGGCAGTAGCATGTGCATCATGAGGAACGGCAGCGACCCCTACCTGTTCCAATAACGGAATATCCGGGCGATCATCTCCCATATAAGCCACCTCCGCTGGCGTCAAAGCATACAGCTCAAGGAGCGTCTGAAAAGCAGCCCGCTTGTCTTTTTGCCCTTGATAGAGCTGATCGATGTCCAACTCACGGGCTCGATTTTCAACGATCTCGGACGTACGCCCTGTTATGATAGCGGTGCGAACACCCAAATCGTGAACTTGATGCTTTAAGGCATGGCCATCCTTGACATCGAATCTTTTGAAAACTTCTTTTCCATCTGAACCAATATTGATGGATCCGTCCGTCAATACGCCATCCACATCCAAAACGAGGAGCTGAACTCGTCTCAGACGCTCCAGGATTTCTTTTTGCTCAAGCATTCGCATCATTCCTGACGAATTGTGTTTTCGAGATACGGAGAAGCCTTGACAAGCTGATCGATGGCCTTAAGCTCGGACAACAGCTCGCGCATATAACGCAACGGAACCATATTGGGACCGTCACTCAATGCTTTAGCGGGATCAGGATGGGTTTCAAAGAACAATCCATCAATCCCAACAGCAACGGCCGCTCGAGAAAGTACGGGAACGAATTGGCGCTGACCACTAGAAGAGGCACCATTGCCTCCTGGCAGTTGAACAGAATGCGTGGCATCAAAAACAACCGGTGCCCCCGTCTCACGCATAACGGCTAGTGAACGCATATCTGCAACCAGATTGCCATAACCGAAAGATGCCCCTCGTTCACAGACCAGGAAACTGTCAGGATTCAGACCAGCTTCAATAGCGGCCACTCTAGCTTTCTCTACAACATTTTTCATGTCGTATGGCGACAGAAACTGCCCCTTCTTAATATTGACAGGCTTACCAGACTGGGCACAAGCACGAATAAAATCCGTCTGACGGCACAAGAAAGCAGGAGTCTGTAACAAATCTACCACTTGTGCTACTTCTTTAACTTGTTCAGGAGTGTGAACATCTGTGACTACGGGGACACCTATTTGGTCTTTAACGGACGCAAGGATCTTTAAACCAACTTCAAGACCCGGCCCCCGATAACTATTGTAGGAGGTTCTATTTGCTTTATCAAAGCTAGCCTTGAAAATGAAAGGAATACCTAACTCATCAGTTGTTTTTTTAAGCTCAAAAGCTATTTCTAAGCAAAGTTCTTCGCTCTCAATAGCACAAGGTCCTGCTATCAAGAAAAAACTGTTACATTTACTTGTATCTAAGTTATTTATTTTCATATCTTATCTAACCAAATGAATATGTTCCGGATTTTCCAATTGCCAATGAATGCAAGTTTTTTTAACAACCGCAGGGGACCCGACCAAATATGAATTTGGGGGATACAAACCTGACTCAATACATGAATTAGCTCCAACGACAGAGTTTTCTCCGATATTTGCTCCCTTTAAAATCTTACTATTAAGACCTAACCAAACACGACTACCAATTACTATATTGCCATTTTGATTAACTATATCACCATCTTCATCAAGGATTACATGTCCATCAGAACACAATATTTTTACATTGGAAGCTCTTCAAAAGTACCCTGAACAATTGTTTGCACAGAAATTTAGCTTGTATAATAGACAAAAATTCTCGGGGCGCAAAATTAAAGAGGGCTTTTGAAGAGCTTCCCATTATCGTCAAAGAGACAGCCATTTCCAATGACGCATTTGTTATTCCCGAACAATGAAACACTAAGGTTTGAAGCCTCAACTTGATCGCCGAAACAACACACGCCACCGCGATGAAATGAATTGTTTATAACTAATCCTTTAAATGTTGACTCTGAACAAAATTTCACATAACAATCAGATCCAATATGCAAAGTTGCATTTAGGAACTTGACATTCTTTCCAATTTTAATGAGGTTACCATTCCCCCTAAAATTAATTGTCAAGCCGTTTATTTGGGTCTTATTACCAGAAACCTCAATTACGTTTCCGTCTATATCAATAAGATTCTTGGACGGCTTTGACAAAGTCTTTCCAGCCCCAAAATACTCTTTAAGTACATTAAGATTCGACTTTGTCTCTTTCGAATTAACAAGTTTTACCGCTCCCAAATTTATGGCATTCCACTTCCGAATATCTATGGAATCCTTTCCGGGAAGATCTTGCCCTGTAGCGTGATCAATATATTTCGATAAATATGTTTTAAATGAGACCTTTTCATTGTAGAATCTATATTGTTCGACGCTGGGATCGGCAGAATAATATGGAATTTTGAACTTAGATATTACTGACGGATACAATGGAACATGAATGTGCCCGCGTTCGAAAGGGCTAAATGTTTCATATTGTCCTAGATCAGAGAGTACAATATGCTTATATATTTTTTTAGCTAACCAATCAAAATAGTGTTTGGTCGGATGATTAATTGAATAGCAAATAAGATGCGTCTTAAAGTACCGCTGAATATAATCAGCACACCGAAATGTTACATCAAACTCGGTCTCTCGATCTCGCAACACTTGCAAATTTTGCTCTAGGTTCAACTCCAAATAATCTAAAGAATAAAATTCTGGATCCGAAAGAATGTCAATAATCTCTTTCTTAGAATATCCATCTTGTAGAAGTCTAATAACTTCCTTATCACCATATGGAAATAATCCAGAAGTAGAAATTGAATATTTAGGATTAGGCCTTATGACAGGATTTTTTATGTATGACGGCCAGAGGCAGCCACACCAAAAATTAGGTATGCAAATCTTTGTGCAACTCGATTTCAATTCTTTGATCAAATTATCTGTCGAAAAGAAAGGATCAAAGTTAGCAGAAACGTGTTGATAAATAAAATAATCTAAGGATTGGAGCGACGAAGAGTCAAGAAATTTTTTATCTTTACAATAAACATCCTTAACAGACAAAAATTCAACTGCTTTTGTAACATCAGTTTTCAACAAAAGCCTCTCAAGATGTGTATGCTGGCAGTTGCCATAAATCATAGCTTTAAGCATAACGCTGTCCTCCATATAGATCAACGATATGGAGGACCTCCTTGTTTAGTGATTTAATATCTTCTTTTCAATTTCTCGTACAAGAATACGTTTGATTAAATTTCCGAGAACAGGAATTTTTAAATATGGCTTCATCTTGCAAATCATGGCATCTCTCGAATCTCGGATGTATAAATCTGGAGTTGTACGCAATTTATCCAATAATCTATCTTTTCCAGGCACCGAAGTTTTAATCGGAGAATCTATCTTGCGAACTGTAATGGAAGCTTTTGTTTTCTGTGTCGGTATGATCGCAAATTGATTATTTGACCAAAAAGGATCATCACCCACAAACTGTGACAAGAGTCGTACATCTGAGCTACCCGAACAAAGATATGAGACAGGAAAGATCATAACGTCACGACTTTGGCAATTAATTACATGAAAATCTGTCTCGAACAAATTAACAAAATGGTGGCAGAACTGTTTAATGTAGTGCTGAGTTTCATTAACTAACTGAGTTGATTTCGTTAAATCATTAACATCGACAATCGGAACAATTCGATTCTCAACTTGCTCATAACCAGCGCAAGTACATGTATTTGGATCTGAAATGATTTGTTCATAAAATTGAGGCAATACTGTCCTTAGCCCATGTCTGAATGGATTTAAAGAGTCCCTCATATAACAAACAATGTTATTGTACGGCTTATAGAAAGTTTCTCTAAATAGGAACAAATCAATTTTCTTGTGTAGCAAATTAGAAATTACATCTCGGCTAGTGCCTCGCGTTCCTAAATCAAACATTGCTACACGATCAGAAACAATAACTGATTCAAAATATTTAATGATACTATCCCTTTGACCAGGAAAAAGTTCATTGTTTATTCCATCCAACAACTTGATAATAACGGTAGCATTATGTTCGACACTTCCATTAAGATCAATCTTCAACTGTTTAATTATACTTTTTATCTTTTCATCATCAATGTCAATTTTTAACACCTTCGAAAGGAAGGTTTTCACATCATGTTTCGTATTGTAAACGCCGAGGATATTCAACAAATGTGACCTATCACAATATGCGGGAAGAGTTGATGTTCTAGATATAAATATATACTTATTATCAGGCAATCTATCAGCATAGAAGCGTTGCTTAATATCACTATACAGTTCATCAATTAGCTTTGAGTCTCTAGAGCAAAAGACAATCTCTTTGTAGTTTTTATTCTCAATATTTGTAATTAACCAGGAGATTATGCTGAGGACCAACGGGCCGAAAATAGAATAGCCTAGCAGAGCTGACGAGTTATTCACCAATGTCCCATTATCAAATTTTATAAATGGGTTATCGAAAACTTTGTTCGCTACTACTGCGTGATGTGGAATCAAACCTGACTTCAACAATGTTCCAAGATTCTGGGGCAAGTAGCCTACTAATTGATTATAACGATCAATAGGTTTTGGATAATGAATTGCCTTCATTCCAGATGACATTGGGATGTTTACATCGGAGCGTATATTATCGCCTACAAACAAAGTCTCAGAAGGTACAAAACCTAAATCATGGATTATTTTATTAAACAAAGATCCATTATGTTTAACACACTGGGAACTTGAGGATACATACAGCTTTACCGCAGCCATATCATATCCGGATTTTTTTAAAATCTGAGCAATGTTCTCATATGACAAATACATGTCAGATGCTATAAAAATATTCTTCCCATGTATTTTAGCAAGGTTAAAAATATTCTTTACTGATTCTCTGGCATAGCAAAATTTATATTCCGATTCAAGCTCGAGCGATTTCAGCGCTTCTATCTTTTGCTGATCTATATCTGTAAGAGTTGAATAAGTGTCATAAATATCGTCGAGAGTTACTTCAATCTTTCCATCTCTTGCTATTCGTTCGGCCATCTGACGTGCAGATGCGAAATTATGGCTAATATCACCTAATATTTGCTCAGCACGCTGCTCAACGAATTGAAACAAATCAGTAGGTTTTACAAACGGACGAACTACCAGAGTATCAAAAACATCAAATCCAATATTTTTAATTTTGTTATCCAACAACGAACCTAACAATTCGTCATATATATTCGTTGAATAATTATGCAATGGGCTTTCTGATACTAGTCTCGTTTGATATATTTGCTGAAAATACCCAGAAACAGTATTCAGAATTGGTAGGGTTTTCTTTGCGAGTATATTATTTAAATAGAGCTGCGCATTCCTGGAATTTCTCAAAAAATGAACAGGTACCTTTCGAGTAATATTGTAATAAAGAGTCTTATACGTGTTTGCTTGATATGTCAAATAGGAGCTTGATTCCTCGTCAATCGGCTCCATCATCTTGGTGTAATTTAAATAAGCAAACTTCGAATTGGGAGACTCTCCAAATGAGTAAACCGGCTTATCGTACAAGTATGCAAGAATGTAAATGTTAGAATATACATTTATAACTGCATCAACATATGGCATCACACGAAGAGAGATCTCTTTATCTGCCAATGCGAGATCAGACAAATCTATAACTCTCTCATCCTTTAAAATAGAACTACCAGAAGACGTTTTATCAAGAGGATGCCTTGTAAAAACCAAACCAAAATCCTTAGGTATCACCTTAAGAATTTCAGCCACCACCGCCTCATTTGAATTGACATTCGAGTATCTCTTAAATCTAAAAGATTCAAAATTTCCTGGGTAGAAAATTATTTTCTTGAACCTATTATCAGGATCAAGCCACTTTCTGGATACCTGATTTTCCACATAGATGTCTTTCCTAAATTTAGACTTGAAAGTTTCTACTTCACTTCTCAACGTCGTTCCAATCTTAATAGCACTAATTGCATCAAACAATGCATTATTAAGATTCTTCGAATCATGAACAGTATATAGAACGTCCGGAGACCTTTCTAGTGATGAAAAGCCAGTATGTGATCCTTGGAGAAAGGTTGCATTTGGAAAGAGTTCCTTAATCGCTACATTACATTCTTCCCAATATATAACAACATCAGGAATAAAATTTATTTTACTTTTAATGAACCTCTTAAACTGATCTTTTGCCTGACGATCGCATAACGAATTAGCCAAAGCTACTGCAGATATCCTGTTGAACTTAAGGATTCCTTCAACTTCCGATTCCTTAATTTCAATAACGTCTACACAATCGTTCTTTAATTGATTCTTCAGATTGTGAAACTTTAGAATCCTGTCCAAAGCTAGAAAATGAATTTCGTGTTCCCTCTGCGTCTTATTATATCGCCCGAGGAATTGGGCGTTTAAGTCCATTTCCGCAACAAACCCACGATTATCAAACTCATGATCCATATCCAAGACAGGATCCATATAATATAAAATCTTCATTATCCACCCAAAGAACATTATCTGCCCTTGATATATCCATTTATAGAGTTACGTCAAGTGCAGAACATTTAGAATAACTTAATGCTTTAATTTATAAATTATAGACGCAAGCTCAAAGTCTTCAAGAGTATCAATATCTACAGTCGTAACATTATCAAAAGGCATATAATAAGGGCGCATGCCTATATGGTATTTTGCTTTTTCAATAGTGTTTCTATCTAGCAGGAACGCACTCCATAATATTTCATATAGTTTTGGTAAATCCTGAGAAACGCGATGCCAATATCCAAAGTTAAAGTTAACAGGGATGCCCTTCTCTGTTACTATATGATGCCTCAATGTCTTAACAGCAACAATACTATCGTATCCTTCACTCTTTAATTTCGGCCATGCTTGAAGCATCTCCTTGAAGCCATCAAACAAAGGATTCGTTACCTGAACCCACAGAATGTCATCGTCGTCTTTCGGAAGTTGAGACAAAATACAACCAATTAAATCCGGCTGCTTAATATCATTGCCAGTTAAATTAATTGGACGTTCCAAAAAGTTGAAGCCATACTTCTCACATAACGGCTTAACACGATCAGATTCGCTAGAAACATAAATCTTTTCTGCTTCGATCCCAGAATTCAACAATTGTTCGGCTTTAACATCAAACAAACTGAGATCACCAACAAACGGGCGAATATTTTTTAACTTCACTCTCGTTGAAGCCAACTGTAATGGAATAATTACCTTAAGATTTTGCATTACAATACCTTTAACATTTAAAGATCAATAGCGATCTTCGTCGCAACTGCAATTTGATAAATAATCTGCATCAGGTCTTTCGCCATCAGCATTCCTTTAGTGTCCACTTTCGGCAAAACCAGAATCCTATCGCCTGGTTCGATCCCGAGGCTATCCGCCAATCCCACTTCGCCGTTCTGCTTGGCCACCAAAATCTGTTCATCATTAGCTCGTGCCGATACCCCACCAGCTGAAGCCAAATAATCATCAAGCGTCATGCCCTCCTCAAAAGCCACAGCCTTGGGAAGAACCACTTCCCCCGTTACCATGACCACATTGGACTTCTGCGGGATGATGATCTCATCACCGTCCTCAAGCCACAAGTCGGAGACCTGGCCACGACGAGAAATCACCACAACACCATCGGGTGCAAGCTGCGAAGCACGCTTCACAAAGTCCTGAATGAGTTCCGCTTCCTTCACGCGGATCTGAGCCTCTTCCGGCGTACTGGATGTCGCCGTCAAAGCCGTCTGCTCAAGACGACGAAGCGAATCCTGAATTACAGCCTTCTGATCACGCGCTACGCTCTTTCGACGCAAATAGATGGCATCTGTAGCCGCCAACTCAGGCTCCACCTCAATCTGACGAAGCAGATCGCGCAGCTTCATCGTCTTCTTGATGGGATAGCGAGAAGCGCCGGTAATGGCACCTTGCACAGTCGCCATAATGGTTTCGCCCGGCTTGTCGGCCACGAATTCCACAATGTCACCATCGGACAAAGCAAACGTCTTGAATTCCTCAAGCGAGAAGTAGCGATTGAACGGAGCCTGATGGCGCGTGCCCGTGACACTCACGTGAGAAACATTGCGTTCGGGCGAGGCAAGTTCAATAAGACCTGAACCTTTGGCTGCTGCAGGCTTCGAAAATTCATAAGCCGCTTCCTCACGCAACAAGCCATAGGCCGAAACGGCAATGCCCTTTTCCTTCACGAGAATAACGTCACCGTTCTTCAAACGAAGATTGGGAACCGTACCTTCCAACGCAAAACGATAGAGGTCGAGCTTTTCGACAACCTTCTTGTTGCGAATGACTTCGATATGTCGATAGCTGCCGCGGCTTGCATCAATGCCCCCGGCTCGATCGATAAAGGACATGATCGAATCCAGAGAACCGCCTGCATATCGACCAGGGCTGTTCACAAAACCCGTCACATAAACCGCGACAGGCTGCGCACTCTGAAGGTTCACATAAACCTGCACATTGTCCGTGTACACACGCCCAATGGCCTGCTTCACCGCAGAGAGAAGACTCCCCTGACGAAGGCCGGCTACATGAATGGGACCGACTTCCGGGAGGAAGAGATATCCCTGCTGGTCAACGACCAAAACGTCGTCATAGCTTCGAGCCCCCCAGACACGAACGACCACACGATCGCCAGGAGCGAGGATGTAGTCTGCCGACGTCATGTCGCTGAACGTGCTGGCAAAACGCCCTTCAAACAGATTGGCTGCGAACGGACGAAGCACAACCGACGTCGCATTCGTGAACGGTCCTTGAGCCCAAGCCGGTGCCGCGACGTTCGTCGTCCGCAAGGTCGCCTGGCGATATTCCTGCGTGAAGGTCCCGTTCAGCTGCGTGCCGTTGGGGCCCATCATCGTTCCCGCCGGCATGGCTGACGGCGTCACGGGCATCCCCAAACTCGAAGGCGCGGGATTTGAACTTTTTCCAAGCGCAGATTCATACATAATCGCGCTGTCCACAGCGGCGAACACGCCCGTCGACATCAAAGGCGTCGAGAGGAGTGCCGTCATCACTGCGATTTTCAATGAATTGAACTGCATTTCTGACTCTTTTATTTAAAAACCGGCATGTTCACGAATGGAGGCAATGATCAATCGCACCATTCCGTATAAGAAGAAGAACCCGAAGAATGCGCAAAGGGTGAAAACCCACGTACGCGGATACCGCGATTCGTCAGGCAGGGTCGGCTGTTGGATCGGCACGATGTACTGGGTTTTCGCTAAAGCCATCGCGCGAGCCTGCTCTAGCGCCGTCATGGCAGAGACCAGTTGCTTCTGCGCGAATTCGCTTTCGATCATCAGGTTTTCATATTGAGAAACCCAGGCATTCAACGCGAGCGACGTTTCTTGAGTCCCGGCAATGCGAGCCTTTTCAGCCTTGAGCTGAGCTTCAACGGCCGCCAATCGCTTTTCCAGACTACGAACCATCGGGGCATTCGCCTGCATGTAGGAACGTGCTTCTTCAAGCTGCGCCTTCACCTTGGAGCGCTCGCCTTCTAACTCAAACACCAGAGTTTGAAGACCGGAAGCCGTAGCTTTCGGATCCAATTCCCGATGTTCATCCCGGAAGACTTCCAAAGCCTTCTGAGCCTTCGTCACACGTTGCTGAGCAAGCTTCACTTCAGAAGAAGCCAGCTTGATCGAATCGTTTCGAGAACGTTCGTTCATTTCGTTGACAAGCGCTTCACTTGCCTTCAGCGTGGCCTGCGCAATGTTCTGCGCCATCTGGGGATCGTAGGCACGCACAGTAAAGGTCACGATCCCGCTGTCGACGTCCAATTTCGGCTGAGAAACCTTGGACCAGAATGCTTCTTTATCCCAAGCCGTAGGATTTTTGGCCAATCTGGAAATCAAGTCATGCGAGCCAGACGAGTAGTAGTCAACAACCTTCAGATCTCGATCCAAAGCATTGAAGAGATCCGGCGAACGCAGATACGCTTCGACAATGCGAGCATTCTGAACCGACGAGGAAGACGTCTTGAAAATCTGGGAAGCAATGTCGATGCCCGCCCCCTGCTCAACCACGTCCTTGACGGCGAACTGCGTTTCGGACACATACATGGGCGAAGCAATCAGTGCGAAATAACCGAACGTCAGAAGCGTCGGCAGCGCGACAAAACTGCAAAATTCCTTCTCAAAAACGGAACGCTCCTGCCACCAGGCCTTCCACTTCGGCACCTTATTCTCGGCAACCGGAATGCTTTCCGGTACTGCTGATGCCTGAACCTCGGACGATGGCGTTGCATTCACCACTTCGTTCTTATCTTCGTTTTGCATTGCAAATTTCCGTATAAACCTTAATGGCCTCATTGACGTCAGGGTAATAAACCAGCTGACCGGCATTGAGCACCGCGCCGCACACGCAATTTTGCTTGACTGCAGCCATGCTGTGCGATACAAAAATAAGCGTCGATGTCGAAGCTTTTTCCTTCAGTGCTCTATCCGCCTTCTGTTTGAAAGCCGCATCACCGACGGAATACGCTTCGTCAATCAAATAAAAATCAAAGCCGATCGCCATCGACAATCCGAATGCCAGCTTGCTGCGCATACCGGATGAATAGGTTTTGATCGGCATATCCATGTAGTCGTCGAGTTCGGCAAAATCCTCAACATACTCGATGACCTTGCGAATGTCGGCTCCATAAACACGAGAGACGAAGCGCAAGTTCTCACGCCCCGTCAATGTTCCATGAAAGCATCCGCTAAAACCGATCGGCCACGATACGCGCGAGGTGCGAATGACACGCCCAGAATCTGGGTGCTCTGCCCCACCAATGATGCGAATCATCGTCGACTTGCCGGCACCGTTCACACCGAGAATCCCGATGCTCTTGCCTTCCTCAATCTTGAGATTCACGTTGTCGAGCACCGTATGCCATCCCGTTTTGACGCGATAACGCTTACAGACATCTTGTAATTCGATCATTGATCCATCCTACGACTGCGAACGTAACGCTCCAAATACCCCCCCAAAGCACAGACCGTGAGTGCGCTGAGGCACAGATAACTTAAACTCACCCCAGGAACGACATAGGGCGCGTGCATCGCTTCACGACAGAGCTCCACGGCATGCATGACCGGATTCCACAAGAGATATTCGGAGACGGATTGACTGAAAATGGAAATGGAAAAAAAGACGCCGGAAACAAAAAAGAGGATGCGCAAAATCATCGGCACAACTTTATCAAGTGCCGGGATAAAAACCGCCAGGGAGGACAGCACTAAGCCGAACCCCAGAGACAACAGCGGAATAAAAACCAGCAATGTCAGGAGCAAAGCCATATTTCCCAACATAAACGGCTCGCCAAGAAAAAACGTCCCCGCTCCGCTGATCAATGCCGTCACCAATACCTGCGTAGCCGTCGTAACGAGTGTTCTCGCAATCATGACATCCAACTCGGTGACCTGAGGAAATGTCAGTAAACCCCGGTTGCCGCTAACTGCCGTCATGCATCGACTGATCGTATTGGAAAAAATATTCCAAATCCCAAAACCAATCGATAAAAACATAGCCATTCCCATGCCATGAGGAGCCTGACTAGCTCCCATGAAATGACGCACGCACCAGAAAACAGCAATACCAAAAATACTCTGAATCAACACCCAGAGATAACCAAGCTTGCTGTTACCGTTGATCGTGTGAATTTCACGCAGCATAAGCGCAACAATCACGCGAGCTTCAACAATCGCACCGCGCTTCAGATCAGTCCAAAACGTAGGAGCCTTAATGCACGAGCTCGACATAGCGCCACTGCTGATCCTTGCCGCGGCAAACCGCCACGTGCTTTCGATCGTTTTCAGTCGTTACGGTAAAGCGATAACACGTTTCACCCAGACCATTCACATATTCACGATCCTTGGAAATTTGAGCCGAGCCAAAGGGCGTGACATTGTTCACCTCCACGCTTCCCATCGGCTGATCGACAAGTGTTTGTGCGAAGCTCTGAAATTCAGGAGCTTGTTGTTTGTCGACAACAACTTGGGCCGCGGCCACTTCATGCTGCAATCCGCGGGGAGCCTGACAGCCTCCCAACATGACTGCTGTTGCTGCAGTCAACAGTAAAATCGATTTCGTCTTCATTTATGGCTTTTCCTTTAGAGACGCATTTCGTTCTATGCGCGAGCAAATTTTCTGCGTACAACCTTAGCAAGGCGACAGATCATAATCCACAGTCCGACTTCGGGCTGCTCATGGCGCAAGATGCGATAACACACGTCTTCTGGGCAACAAACAGCGGCTGTTGCCCAGTCCCAATATTTCGGATAGAGTATTATAACGCACGAAACAAACTCCCTGAGGGTTAACGCGGTATCCACTCTTTTTTCAGCGGCGAAATCCGTTGTCAAACCCCATCCAGCATAGAAAGGCATACCGTAAGTCACAACTTTTTTGTTGCGCAATAGTGCCTCAAATCCCGACAAACTGGTCAAGGTATGCACCTCATCCACATAAGGCCAGAAATCGTTCAAACTGCCGGACATCACAATCAAGTCAGTACAAGTTTTGACGGTTTCTTCCGATATCGTGCCTTCACGATTGCCCGTCACAACATCAGGATGAGGTTTAAAAATGATGAATGCCGACGGATTGGCTCTGCGAACGGCTTGAAGCAGCTTTTCGTTCGACTGAATCATCCCCCCGCCGCGCCTCACCGACGCATCACCGTCCACCTGTCCCGGTACCAGCACAATGGTGCGATCCCTCGGTAAAGCTTGTAGCTGCTCGACAACTGCAGGATCAGACGGCGTGTTGTATTTGCTCAAGCCATTTTCCACAATCAGCTGAATCAGCTTGTCGCTTCGTTCAAGCAGACGAGGTAGATCCGGATGCTTTTGAATGTTTTGAAGGATATGGGTGAGTCTGGAAGGCCGTGCCGGATCGAAATAGATCCCGCAATCATCCATCACTAGCGAGAAGGGATAGTGATAGTCGACTCCGAGCCCTACGGAGCGCAGGAAGCCGTCTTCCATTCGAATGAGCGGCACATGACGCCGACGGCAGCGAGCGACCACGGCATCGGTTGCCTTGCCTGCCCAAATAAGCACAGTCTTACCTTCCTGAGCAGCCAGGTCAATACCGTACTCGACTTCACCTTCAAATTGAATGGTCCCGCCCGTAGACGATGCAAAAGCCTTCACATGCGGCCACTTCCAGCGTCGGAATCCGACGGCAACGTAATCGCGGCGATTTTCTTCATTGGCCTGT
>ENA-OPAL01001088-OPAL01001088.1-human-gut-metagenome-genome-assembly--contig:-NODE-1088-length-17628-cov-3.206795_pt1 | contig 17628 bp, 18 predicted proteins | sample MGYA00241057_ERZ501430 | MGnify/ENA primary metagenome ERZ501430 (study PRJEB25962, sample SAMEA2042506) | human gut metagenome | biome: human gut; feature: human-associated habitat; material: faeces...
GAGCTATTGCTAAAGATATGAATTGTAGTGTTGCTACTGTTCATAAAATAATTAATGAACAAAAGCATTAATAAATTAATTAGCAAATAAAATGTTATTTAATTAATTTATTAACATAAATACAAATAATTAAAGTGGTAAAAATACGAATTTACAAGAAAGTTTATTTATAGTAAACTTTAAGTGTTCCGGAAAACATTACAAATGGCATAAACACGTATTTATAAATTTAAGAAAATAAGAAAAACTGCGTAGAAGAATAATTCTGCGCAGTTTTTATTTTTTTGAAAGTAATTCTATAAATTCTTTTTTAGCTTCTTCATTTTCAAACGCACTATTTGGAATAATTGGAGTAAATATTAATGAATTAACATCACTTCTTAATATACATATATAATTTTTGAATTGAAGAATATTTTTTATATCTTTAAATTCAAATTTACTTATCTTATCATTAGAAAATGTAAAAATTATTTCTTTTTCTTTTATTTCTAATTTTTTTGTTGATAGTAAATTATTTAATGAAACAAAAGAATTTAGCTTTTTTATACTAATTAGACCATATATTTTATGGAAACAAAGAAAAATAATAAGTGGAATTCCAGCTGCAAAACTTATTAATATTATATGAATATTTGTTAATTTGTCATTAAACCAATCTATATAAGCACTTATTAAAATAAATATAAAAACACAGGAAATTAGATATTCTGCGTATTTAAGTTTAGTTTGAACAAATGTTATATAATTAGTATAGTCATTATAATCATTTCTATAGACAATTTTCATAAAATTCCTCCTGTGTATGATATAATCAAAACATAATTATAATAACATAAAAAACAAATTTTTGAAATTTATTTTAGGAGGAAAATTAATAATGAAAAATTTTATTAAAGTCCTTAAACGTTTATTTATTTTTATATTAATCTCATTATCTTGGTATTATTTATTTATTTATTTAGGAAAATTACTTTCTAAATAAATATAAAAATTTGAATAAGTTTTTATCTACTTTATCTTAATATGAAGAATACTAAAGCAAGAAGAATTGATAATGGTCCGCTTGCTGTTGAAGCTAGAGTAGTAGATATAACCTTCATTCCTGTAAGTAAGGCAACTGCTATTAGTGATATATAATTAACATATTTCATATTTTTAATGACAACATCATTGGGTAATATTTCTGATTCGGGTTTATAAAGAGGAATAGCTATTTCAGAAATAACACCATTATTAGAAGGCGGAGGCAAACGGTTAGGTTTTATTGTAACTATAAGTCTTTGATAAAGATTAACCCCTAAATTAAGATTTATTCCTCCAAAATTAATATCAGTATTAGCAGGAATAACAGCTTCAAGGGTAATTTCAAGAGCACCAAAGTCATTTAGAGTAATAGAATAACTAATGTTATCATTTATATTTTGTGTTTGTGTTAATTGAGATATTGATGCTTTAAGAGTTTTTGGATCAATATCATGCTCAATATTAATTGTAGATAAATTATTAATTATATTAGTTGTAATAGTATCTGGAGATAAAGATAAATTTATATAGTTATTTGTCATTGAACCTGATAGAGAGCCTGTAAGTGATAATTCTCCTTGTACATATATGGCAGGAGATAGTGATAGCCTTACTTCAGGGGTTTTTGAGTTAAGCTCAGTGAATGTAAATTCAGCATTTTCAAATAATCCAATATTTCCAGCTACTTTTAATATGTTAGATACAGATGCATTTGTTTCAAAAAGATACTTCCAAGTAGTAGGACCAACAATACCATCAGCAGTAATTCCAAATGTGTTTTGTAAATTTATTACTGCATTTTTAGTATCATTACCATAGTAACCATCAGCAGTACCACAATTGAAGCCTAAAGAATTTAATTTATTTTGAACAGCTCTGATATCTTCACCATACATTAAAGGAGAAGTAACTTCTAAATTTCTACTATATTCAGCACTAGTATTTCCATTAGATGATCCTCCATTAGAGTTATCTATAGAAGTATTAGCAATTTGATTTGCTATTGCAGAAGCAAAATCATTTTCTCTAGTTTTTAATTTACTAGCATCATTTGCATTATTAATGAATGCAGTTTCTATAAGAATAGCAGGCATATTAGATAATCTTAAAACTGCAAAATTTGCTTCTTTATGTCCTCTGTTAGTAAGACCTAATTTACTTGCTAATGCTGATGCCATATTTTTTGACAATGATTTTGTTGAAGTATTAGCAGTTGGATAAGTATAACATTCAGTTCCATTAGCTGAAGAGCTAGTAGCTGAGTTACAGTGTATAGATACAAAAAGATCAGCATCCCAAGCATTAGCTTGTGCAGCTCTATCTGATAATGATACATATTGGTCTTTAGATCTGCTAAGTTCAACCTCAAAACCTTTTGAAATTAAAATGTTTCTAACTTTTTTAGATATTGATAACACAACTTCTTTTTCATATAATCCATTTCCAGATGCACCAGGATCAGTTCCACCATGACCAGGATCAATAAATACTTTTCTTATATTACTTGTTGATCCATTTCCCCCGGAAGTTGAAGTGTTAAATAAGGTCTTCCAAGTAGTAGGACCAACTTCACCATCAATATCAATTCCCCTTGCAGTTTGAAAGCTAATAACTGCAGTTCTAGTATCATTACCATAATAACCATCAGCAGTACCAGCATTATAGCCTAAAGAATTTAATTTATTTTGAACAGCTCTAATATCTTCACCATACATTAAAGGAGAAGTAAGTTTTAATATTCTACTATATCCACTTCCACCAGAGGTTGAAGTATTAAATAAAGCACTCCAAGTAGTAGGACCAACATCACCATCAGCAGCAAGACCCTTTTTACTTTGAAAATTTATAACGGCATTTCTAGTCATATTACCATAGTAACCATCAGCAGTACCAGCAACATAGCCTAAAGAATTTAATTTATTTTGAACAGCTCTAATATCCTCACCATACATTAAAGGAGAAGTAAGTTTTAATATTCTACTATAACTATTTCCACCAGATATAGTATCAAATAAAACATCCCAAGTAGCAGGACCAACTTGTCCATCAGCAGTTAAACCATTTTTATTTTGGAATGAAATAACAGCATTATAGGTAGCAGGACCCGCTATACCATCAACAGTACCAACGCTACAACCTTTTTTATTTAATTGAGCTTGAATTGTAGCAATTTCATTTTTTAAAGTATTCCAAGTAACATCACCTACTATTCCATCACTAACTAATCCATATTTAGATTGGAATTTCTTTACGGCAGTAAGTGTGCCGTTTCCAAATTCACCATCAAAACCATTTGGTGAACAACATAAAATGTGTAATCCATATTGAAGATATCTAACATTATCTCCTCTATCTCCGAATTGTAATAACATAATTAATTTCTCCTTTTTAATAAAAATATTTATTTCAAAAGTTAACTTCTGTTTAATTTAAAATTCTTTTAATTGACCAGTCATTTATTTAAGAGTAAAAAAACGTTCAATTTGTAAACATGAAAAAAATAATTTTTTTATGTTTACAAATCAAACGTTTGTTTGCTTTTATATAAGTAGGGGGTGTTTATTTATGGGAAACACAATTTATAAAAATATAAAAGAATATAAAAATGGCAATAAAGAAATATTTAGAGAAATTATAAATGTATTTAACCCTTTAATAAATAAGCTTTCAAAATCAGTAAATTGGGAAGATACTAGACAAGATCTATTAGTACATTTACTAGAAATAATAAATAAATTACCAGAAAAAAATAAATTTGAAGATGATAGAATAATATTTTCTTATATATCTAAAGCATTAAAGTATGAGTATATAAAATTATCTAAAAAAAACGATAAGATAAAAAATAGTGAAGTAGAATTAAATTTAGAAATTGAACTAGAGTATGAAGAGTTTGAATCAGAATTTGAAGTTTTGAATTTATTTGAAGTATTAACAGAGAAAGAAACATACATAATGAAATTAATATATATCAATTATTTGTCAATAAGTGAAGTAGCAGATTATATGGGGGTATCAAGACAAGCAATAAATCAAGTTAAGAATAGAGCTATAAGTAAATTGAAAAAGGTATACTTAACATAATAAAAAGCAGATATTAATTTTTTAATATCTGCTTTTTTATGTCTTCTAAATCATTTTTTATAGTTGGAAGAACTTCATTTAATTGTTGAATTATTTTTTGATAATTTTCTTCTCTAATTTGATTTTGTTTTAAAATATATAGCAATAAATAGCCAAATAACAAAGCAAAAATACCTTGAGTTGTTAGAAAGTTAAATAACTCTGAATCCATAAAACATACACCTCCTTATATAAAATATAGAGCAAATAAATAGGGAAATAGTAAACATTAAAATTTGAAAAAAATAAAAAAAATGAGTTAATATAAAATAAAAAATAAATATATGGAGGGAGAATATGGACGAAAAAAAGTTATGGGTAAAAATTAGTGGGAGTATAAATCATTATTTAAGATATTATGATAAAAGAATGTCAGATGAAGAGTTGTTAGAGGATTATGTAGAATATGTTTTAGGGAGTGAAAATGGGAGATATGAATATTTAGATAAGCAAGCATTTGAGTACATAGAGTTAAGTGATGAAATTGTAGAAAGGGCAATAAATGCGTTTAAAGAAAGATTAAAAAAGAAAAGAGAAAAGGAAAAAAATAAAGAAATAGAAGAAAATTTTAGTAGAAATAAAGAAATTAAAAATGAAAAGGGGAAAGTTATAGATTTTAGTAAATATAGAAAAGTATGATATAATTAGGTGTCGAACAAAGGAGGTGAAGTGATGGGACAAGCGATAAAAAAGAATAAAGTAGAATATATAGATAGGGTTCATGGAAATAGTAAAGGGTGGATTACGAGAAGTTGCATAGATGAAAATGGATATAGTCAATGGCATTATAAGTATGCTGAACTTAGAGAAGTAGATTTAACTGGAGAAAATATATATATAACATTAAATACATTTTTTAAGCCATATAGAAGGTTAGAATGTATAAAGGAGTTAAATGCTTTATTTATAGATTTAGATTATTACAAGACTAAATTTACTAAAGAACAAATAATAATGAATTTAGAGGGAAATTATTTTAATAAAATAATTCCAGCAACAAATTATATTTTAGATAGTGGGCGTGGATTAGCATTAATATGGTTAATAAATAAAGTACCAAGTCAAGCATTGCCATTATGGAAAGCAATTGAAGAATATTTATATAATCAATTAAAAGAATTTGGAGCAGATAGACAAGCTTTAGACGCAACAAGAATATTAAGAGTACCTGGAAGTATTAATTCAAAATCAAAAACAGTAGTAAGTATAATAGATGAGTATGATTATATTTATGATTTAAGAGAAATACAAAAAGAATTTCTTCCGGAATTGAAGCCAAAAGAAAAGAGAAAAGGTCGACCAAAGAAAATAAACTATGTTTATAGAGAAAGAAGTTTATACTATGCAAGGATACATGACATAACAAAATTATGTGAACTTAGAGAATATGATTTAAGAGGTCATAGAGAAATAATATTATTTTTATATAGATATTATTTATGTAGTTTTACAGAAGACACAAAGAAGGCTTTAGAAGATGTTTTAGAACTGAATAGTATGTTTATATCACCTTTAAAAGAAAATGAGGTTATAAGAGCAACTAGAAGTGCAGAAAAGTGTTACTTAGATAAAAATAAAGAATATAAATATAAAAATGAAACACTTATAGATGTATTAGAAATTACAGAATATGAAGAAACTCAAATGAGTACAATAATTTCTAAGGGTGAATATAAGAGAAGAGATAGGGTTTATCAAAAAAATAAATATCAGAGGAAGTTAAAGTCAGAGGGAAAAATAAGTGAAAAAGAAAAACTATCACAAAGAAGGGCAAAAATAAAAGACCTTTTGGCAGAAGGTCTTAAGCAAAAAGATATATGTTCACAACTTAATATATCTAAAGATACCTATATTCGTGATAGAAAATATTTAAGAGAGCAAGGATTAATATAGTCCTTGTTCTTTTTGTATTATAAGAGATTTATTTAATTTAATCAAGAGGTAGCAAATTTTCTCGGCTTGTATTATAGGGTTACGTAGTAACCTGTTCTATTTTTAGTGGGGGAGTAAGAAGTTCGGTTTATTTTATAGGATTTTTCATTGTTTTAACGAATTAGTTTATATATAGAATTTTATTCTAAAAGGGAGGGGTTAAGGGATGTTGAGGAGTGTTGCAGAAGTATCCGTTTTAACTGGTTTAAGTAAAGTTAGTATTTATAATAAAATTAAGTTAAAAGAAATTGAGAAGTATGTGGTTAAAAACAAAGGTATTACTTATATTTCAGATGAAGGTATTAATTTAATATTTAAAGGTTTAAACTTCAATGATGATAGATTAAATGGTTTAACTGATGGGCTAAATATTGATAGAGAAGATGTTGATATAAGTATTAAAAATACTGACTTTAAAGAGTTTAAACTTGAGTTAAAAGAGTTCAATAAAGACTATTTAAATAGTTTAAACTCTGAAAATGAATTTTTAAAAAAGCAATTAGGTGAAAAAGACAAACAAATATCTGAATTGCATAAGTTAATTGAAAATAGTCAGATACTTTTAAAGGAAGAGCAGAAAAAAAGTGAACAACAGTTATATTTAGCAGAACATTTTGAAGAAGTAGATAATAAGCTCCAAGATCTAAGAGAAAAAATGGAGCAAAAAAGAAATGAAAAAATAAAATTATTTAAGATTTTTTCAAAGTAGATTTATAGAGTATTTTTTATTAAGGGGAAAATTATGAAGTTAGAAAAAAAGAAATATTTTTTATGTCCAATGTGTGGAGAAAAACTTAAACTTCCAAAGACAGAAGAATTAGAAGTTATATTTATAAAATGTAGTTGTGGATGTGGTAGTTTTATACAAGTTAGAAATGGCTATCATATTCCATCTAAACGAGGTATTGAAAAAGTATTTTAAAAATTAGAAGAATAGCAAGCATAGGAAGTGTGTACACACTTCCTATAAATTTAAATTTAAGTAAGTCTTAATTTTAAATTTATTTATTGGGAGCACTGCCCAACCCCTTTTGAAAAAATTTTTTTTGATTGATGTTTACAAATTGATATTAAAAATACTCTTTATATTTTAGGGGGATTATTTATTTATGGAGCAGTGGATCCATTTTTTTTATAAAAAAATAGTTTGAGGTTAAAAAAATGTGTGATAAAATTAAGAAAACAACCGCTGACAAAGTGTTGGATTATATACGGTTTTAATACGGTTTTTGTGTGGCAAAGTGGGACATTTGGAAATTTTTTTGTACCCAAGAAAATGCTAGGCTTTGCCTAGCCCCACAAAATTTTTGGGGGCAGTTTCTCTTTATGCTCTTATAAAATATCTACAGGTATAATTTCCAGTTAAGATATTTTATAATTCATATTTGGATTTGATTAAACTTTTTTTAAGTTTATGGGTGAGCATAGCGAGGGCAAAGCCCTTAATAAAAAAGTAAAAGGAGTTAAATTTAAGATGGCAAGAATAAGAAAAGAATATAAAATGACAGAAAAAAATGTAGAGTACATAGAAGAAGTTAAAGAGAAAAATAATTTAAAGTATAGTAGTGAAGCATTAGATTTAATAATTAGAGAGCATAGACAAAATTCAGATATTACAACAGAAGCTATGATTAAAATAATAGCAAAAGAAGTAGCAGAACAAATCAAATTTGATATGAAAGAAATAAAAAAATCTAGTAATGATACTGAAAGAAATACTCAAATACTTTTAGAATTAATTAATGGATTTTTTGTAATTTCTGAGTATGGAAGGTTAGCAACAACAGAGGATATTATAGCACCAGCATTACCTAGGGCAATAGATCTTGTAGATAAGAGAAGAGAAAATAGTATGAGGTTTAGATAAGAAATATTAAAGTAAAAAAACTTAAGGATTTAGATAGAGAGTATTAATTATATTTTTTTGATGACCAACTGGAGTATTAAGTAACGGAGTGGAGAGTAGCGTAATGAGTAAGTTAATACGTAAGGCGGTAGAATGTATTTAAGACTAAATAATTTTTAAATTAAATTTTATTTAGATTAACAGTTGTTTGGAGTAGGATTTTTCTATTAAACTTTTTAAAAGTTTAATAGAATGTTATTTATAAAGATGATATACTTTAAATAAGTTTTAGTTTGCAAATTTTCCATAGAAGATTTGCTCCGTAAAGGACATCTTTAAAGGTGTCCTTTTATGATATAATGATTAAGTAAACTAAAACTTAAATACATTTAAAGGAGAAATAGTATATGGAAAAAGAAATATTAGAAATTTTGAAGTCTATTCAATTAGATATTAAAGGGTTAAAAGATGAAGTTAAAGACTTAAAAGAGGGTCAAAAAATAATTGAAAAGAAACTCGATGGAGTTGTAGAGCAGACAGCAGAGCTATTAGAATTTAGAACAACTGTAAAAACAAAACTTGATGAATTAAAAGAAGTTGAAGAAGTAACTAAAGTTAATTGTTATGATATTGCAAAATTAAAAGCAGTCAAATAGATTTGAGACCAGGAGAGTTAAAGGAGCTTATAGCTCCTTTTTTTGTAGCTACAAAAGATAGTAGGTGGGAGAGAGAAGATATATAAATAAAAGTTTTGTTACATTATTTTATGAAAATGTTGAAGAAGGTAATTTAAGTTATGTATCAAGTATAAATGGATATAATTTTATGAAGCAAAACAAAGAGTATATAGTATTATTAAATAAAGCGAATAATGTAGATTATTCAGATGAATTATATGTTTACCATAATGTATATTTAGGAAAGTTTCCTAAAGCATATAAAGATATATCTTATAAAATATATGATGATATTGATATATATAAAACGATAAATTCGTATGAGCAAGTATTTGATAATATTGAGGCAGTGAACTACTATAAAGACATATATAATCAAATTATATTTGAGTATAAAATAAATTAAAAGGTTTCAAAAATTTTTGAAACCTTTTTTATATTAAATAACTCTATAAGTATATAAGAATTAATAGGAGGATTAAGTTTATGGAGGGAATAATATATCAGTATGACAATATAAAAACTATAAACTTAAATGAATATGACTTAATTGTTAAATCAATTAATAGTGATTATGATTCATTTGCAAATTTAATGAAACTTCATAAAAGGCATTTATATCAAATGGCATATATCCATACACGTGACAAAGATATGGCATTAGATATAATTCAGGAGACTACAATTGTTGCATTTAAAAATATAAAATCATTAAAAGAACCATTAGCATTCAAAAAGTGGATAACTAGAATATTGGTTAATATTACTATTAGTGAGTTAAAAAAAAGAAAAAAAGTAATACATATAGATAATTATGATGTTATCAATAATGATGATATATTTATTAATAATAAATCGATAAACATTGATGAGAAACTTGATTTATATAATGCGGTTGATTTACTGAAAAATAATTATAAAACAATAATTATAATGAAATACTTTAATGATTTAACAATTAAAGAAATAGGATATACATTAAATTTATCAGAGAATACTGTAAAAACAAATCTAAAGAGAGCAAAAGAAGCTTTATTCAAAATTTTAAAGGAGGGATATTTAAATGATTAATAGAGATTTAGATAAAATAGAGATTCCTGATAATATAGATGAATTTATAGATAAAGGTATAAATAAATTAAAAAGGGAGAAGGAGAAAAAGGTGAAGAAGCATTATTTAAAAGTTTGTAGTATGATTGCAATACTATCTATATTTATAATAGGAGCATTTTTTAATTCTAATTTAGCGAGTGCAAGTGAAGGAAATGCATTTGAAAGTATATTTAAGTATTTTGAAACTAAGTTATTATCGAATTCAAAAATATCTGATATTGAAACAAACGTAAATCAAACTATTAATTCTAATAATATAAACATTACTATTGAAAGTGTGGCTTGTGATGATAATTATATAAGTATTTCATATAAAGTTTTAAATAAGGATACATTTAACATAAAAGAAAGTGATATTCATAAAGTATCATTACAGGGTCAGATAAAATATACGGATTCAGAAAGCAGTATTTCCACTTTTACGGATAATTTTTCATTTATTGATGAAAATACTTTGCTTATAGTGGAAAAATATAGAATAAGTGATTTGTTTAATGGTGCAATACCAGTTGATGAATTTAATTTAGAAGTAAAATTAAACTCTATTGAAATAATTATGGTTGATGAAATAGATTCAACTAATAAAACAAAAGAATATAATGGAAGCTGGGAGTTTGAAGTTCCCGTAAAGAAGGATTTATCAGAAAGTAAAAATATAGATATAAAAAATATAATAACAGATGGTACATCAATAGAAGATATAGAACTTACACCATATGAATTAAAAATTACAGTAAAACGTGATAAAAATCTTCCAAAAGCAATAGTCACTTTTAAAGATAATAATGGAAATGAAATAGAAAACATATCAGGACATAGAATAAATGATGAAACTATAATACAAACATTAAATCTTCCTAATGTTAATGCAGAATATTTAGTAGGTTATATTAAGTATGTTGATGAAATTCATAATGATACTTGTATTAGTTGTAATGATGATAATACACATTCTCATGAGATAGAAATGGAAGAAAAAATATATTTAAATAACTGATAATAGCAATATTTTTATGTAGTAGTTTATGTGTGGGGGTAATGCTACAAGTTATAAGAGAGTTGAATATTTAACTCTCTTTTTTATTTTATATGATATTAAATTTTATTATAAATTTAATATACAGTATTAAAAGTCAGAATAGAAATTAACACTAATTAAATTGTTTTTTACTTGAGCATTATATAAATAGAGAGAATTTCTAAATATATTTTAATTATTTATTTTTGGATATAAATTTTTTAAGCTAAGTTTTGGATTTATCATTAGCTTCAAAGTAGGATTTGAACTTATTGGTCAATTCTACATTATCAATACCTATATTTTCAATAATAGCGCATATTTGAATTAATCTTCTAGTAAGAGCTTTTCTTTATCCTTTTTTCACGAGCTAGGATTATTTGTTTTTGTAATTTTAATTTATTAATTTTATGTTCAATTTTATTTATTTTTTCTTTATGTTGTATTAAAAAATCAACTATAAATAATAGTATATTGTAAGTCGAAAGGTATAGCAAAAATGTATTATAAACTATGGAAATTATAAAGGGATAATTCTAAAAGCAAGTTGTAAACAATAGCTCATAATACTACAATAAAGTGATAAAATAAAGCCAGTAGTATTAATACATAGAGAGTCTGAACAACAAAAAGAATTAAGTAAATTGAGAAAAAAACGAGATATAGAGGAATTTAGAGATAAGTAAAATATGAGTATAAGTAAGTAAATTCAAGCGTTGACAACAAGGTACAACAAAAAAAAATCTTGCTTTATGCAGAAAAACAGGGTAAAATTAACTTAAATTTGGAATTAAACTTAAATAAAAAAAGCTCTTATTCAACTCTCATATATTAGTCTGCAAACTAACATATGAGCCGAACTTTACAAGGTACTGCAATACCTAGAAAGCTGTTAGAAAAGAACTTCATTTAGTTAGTAACTACGTTCAAGGTTATATCTCACACATAAAACCAAGCACGAAAGCTACTTTATAAAATATATTTTATTCAATATTATGAATAAAGTATAACTGATTAAAGAAGAATTTTCAAGCCTTTTAGTATGGTAAAACCTTACTAAAAGGCTTTTTTATTTAACTAAATAAAAATTAAGACAAGTTTTTCATAAATTAAATACTGAAAAATCCTGTATGGTAAGTGGTTAAGGAATAACACTATAAAAAACTACTCGGCTCACCACCGAGGATAGCGCCGTTAGATGGGGAGGTGCTATTTTTAGACAAACTATTAAAGTTAGTTTTTAGTAGTGGAGTGCCTGTCCTGGTGGAGTTTGCATTAGCTCCTAGGGGTGTGTAGAAAGTTACATGGTAGTATGCTCGATAATACCAGACCTAAACGAGATTGATTTACATAGTGGTTGGAAGCCACGGGATAAATGCGACACGGATACCTCAATGGCTCCAAGCCATAATATCATGCTTGCTTATCCCCTTTGCAATTAGTATTTTTATGTTATATTAATTGCAAGGGGGGGAGCGAGCCGTTTCCTAATTCACCAAACCATAATTGATGTTGACTTAAAAGTCAACTAAGAAATATGAAAATTTAGTGCGAGCGATGGGGGTTATAAGAATATGAGTAAAAAGAAAAAACAAAAGTATTATGCTATTAAAGAAGGTAAAGGTGTTAAAAATAAAATAGTTAGGACTTGGAGTGAGTGTAAGGAACTTGTATTAGGTTATCCTAGTATATATAAGTCTTTTAGTACAGAAGAAGAAGCTAGAAAATATTTAAATGGTATTAAAGATAAAGATATACCAGTAATTCAAGACAAAGTAAAAATTAATATACAGTCTAGTAAGAAAAGAAGATCTTCAACAAAAGCAATAAGTTTTAGAGTTCCTAATGAGATTTATAATGAGTTTATTAAGAAGGTAGATGAAACTGGATTAGATAAAGATAAAATATTATTAGAAATGATTAAAGAATGGATTGAATAATTATAATATATAAAGTATAAAAGTAGTGTTGATCTTAATGTTAGTAAAAAATTAGGTGATATAGTAAATAGGAGTTTCAGTTAAATATGAGAATATTTAAAAAGATAAATAAATCTAACATAAAAAATAAATTAAAGACAAACGACAAAAATATAAAGATAATTAAGTTTCTATTACTAATTGGAAAGATACATTGCTTAGTATCTTTGCCACATGTAACATTTCTTATATTCTTTAACGAAAGCAGAGTTGTTAATGTATTTGCATTTATATGTTTAATTCTAAATACTATAATTGCAATAGATATACACAATATGGAATTAGATATAGCAGAATATAAAAAAGAACGTAATATGATATAATTAATTATAATTATTAAAGGAGTGTTGAAGATGGATAAGGAATTATTAGAAGCATTAAGCCAAATGCTTGATGAAAAGTTAGATAATAAGCTAGATGAAAAATTAAACCCAATAAAAAAGGAACTGAATGAAATTAATAAAAAGCTAGATGGAATAACAGAGCAAACGGCTGATTTAGTAGAGTTTAGAAATGAAATATTAAATAAAATTGATGGAATAAGAGAAGATCTATCTACTGTTGAATTAGTTACGGCTAATAATTATAAAGATATCGCAAAATTAAAAGCAGTAAAATAGAAACATAGGGATACTGAAAAGTATCTCTTTTTTTGATTTAATTTTATAATATAAAAAAATAGTATGATCCAGGACAAATAAATATATACACATACCTATAAGTTCATATATATGTGAACTTGATTTAAGTTAGATTATTGAAAGGGAAATTTGTAAAATAAAAATGATTATAAATAAATGAATTAAAAATCATTTATTTATATAATAAAAACATATTCATATATGAATGAACGGAGGGAATTTCGTGAAAAAAGAGAAAATATATTCTTTAACTGTAAAGGGGGATAATACATTAAAAACATTCTTTGAAAGATTTTATGTTTTACCAAAGGAAGGGAAAGAATGGGGAGAAGCTGAAAAAGTTAATTAACAATAACAATTATACATATTAAAAAGAGAAGTGGTATTTTGTAAATAAATATAGCAAAGAGTAGTATAAAAGATAATTAATAATAGGAGTAGTTATAATACTACTCTTGTTTTATTTTATATTGGGTATTAAAAATTATAGCTTTAACACACATTAGAATCAGCACAAGCTATCAGAATGCTATATAAGACTATTTAAGATAGTTTGTAGTATATTTGTTAGTTAAGTTGTAAAACGTATTAAATTGGCTTGTAGAGAGTTTTAAAGCTATATGCAAATAGAATGTGATGGATAATGGAATATAATGTTGAATTAATGTGATGGACAATATAAATGAGGTGGATAATGATAATGGAATATAGTGATATGATGGAATGTAATGTGTGTTGATGTGGAATGTAATATTTGTTGAGATACGGTTAAACACAGTATACCTACAATCAAAATAAGCAATGTTGTTGATGTGGAGTAATAATATGATAAACACAAAAATTACACTTTTAATTCTCCCGACCCGACCACCTCTTCCGACTAGCTCTAAACATTAATAAAAGTCGAGAAAATTGGTGTTTAGTCGAGATTTAGAAAATTAGTGAAAAGGTGTAAAAAATGAAGATAAGCACAGTAAAAGCGATATTCTCCCGACCAGCTTTCCGACTAAGAATTGAATGCGAATGATAATGTTAAATTAATAAAAATAATTCGTGTTTATAGATGTTAATACATAACACTATATGTAGTTATTAAAACTACTTGTTATACAAATATTGTAAATCAAAAATGAGAAAAAAATAAGGTTTTAGGACGACTATGTATGTAAAATTTTGAGAAAAGTTGAAAAGTGTTGATATGACTAGCTTGTAGCGTTCGTTAACATCAATTATCATAATTTTTAAAAAAATATCATAATGAAATCAACTTCGACATAGCATGAATTATTTCGCTAAATTTTCATTTAACGAAATAAATCTAAATATTTTAAGTTGTGTTGAATTTTAAAATTTTAGAATTACACAAAAGTATAAATACTAAGTTGTAAAAAAACTTTAATTTAAAATTTTGTAGAAATAGAAGTGATTAATTAATTTTGAAGAGGGGGGTATATAAATATTTAAAAAATGATAGTGAGGATATTTTATTACCTATCCTGCTTACAATATCAATCACTAAGTTTTTTAGATCCAAGAAAGTTTTTAGACCCATTTTTAGTTTTAGTACCATTTTTAGAACCAATTTTAGTTTTAGTACCAAATTAAAATTAAGATGAAAATTTACACTCTCATCTTAATTTTTTGAACCTTAAAGATACCAACAAACGGCACAACCATGCGTTTTCTGTGAATTTGTAGTGATAAAAAAATGGTTCTAAATCTTTATATAATTAGTACCAAATTTAGAACTAAAAAAAACTAAAGTTTTAGAACTAAATCAAACTAAAGTTTCAATCTTAGAACTAAAATATGATAGGGGGGTATATTTTACTTAGATATGAAATTCGCAGAAAACTTAATCCCAATAAAAAATTCTGCATTTAATAAAAAAATGCGACATCAAATACGACATCATAAGAACTATTAATGATTCATGAGATTTAATTTTATAAAATAATTATTAATACTATAAAATATTGATTTTAAAAGATTTGATTAATAGAGTATGGTACTACTAGAGGTATTACAACTGAAATGCCTCATAGATAATTAAATCTTCTTGAAGTGGCTTGTAGAAAGGGATACAAGGATATAAAGTAGAATACTATAATTTTTATTTTAGAAATAGCAGTATACAATAAACTTTCCCAGAAAATAAGGCTTTAGAGATGTTTTGTAAAATTTATACATTTACCTAAAAAATAATATAACTTGCTTTTTGCTTCTTTTTGGCAAGAGGTTTTTTAATTTAGTGAAACAGAGTGAAGCTAAATTGAAAAAGATGGTCATCAAAAAGAAGAATATATCTAAATAAAATTTAAATTATTACTAACGCCCTTCGGTTGTTTTTACTTTTTGTACTGAACCGTTTGATTTATTCGGCACAAGGCACTCATAAATCTGCACTACTGCCAGCAAAAAGTAAAACAAAAACTGGCTTATTGTGAATTTAAAATTTATAACCCCATTTCAAAAAGTATATATAAATAATTAAATAATAAATATAATAGTATTTCTGAAATGGGGTTTTTACTAATAATCAAATAAACTATAATAGGAGGTACTAATGAGTACAAAGACAAATGCCAATGCTCATGCAATAATCAGTAACATGAACAAGTTTAAAATTGGAGATGGATATACATATAAGGATATATGTATGATATGCAAAATTAAAGAATATAAGAGTGGTAGCAACTCTAGGAATAAACAAATGGGTACATTTAATGAGTTATTCAATATTGAAGAAAGTAAGAGAGGTAAAGCAGTTATATATACAATAATATCTAAAAAAGAAATTACAGATAATAAATTAGATGTTTTAGTATCAGAGAGTCGAGGAAGATCAGAAGGATCTAGAAATAATTACGATGGAATATTTAAAGATAATTTGGTTAATTCTTTTATATACTTCTGTTTTAAATTAGCAGAACAACGAGGAATATTTAAAGATGAAAATGTAGATGATTTCTGTATAACAACAAGTAAACATAATATGATGTGTGAAATTGGAATAAGAAATAGATATAATACATATATTGCAGTAAATCAACCGTATAATTTCTGTAATCAATTAGGGGTTGAAAGAATTATATTTAATTTTGCTATGACAAAGATTAATAATAATACAAGTAAGGCATTTGATAGGGTTATTTCAAGTGCAGTAAAGTTAGGATTAGTTATTCAAGAGAATAACATGAGTGTTGTTAGATACAAGCCTTTAGAGGTTAAAGATGATATAGTAGTGGATTGGATTAAAACAAAAACGATAAAAGACTTTGCTAAGAAGAATGAAAGAATAGACATAGAATTGATGAGACAAAAATTCGCAAAAGATATGAATTTTAAAACAGTTGGAGCCTTATATTCAACAAATGATAAAGAATTAATATCAAAATTTCATTCAAGGATTAATGAGTACACTGTTGCAAAATATGGAATACTAGAAAGTTATCGAGTGATGGAGCTGCATATGAAGAAAAGTGTTGTAAGTAATTATCTTCAAAAATTTGATAATATAACACTTCAAGAATTAATTGAAGTAGGAAATCAGAAATTTATTGAGAAGCAATATAAGAACTTTAAAAATATGTATGAGAACTATTTTAAAAAAGGTTATAATACTAAAAATGCTTGTGTACAAGGAATGAAAAACTATTTAGAACAAGCAGATAAAATAATATATTATTTGTTGGATATAAATTCAAATAAACTTGACTTTATAATAGGTGGAGATTTAACAGTAGACATGGTAAGTGGAGAAATAATTGAAAGAGAAGAAGAAGGGTCTTTTGAAAATTTTAAACTTGAGCTTAAAGAAAATTCTTATGTGGAGGCAAAAGTAAACTAAATAATTTATATAACTGAATAGAATTTTATTGATACAGATATGAAAAAAATTATTTTTTATAAATTTTTGATATAAAATTACAAAAAACACTTTACATATTTTTATTTGTTATATAAAATTAATTCATAAAAATAAATAAAAAAAGCCCACAACTCTTATATATCAGCCTAGGAAACTGATGTATAAGCCAAACTTATGATGTGCTAGGAACACAAGATAAGCCGTTAGTGAACTTTATTCATATCATTTTTGATATGGTTATTATAATAAGTATTTAAAAAAAATGCAATAGTAAATTTTAGATGTTTATATATAAATAAGTTTTTAACAGTCTAGTGTTTAAGCACTAGGCTTTTTTTGTTGTTTAAAAATTAAATACTGAAAAATCCTGTATGGTAAGTGGTTAAGGAATAACACTATAAA
>ENA-OPAL01001094-OPAL01001094.1-human-gut-metagenome-genome-assembly--contig:-NODE-1094-length-17525-cov-3.507155_pt1 | contig 17525 bp, 17 predicted proteins | sample MGYA00241057_ERZ501430 | MGnify/ENA primary metagenome ERZ501430 (study PRJEB25962, sample SAMEA2042506) | human gut metagenome | biome: human gut; feature: human-associated habitat; material: faeces...
ACATATGAACATACAACAACTACGTTATGTCGTAGCCATTGCCAACAGCGGAACCTTTCGTGAGGCGGCCAGCAAGCTCTTTGTGAGTCAGCCTAGTCTATCAGTGGCTATCAAGGATTTGGAGCAGGAGTTAAATTTTAAAATTTTCACCCGTACAACGACGGGGGCAGTCTTGACCAGTCAGGGCATGACCTTTTATGAACGCGCGCTTGAGGTGGTTCGAAGTTTTGATAGTTTTGAAAATCGCTATCTTAATGCTTCTGAGAAGGGCAACCAGTTTTCGATTTCCAGTCAGCACTATGATTTTTTGCCACCTTTGATTACAACTTTTTCGGAACGTTACCCTGATTACAAGGATTTACGTATCTTTGAGTCTACGACCGTTCAAATTTTGGATGAAGTAGCCAAGGGGCAAAGTGAGATTGGAATTATCTATTTGAATCGTCAAAATAGTAAGGGCATCCAACAAAATATGGATAAGCTTGGGCTTGAGTCTATTAATTTAATTCCATTTAAGACTCATATTTATCTTCGTAAGGGCCATCCACTGGCTCATAAAGAGAGTTTAGTAATGGAGGATTTGGCACACCTACCTACCGTACGTTTTACTCAGGAGAAGGACGAGTACCTGTACTATTCTGAAAACTTTGTGGATACATCAGATTCGTCTCTTATGTTTAACGTGACAGATCGTGCGACTTTGAATGGTATCTTGGAGCGTACGGATGCTTATGCGACGGGTTCTGGTTTCCTTGATGCTCAAAGTGTAAACGGTATTACAGTTATTCCACTTGAGGATAATTTGGATAACAAGATGGTTTATGTTCGCCGTAAAGGAATTAACTTGTCGTCGTGTGCTCTCAAGTTTGTCAATGTTATGTTTGACTACTTTGATACTTATAAACCATAGGAGGACTTATGCGTAAAGTTGCGATTCCTGTGGCTATTCTGGCTTTGATTGGTTTGGATCAGTGGGTCAAGCATTGGGTTGTGGCAAATATTTCCCTCAACCAAGTTATTAAGGCTATTCCTGGCGTTTTCAGCTTGACCTATCTACAGAACCGTGGTGCTGCTTTTTCGATTTTACAGAATCAGAAATATTTCTTTGTAATTTTGACGGTTCTAGTGATTGGTGCGGCTCTGTTCTATATGGTTAAGAATTACCAGAAGAGTCTTTGGTTGGTTCTATCTTTGATTTTGATTATCTCAGGTGGTATTGGCAACTTTATTGACCGTGTGCATTTGGGTTACGTGGTTGATATGGTTCAGCTTGATTTTATCGATTTTGCAATATTTAACGTGGCAGACTCCTATCTAACGGTGGGCGTGCTGCTCTTGATTTTAATCTTATGGAAAGAGGAAAATGGAAGTCATCATTAAAGAGGCGGGAAACCGTCTGGACAAGTCTTTGGCCGATTTGACAGAATTGTCACGTAGTCAGGCCAATGAAGCGATTAAGGCTGGAACAGTATTAGTCAATGGTAAGTCGGCCAAGGCTAAGTATGTGGTAAAAGAGGGTGATGTCATCACCTATGTATTGCCTGAAGAAGAGGTCTTGGAATACAAGGCTGAAGATATTCCTTTGGATATTATCTACGAGGATGCGGATGTGGCAGTGGTCAACAAACCTCAAGGTATAGTGGTCCATCCATCAGCTGGCCACACATCTGGCACCTTGGTCAATGCTCTTATGTACCATGTCAAGGACCTTTCGTCTATCAATGGCGTGGTTCGTCCTGGGATTGTTCACCGTATCGATAAGGACACGTCTGGTCTCCTTATGATTGCTAAGAATGATAAGGCCCACAATGCTTTGGCAGCTGAGCTTAAGGATAAGAAGTCGCTTCGCAAGTATGTGGCTATCGTGCATGGCAATCTGCCTAACGATAGAGGTGTGATTGAGGCTCCGATTGGGCGTTCGGACAAAGACCGTAAGAAACAGGCAGTAACAGCTAAGGGAAAGCCTGCAGTAACACGCTTCACCGTTCTTGAACGTTTTGGCAACTATACGTTGGTAGAGTTGCAGCTGGAAACAGGTCGTACCCACCAGATTCGTGTGCACATGGCGTATATTGGTCACCCGGTGGCGGGAGATCCTCTTTATGGGCCACGCAAGACCCTCAAGGGCCATGGACAATTTCTACATGCTAAGACCCTTGGTTTCACGCATCCTACGACAGGCGAATTGGTCGAATTTACCGCAGAAGAACCCATTATTTTCAAGGAGACCTTGGAGAAATTGAGGAAAGCTTAATAGTCATCCAACGGATGTTCTTTCTTGTGAGAGAGTGTCCGTTTTTTTTTTTCTTGTAAAAGAGTCTGAAATTTGCTATAATCTACCTAATTAAATAAGTCCTTTAATTACTGTCCAGAGAGGCAGGCAAGGAGCTATGAGAAGTGCGCAGGTGAACTGTGCCATGTTTTTGTGTATCTCCTTGTTTCAAGGGGATTTTTTGTATTTAGAAAGGTTTTTTTATGAAGAAAAAAGAAATCGTCGATGACGTAACCATGAAACGTGCCATTACACGTATCACTTATGAGATTATTGAGCGAAACAAGAATCTCGACAAGATTGTCTTGGCTGGTATTAAGACACGTGGTGTTTATATTGCTCAGCGTATTCAAGAGCGCTTGAAACAATTGGAAAACCTTGATGTACCATTGATTGAGCTTGATACTAAGGCTTACCGTGATGATGTTAAATCTGAACAGGACACATCCCTTATTCCTATCGAAATTGATGGTACAGATGTTATCCTTGTAGATGATGTGCTCTACACAGGTCGTACTATCCGTGCTGCGATTGATAATATCGTTAGTCATGGACGTCCAGCGCGTGTTAGATTGGCTGTCTTGGTTGACCGTGGTCACCGTGAATTGCCAATCCGTGCGGACTATGTTGGTAAAAATATCCCAACAAGTCAGTCAGAAGAAATTGAAGTATTGGTGACAGAAGTTGATGGTAAGGATAGTGTCAACATTATTGATCCAAACTAGATTTTAGTCTTTAGATAGGTGAGTTTACGATCCTACAATGATTCTTTCGCTGTGGTGGGAGAGTTGAGATGTTGGTTTAAATAAACACGGGACTCATTTCTTAGGAAAAAGATAAGTCCCCTACCCCTAGCACACTTTGGAGTGTATTGTCGACTTTCTATTTTTCTACAGAAATGTTTGGCTTAGCCAAAACGTCCCTTAGTGTCTTGTTAATTGAACACGCCCTAAGCCTTGTGTAAAAAAGATAAATACTCTTTGGAGCCATCGGCTCCGTCATCGTATTTCCTATTTTTGCTTTAGGTTTTAGACGGGCTTTGTATCGTGTTTTTAAGGAGTATTTTGATATCGTGAATAACGTAAAATATGATGTGAATGATATGCCTAAAGTTGGTTTATTGGTGGGTTTGTCATTCCAGCACTTGTTTGCAATGTTTGGTGCGACGGTTCTTGTACCGATTTTGGTTGGGATTGATCCCGCTATTGCTCTTTTCTCATCTGGTTTGGGAACTTTGGCTCACTTGACGGTGACTAAGTACAAGATTCCAGCTTACATGGGGTCTAGTTTTGCCTATATTGCGGCTATGCAAATGCTTATGAAGACTGACGGTATCGGAGCGGTGGCTCAAGGTGCCATGGCTGGAGGTTTGGTCTACTTGGTTGTTGCCTTGGTTGTTAAGTATGTGGGGAATGCTTGGATTGATAGAGTCCTACCGCCAATTGTGGTTGGTCCAATTATCATCGTAATCGGTTTGAGTCTTGCGGCAAATGCAGTCAAGGATGCGACAATGGTTAATGATACCTATAGTATCTTTAGTCTTGTGATTTCTATGGTAACTCTCTTTTCCGTCATCCTCTTTAATATGTATGGTAAGAAAATCATCGGTGTTATCCCAATTTTACTTGGTTTAATCGTGGGTTACATTTTCTCAGTGGTTCTTGGTTGGTTAACGGGCCATGAGTTTGTCCAATTTTCAAAAGTTGCGGCTGCTCATTGGTTCCAAGTTCCAAGTTTTGACATTCCGTTTGTGAATTATGACTTCAAACTCTATCCAAGTGCGATTTTGACAATGGCTCCGATTGCCTTTGTGACAATGACCGAACACTTTGGGCATGTTATGGTTTTGAATAGTTTAACTGGACGTGATTACTTTAAAGATCCAGGTCTTGATCGTACTCTAACAGGTGATGGTTTGGCACAGATTATCGCTGGTTTCTTTGGAGCTCCTCCGGTAACTTCTTATGGTGAAAATATTGGGGTTATGGCCCTCAGTAAGGTCTACTCAGTTTACGTTATTGCGGGTGCAGCAGTGATTGCGGTCTTGATGAGTTTTATTGGTAAGGTGTCTGCTCTCTTGAGTTCCATACCAACAGCTGTTTTGGGTGGAATTTCAATTGCCCTCTTTGGGGTTATCGCTGCTAGCGGTTTGAAAATTTTAGTTGAACATAAGATTGATTTTGATAATAAAAAGAATCTCTTGATTGCTAGTGTTATCTTGGTATCTGGTATCGGTGGTTTGATGATTGATCTTGGTGGTTTTCAAATCACGGGTGTGGCAAGCTCAACCATTCTTGGAATATTGCTTTACCAAATCTTGCCAGATCCTAATAAAGGTAGCAAGAACTAATCAATCATTAAAAAAGGAAAAACTATGGCGATTGCAGATGGAAAAGTGTCACTGAAACATTTGGTGACAATGGAAACCCTCACGAATGAAGAGGTCTTGGGCATGATTCGTCGAGGTGGAGATTTTAAAAACGGTAGAGCTGATTTCCAGCTGGATCGACAGTATTTCGCTGCCAATCTCTTTTTTGAAAATTCAACACGAACACATAAGTCCTTTGAAGTAGCTGAGAAAAAACTTGGATTGGACGTGATTGAGTTTGATGCTGGGACTAGCTCAGTAAATAAGGGTGAAACCCTCTATGATACGATTTTGACGATGTCTGCTTTGGGTGTTGATATCTGTGTGGTTCGCCACTCGGAAGTCGATTACTACAAGCAGTTGATTGACAGTAGGACTATTCAGACTTCTATTGTTAATGGTGGTGACGGTTCTGGGCAACACCCAAGTCAGTGTTTGCTTGATTTGATGACAATTTATGAAGAGTTCGGAACTTTTGGAAATCTAAAGATTTGTATTGCAGGCGATATTACGCATTCGCGTGTAGCTAAGTCAAATATGCGAATTCTCAAGCGTTTGGGAGCACAGATTTATTTTGCTGGCCCTACAGAGTGGTATTCAAGTGAGTTTGATGTTTATGGTCAGCATGTGGCCATTGACGACGTCATTGAGGACTTGAATGTACTCATGTTGCTTCGTGTTCAGCACGAGCGTCATGGGGATGACAAAGGATTTTCAAAAGAAGAGTACCATACTCTCTATGGTTTGACTGAAGAACGTTATGCAAAGTTAGCAGATCAAGCAATCATTATGCACCCAGCTCCGGTTAATCGTGATGTGGAAATTGCTGATAGCTTGGTTGAGGCACCTAAGGCACGTATCGTTACTCAGATGCAAAATGGAGTCTTTGTCCGTATGGCGATTATCGAAGCTATTTTAAATGGCAAAGCGTAAACAACGTTAACAGATTCCTGAGAGAATCAGACGAAAAAGAACACGCCCTAAGCCTTGTGCAAACGAATTACTTTTTGACTCAGCTGCATTATTGTTGTTTGCTTTAGACTTGAGACGGGCCTTGTTCTAAGTGAAAGGAACAATTTACTATAATGGCAAAACGTTTACTTATTTTAGAAGACGGCACTATTTTTGAAGGTCAGGCCTTCGGTGCTGATGTGGATGTGACGGGTGAAATCGTCTTTAATACTGGTATGACGGGTTATCAAGAATCTATCACTGACCAGTCTTACAACGGTCAAATTTTGACTTTTACTTATCCACTGGTTGGAAACTATGGGGTTAACCGTGATGACTATGAGTCAATCACGCCAACAACTAAGGGAGTGGTTGTTTCAGAGGCTAGCCGTCGTGCCAGCAACTGGCGTAACCAAATGACCTTGGATGAGTTTTTGAAAGCTAAAAACATCCCGGGTGTTTCTGGTATTGATACACGTGCTTTGACTAAGATTATCCGTCAACATGGTACCATGAAGGCGACTTTGGCTAAACCTGGAGACAGCATTGAGCACTTGCAAGATCAATTGCGTGCCACTGTTTTGCCAACCAACAATATTGAGCAGGTATCGACTAAGACAGCCTACCCAGCACCTGGTGTTGGTAAAAATATTGTTTTGGTTGACTTTGGTCTGAAGCACTCAATCTTACGTGAATTCTCAAAACGTGATTGTAATGTGATGGTTGTTCCTCATGACATCACAGCTGAAGAAATTCTCCATCTCAATCCAGATGGTGTGATGTTATCTAATGGTCCAGGTAACCCTGAAGATGTGCCTCATGCACTTGATATGATTCGTGGCATCCAAGGCAAAATCCCAATTTTTGGTATTTGTATGGGTCACCAGTTGTTTAGTTTGGCGAATGGTGCCAAGGCCTACAAGATGAAGTTTGGTCACCGTGGATTTAACCATGCGGTTCGTGAAATTGCGACTGGTCGTGTTGATTTCACCAGCCAAAACCATGGTTATGCCATTGACCGTGACACACTTCCAGAGTGCCTCATGGTAACGCACGAAGAGATTAACGATAAATCAGTTGAAGGTGTTCGTCACCGTGACTTCCCTGCCTTCTCAGTGCAATTCCACCCAGATGCAGCGCCTGGTCCACACGATGCGAGCTATCTCTTTGATGAGTTCTTAGAATTGATTGATGCTTTCCAAGCTGAAAATGCACGTCGTTAATTGCAACTGTCTAGTGACTATAATGGGGTGTGACCCTTGTTTTCCCCAGTCTACTACCTTATTTAATGACAACCAGAGAGTTGTCAAATAGAAAGGAGAATTAAGGACTTGTATTCAGTTAAAGAGACTAATTAAACTGTATTGTTTTCAGTTTTAGTGATGCTTGCTTTGATTACAAGGAGTTACAGATTCCTTATTAAGTTAAAAGCGTCATGTTAAAAATATTATCTTAAACTGAACACGGACGGAAAGCTCGGAATTTAGAACAATCGTTTTGGATGCTGGCATCCTGCAACGATTGCCTAAAATCCTAGCGCTTTCTGGTCGTCCTTTGTATCTTAAATATGCCTAAACGTTCTGATATTAAAAAAATTATGGTTATCGGGTCTGGTCCTATTATCATTGGTCAGGCTGCTGAGTTCGACTACGCTGGTACGCAAGCTTGCTTGGCTTTGAAAGAAGAAGGCTACAGTGTTGTTCTTGTTAACTCTAACCCTGCGACTATCATGACTGATAAGGAAATCGCAGACAAGGTTTACATTGAACCTATTACGCTTGAGTTTGTCACACGTATTCTTCGTAAAGAGCGTCCTGATGCCCTCTTGCCAACACTTGGTGGACAGACTGGTTTGAATATGGCCATGGAATTGTCAAAAGCTGGTATTCTTGATGAGCTTGGAGTAGAGCTTTTGGGAACAAAATTGTCTGCCATTGACCAAGCCGAAGACCGTGACCTTTTCAAACAATTGATGGAAGAGTTGGAACAACCAATTCCAGAATCAGAAATTGTAAATACGGTTGAAGAAGCAGTTGCCTTTGCGACAGAGATTGGCTACCCAGTTATCGTTCGTCCAGCCTTTACCCTTGGTGGTACTGGTGGTGGTATGTGTGCTAACGAAGAAGAACTCCGTGAAATCGCTGAAAATGGATTGAAATTGTCACCAGTAACCCAATGTTTGATTGAGCGTTCGATCGCTGGTTTCAAAGAAATCGAATACGAAGTTATGCGTGATGCCGAAGACAATGCTCTTGTGGTATGTAACATGGAAAACTTTGACCCAGTTGGTATCCACACAGGGGACTCAATCGTATTTGCCCCAACGCAAACCTTGTCAGATATTGAAAACCAAATGCTTCGTGATGCCAGCTTGAAGATTATCCGTGCCCTTAAAATTGAGGGTGGCTGTAACGTCCAGTTGGCGCTTGACCCACATAGCTTCAAGTACTATGTTATCGAAGTAAACCCTCGTGTATCACGTTCATCAGCCCTTGCCTCAAAGGCCACTGGTTATCCAATCGCTAAATTGGCGGCTAAGATTGCTGTTGGTTTGACACTTGATGAAATGATTAACCCAGTCACTGGTACAACTTATGCCATGTTTGAACCAGCCCTTGACTATGTGGTTGCTAAGATTCCACGTTTCCCATTTGATAAATTTGAACACGGTGAACGTCGTCTCGGTACTCAGATGAAAGCGACAGGTGAAGTTATGGCTATCGGTCGTAACATTGAAGAGTCACTTCTTAAAGCATGCCGTTCACTTGAAATCGGAGTTTACCACAATGAAATGTCTGAGCTTGCGGACGTCACAGATGATGCTTTGGTTGAAAAGATTGTCAAAGCTCAAGACGACCGTCTCTTCTACCTTTCTGAAGCCATCCGTCGTGGTTACACTATTGAAGAATTATCAGAGTTGACTAAGATTGATATCTTCTTCCTTGATAAATTGCTCCACATCTTCGAATTGGAACAAGAATTGGCTACTCACGTAGGCGATGTTGATGTTTTGAAAGAAGCTAAACGTAACGGTTTCTCTGATCGTAAGATTGCTGATCTTTGGAATCAAACAGCTAACCAAGTACGTGCGACACGTTTGGAAAACAACATTGTTCCTGTTTACAAGATGGTTGATACTTGTGCGGCTGAGTTTGAATCATCAACACCATATTTTTACTCAACTTACGAGTGGGAAAATGAGTCAATCAAATCTGATAAAGAATCGGTCATCGTTCTTGGTTCAGGTCCTATCCGTATCGGACAAGGGGTTGAGTTCGACTATGCGACAGTTCACTCTGTAAAAGCTATCCAAGCTGCTGGCTACGAAGCCATCATCATGAACTCTAACCCTGAGACAGTTTCAACAGACTTCTCAGTGTCAGACAAACTCTACTTTGAACCATTGACCTTCGAAGACGTGATGAACGTTATTGAATTGGAACAACCTAAGGGTGTGGTGGTTCAGTTTGGTGGACAAACAGCCATCAACTTGGCAGAGCCATTGTCTAAAGCAGGTGTGAAAATCTTGGGTACACAGGTTGCTGACCTTGACCGTGCAGAAGACCGTGACCTCTTCGAACAGGCTCTTAAAGATCTTGACATTCCACAACCACCAGGACAAACAGCGACAAATGAAGAAGAAGCAGTTGAAGCGGCTCGTAAGATTGGTTTCCCAGTTCTTGTTCGTCCATCATACGTTTTGGGTGGACGTGCTATGGAAATCGTTGAAAATGAAGATGACCTTCGTTCTTACATGCGCACAGCCGTTAAGGCTAGTCCAGACCACCCAGTCCTTGTTGATAGCTATATCATAGGACGTGAGTGTGAAGTGGATGCCATCTCTGATGGTAAGGATGTCTTAATTCCAGGTATTATGGAACACATCGAACGTGCGGGGGTTCACTCAGGGGACTCAATGGCGGTTTACCCACCACAAACCCTTTCTAAGAAAATCCAAGAGACTATCGCTGATTACACGAAACATTTGGCTATCGGTCTTAACTGTATCGGTATGATGAACATCCAGTTCGTTATTAAGGACGAAACAGTCTATGTTATCGAGGTTAACCCACGTGCCAGCCGTACAGTACCATTCTTGTCTAAGGTGACTGATATCCCAATGGCTCAAGTTGCTACAAACTTGATTCTTGGTAAATCATTGGCTGAGCAAGGTTACAAAGATGGTCTTTATCCAGAAAGTAACCATGTCCATGTCAAAGCACCAGTCTTTTCATTCACAAAATTGGCTCAGGTAGATAGTCTCCTTGGACCTGAAATGAAATCAACTGGTGAAGTTATGGGTACAGATGTGACTCTTGAAAAAGCGCTCTATAAAGCCTTTGAAGCATCTTACCTCCACTTGCCAACCTTTGGTAACGTCATCTTTACTATTCATGACGATACCAAAGAAGAAGCCCTTGACTTGGCTCGTCGTTTCGATGCTATCGGTTATGGTATCTACGCAACTGAAGGAACAGCTAAGTTCTTGAATGAACACGGGGTTCACGCAACGCTTGTTAACAAGTTGGGTGAAAACGATGACAATGACATTCCAGCCCTCGTTCGTACAGGTAAAGCACAAGCTATTATCAATACAGTTGGTAACAAACGTACTTATGACGAAGATGGAGCAGCTATCCGTAGTTCAGCTATTGAAGCAGGAATTCCACTCTTCACAGCCCTTGATACAGCAGATGCTATGGTGCGTGTGCTTGAAAGCCGCAGCTTTACAACAGAAGCTATCTAAACACAATATTGAGTCTCAGCTTTGCTGGGGCTTTTTTCTTACACGAATGTAAGCTAAGAAGTTAAAAATGAAAGCTTAGGCTATAGTTTTGTTTCCTAAGATTCTGCTATACTAGAAACATGATTATTACGACATCTTTACGTGAAAACGAGTCCTTAATTGCACGTGCTCAAGAATTAGCTAGCGAACTAGGAGCTGACTATCAGCCACGACGCAAGTTGTCTTTATCCAAATGTCTGGAACGATTTGGCCCCTTTTATCTTCTATATAAGGACAGATTGTCTTTTGTCAATGCAGATGCCAGTGAGTTGACCTTTCATCCAGATACGGCTGTCCTTCGGCTTAAGGCTCCACATGATGCTTTAATTAGTCTTTTGGGGCAATCTCCCAAGTCTATTCTTGACACGACCATGGGGTTGGCTTCAGATAGTCTAGTGATGGCAGCAGTGGGAAATAGAGTGACAGCCCTTGAGAGTCAAGAAGTGATTTTTCAGCTGGTTTCTCGTGGTCTGGCAACTTATCAGACGGATAATAAGCAGATTGAAAAGGCCATGCGGTCTATTAAGGCTGTTAAGAGTGATAGTTTAACCTTTTTAAAATCTCAGACTGATCATTCTTTTGATATTATCTATGCTGATCCTATGTTTTCAGAGACCATAAAGGAATCAGAAAATCTAAGTGCTATCAAACCTCTGGCCAATGGCGGTCGCTTAACGCGAGAATGGCTCGATGAGGCTAAACGTGTTGGCCGAGAACGAATTATCATCAAGGCACATTTTCGTGACTCTGTTTTTGAGGAACTTGGTTTTGAACGTCAGGTTCGTCCCAATCAAAAGTTGCACTATGGTGTGATGGAACTCATTGACACGGAATATTAAAAACATCACAATTTCTATATCTATAGAACACAATCAGAATGAGAGACTTATGTGAAAGAAAATCAGTCCAAAGTTATTTAAAAATCAAAAAGAGTTTGGATTATTGAAGGTAAAAAAGGAACAACTTGCCTAGTCCGCTCTTCTAATTGGTATGGTGAGGGCAAAATCGGAACAGTACGTTTATTTTGACAATACTATTGGACGAAATGCATCTATGACAGTCTATGTTGGTGAGAAAATTAGTGTTGCTCAGCAATTGATCCAATATGACAGCACATCAGCCTAAGCAGCCTATGATACAGATAGTCGTGCTTATAATATGGCAAGATCGTGACTGCAATTTTTTCCAACAGTATGGAACGGCTCCTGCGGCTTCAGCACAAACAACTAGTGATTCGGATGAGGATGATTCGACAACTACCGTTAGTCCTCAACAGTGTCAGAAAACCGAGGCAAGTAATTACCAAACCTTGCAAGATTATAATGATGCCATTGCCAATGCAGCATCAGAGCTAGAAAAGGCACAAGATGTTCTCAACCAAACAGTGATTGTTTCAGATGCTAATGGAACAGTCGTAGAAGTTGCGGACTCTGTGGACCCTGCTTCAAAAGAGAGCCAAACCCTAGTTCATGTGACAAGTGAGGGCTAATTTGAGATTCAAGGGACCTTAACAGAATATGACATTCCAAATATTTCAGTAGGTTAAAAGGTCAAGATTGCTTCCAAAGTATACCCAGATCAAACTTGGACAGGTAAAGTCAGCTACGTTTCCAATTATCCTAAGCAAAATGCCAGTCAGTCAGATGGGACATCTGGCAATTCAGGTCAGTCAGGTTCCCAGTATGAATATAAGGTTCAATTGACTAGCTCCATCGGCAAACTTAAGCAATGTTTTAATGTATATCTTTAAGTGACAAATGATGATGTCTTGTTGGTTCCTGTAACTGCTGTGAGCAAGAAAGGAACTGACAACTATGTCTGGCTTTACGATGATGAGACTCAGAAAATCAAGCAAGTTAGGGTCAAACTTGGTAATGCCGATGCCAAGCAACAAAAATTGCATCAGGGCTGAAAGAAGTTCAAAAAAGTTATTACCATGGCTGAAAAATCCTTTAAGGATGGAGAGACACTAAAGGCTGAGGAGCTAGATCCTGCTTATGCAGATTTGGCAAAACCTACCAAACTGGTTAAATAAGTTTGGCTAGAGCAAGTGGCCAAGCAGACGCCAGGTATCGATAGTAATTTTGTGACCAACAACCTAACGTCCTCTATCTCCCTCCAAAAAAAACTGTGAAGAATGTTAATATCACAGGTGCCAGTCAGGGCTACTTTAAAGCTAAAAAGTTAGAGATGTTGACAGGACGTTCCTTGCAAGACAATGATTACAAAAACTTTTCGCGTGTCATTGTCATTGATCAGATGGTAGTTAAAAAATTCTTTGAGACCAATGAGGATGCCCTTAATCAAGTAGTTACTGTTGGTAACAATGATTGTCGTGTGATTGGTGTCTATAAGAAACACTGACACAGCGATTGGTTCCTCTGGTGAAATTGGGACAGTTCTTGTGGCCAATATCTAGTTAGCAGCTGAGAATAATACTGATCCTAATGGTCAGATTTGTTTCCATGTGACCGATGTGAAAAATAGTAGCAGTGTCGCTAAGGATGTCGCTAAACGCTTGACCCACTTGTCCCAAGGTGACAATAGAGAGTACAAGTCAGCAGATATGAGTTCAGCCTTAGATCAGGTCAACACGATTATTGGGATCATTACCACTGTTGTCGGTGATATTTCTGCGATCTCATTATTAGTTGGTGTGATTAGTGTTATGAATATCATGTTGGTTTCAGTAACTGAGTGGACACGAGAGATTGGTCTTCGTAACGTTTTAGGCTCCATATGTCGTAAAATCTTGACTCGTTTTTGATTGAATCGATGGTCCTTACCATCCTGGATGGCCTGATTGGTCTAGGTTTTGCGGCCCTTGTAGTTGGAACAATTGGGAATGCAATGGATCTTAAAGAGACGGTCTCTCTTGGCGTAGCCATGGGAAGAATAGGCTTCTCAGCAGTTGTAGGAATCCTGCCGGCAAATAAGGCATCAAAACTCGATCCTTTCGAAGCTCTTAGATATGATTAGAAAAGACCTCTTGAATCTTTGGATTTTTAGAGGCTTTATGATGTTCAAAAAAGATAGAGAAAAAATCCAAAAAAGTTGTATTTTTCTCTTGACGTCTGATTCAGGTAATGGTATTCTATATAAGGTTTGAAAAAAACTGACCTAAGACAGTTGGGGAGCTAGACTCGTAAACATCCAACCGAGGCACAAAACGTAACTATTTTTTTGTGACGTATTGTACTTTCGTGTCTAGGTTTAGGTACGGTTTTTTTGTGCCTAGCCCAAAAATAAAAACGGAGGTAAAACTACTAATGAGTGAAGCTATTATTGCTAAGAAGGCTGAACAAGTTGCTATTGTCGCTGATAAAATGAAAGCAGCAGCATCTATCGTTGTTGTTGACTCTCGTGGACTTACAGTTGACCAAGATACAGTTCTTCGTCGTAATCTTCGTGAATCAGGCGTTGAATTTAAAGTTATCAAAAACTCTATCTTGAGCCGTGCAGCTGAAAAAGCAGGTCTTGAAGACCTTAAAAAACTTTTCGTTGGTCCATCTGCAGTAGCATTCTCGAACGAAGATGTTATCGCACCAGCAAAAGTTATTAGCGAATTTGCTAAAGGCGCTGAAGCTCTTGAAATCAAAGGTGGTGTTGTTGACGGTGTGATCACTTCAGTCGAAGAAATCAACGCTCTTGCATCACTTCCAAACAAAGAAGGTATGCTTTCTATGCTCCTTTCTGTACTTCAAGCGCCAGTGCGCAACGTTGCATACGCTGTCAAAGCTGTTGCAGAAAGCAAAGAAGACGGTGCTGCGTAAGCCCATCTTCACAACTCGTAGCCTAAGCTACGTTTAAAATACTATATTAAAAAACACATTTGGAGGAAATCATAATGGCATTGAACATTGAAAACATTATTGCTGAAATTAAAGAAGCTTCAATCCTTGAATTGAACGACCTTGTAAAAGCTATCGAAGAAGAGTTTGGCGTAACTGCTGCTGCTCCTGTAGCTGCTGCTGCAGATGGTGCTGCTGACGCTGGTGCTGCTAAAGATTCATTCGACGTTGAATTGACATCTGCAGGCGACAAAAAAGTTGGCGTTATCAAAGTTGTACGTGAAATCACAGGCGAAGGTCTTAAAGAAGCTAAAGCTATCGTTGATGGTGCACCATCAGTTATTAAAGAAGGTGTTGCTGCAGCTGAAGCTGAAGAAATCAAAGCTAAACTTGAAGAAGCTGGAGCTTCAGTTACTCTTAAATAATAGTCATATAGCTATTTAATTGCGGAATCCTACTATATCGGTTTTTTATTGCGATAAGCGATTATGAGAAACTGTTTGAATTAATAGGTTCCCTACCAAAAAAACTGCCAAATTTATTTTTGGCAGTTTTTTTGTTTTTCTATTTTAGATTGGTTTTGTTTATCATATCCTCTACTATGAGATTGAAATATGAACGCTTTTTTTGATTTATTGTCTTTTCGCTTGAAATAATTAAAGCATATATGAATAGATTGTCTCCTACATCATAATTTATATCTGATACTCGCATTTTTTTACTATATTGGAGTTTGACTGTGAAGTCAAAATTGTCCTTAACAATAAGTTCAATCCAATTAGAATTATTTTTTTCGAATTTATGAATGACTTTTCCGTATAAATAACATTTTGCGTATGGTTTGGGATACGAGAATCCTAATTTCTTTTGATTATCAAAAAAGTGCTCAGATAGTTCACTTTGCGATTCAGAAATTGAATCAATTATGATAAATTGATCAACACCTCCAAAACTATTTTGTTTATTTTCAATATGTGCTGTAATTATCACATATTGATTTTTACTAATATAAAATATTTTTGGATCATATCTAAATGTTAAGTAAGTATGTCTTAGTCCAGCGCCATTTCGAATAAATAATTTTAAGTAAGAGTAATCCTCATTATGTTCGATATTTATGATTTTTCCTCTTGCAATAACTGTATTTCTTCTCCTATTTTTTATTTGGGAATTGACATGATTCATCATTTATTATCTCCTTATTTTCAATTTTTCTAAATATATTATGTTTGATATTAGTCGTAGAAAAAATACGAGAACTAACCTTTTTATAAATTTTCATTTTCAATAGTCAATTCTTCACAATGAAAATCTGATTCATTATCTGTTTTAGCATCATATCCAAATAGTTGTGTAGGAGGTGGATCACGTCTTTCACCCTCTAAGTAATCTCGTTCGTGTTGTGCAAGTTTTTCATTTAATTCTGTATCATGACGAATAATATTATAACGTTCGTATTTTTTAGAACCAAATGTTTGAGACAGTTTTTGTTTAAATATATTCCAGAGGTTCTCTTTATTTTTTAAGAAATATGTTTTGAAGCAACTTTCGGCTAGATCGATACTCTCTTGCAGAATATTAATTGATTTCTTTAAAAAAGTATTCTCCTCTTTTAATTCTTTATTTTTCTTTTTGATTTTAGTAATCTCTTCAATATTTGCTTTTTTCATCTGGACTTCTATGTCTAACTCTTGTTTAGTTCTCAATATCTCTGACAGCTCCTTTTTATTTTTCTCTGCTTCAGATTTAGCATTTTCAGCCCACATCTTTTTCTCCTCGATTTTTTGATCCAACTCTTTAAGTTTTGTAGTTCGTTTGTAAAGCTCAGTGTCCAGATGGTTAGCTATTGTTTTTGATTTGCCACTTTCTTGAACTTGCAATCCATGATTTCTAGCTGTTGTTCGAAGTAGTTCGCGTTGAGCTGCTTGCCATCGAGTTTGTGCCGTTACTAAATCCTTATTTTTTTTAGAACCTGTTGTGTAGTAGCCCATTTCTTTGAGAGCACCTTCTTGGCTGACTTGAATGCTTAAGCTTCTTTTATTTTGCCGTTTAACTAATATGAAATCAACATGAAGATGAGGGGCAGAACCAGGCTCATCTGCATGGAAATAGGCACCGAAAACGATGGCGTTAGGATTATTTTTTTTGAATTGTTCTAAAAAATCTGTGAGAATTTTTTCTGATTTAGCGATTGTGGGATGATGGTTAACATTTCCTATAGTAAAAATCGCCTCATGGCTGGTAGCAGGATTGCGATTGGGATCGCGTTTATAAGCCGAAAGTACTTTCGTATGATAGTCTATAATTTGTCTGTCAGACCGAGTTTGTTTCGTATTATATTCAAGCACAGCCTGTCCGAAAATTTTATAATAAGCCTGTTTTATAGGTCGGTCTTCTATGATTTTAAAATAACCTTCGGGGTCTATATGATCCTCCGAGTTGGTTATGTTGCGATTACGAATATTATGATCACGACTCATCTTTTTTTCCAAAGTGAGCTGAAATAGTATATGCATTGTCCATAACTTCCTCCTTTCATTTATTAATTATGTCTGATAAGTTGAAAATTAAAAAACAGATTATGATGAATTTTTTAGGAGATGATGGAGACAGTCAGCAGAGTTTGACGCTGCTTATAACACAATATACATAATGACAGAGTCATTATTATTGTGGTCTTGCAGACAGCTAGGAGTGCATCCTATTTTTCCAAAAGTAGAAAATTATACTTCATGTGTATATAACTTCACAAATCGTACTCTCAACATTACTAAATTATTGGTAGATAAAACAGGTATTAGCTACTATAATGCTGTTGTGTTAGTTAACTAGGACAAGGTACTTTTTGTTGATGTTAAATATGACTTATAGAGGTATAAAACACTATGTTGATATTGCCTAGAATCCGTAACATCATTTTCATAAGAGAGTGATGTTTGCACTTTAACAATTGAATCAATTTATTGTTAAATAAGTTTTGAAAATATTTGCCGTAAATTAGAGAAAGTTGTAAAATCAAGGTGAAAGTATAGGATTAGTTCTACAAGTAGCTAATTCAGCAAGTTATTGAAAGAAAATGTTATAAAACGGAGGTATTGAGCATGTTAGATATTTTTGTTTTAGAAGAAGATTATTTTCAACAAGCTCGTCTTGAGGATGCCATCCACAAGTCTAAACAAATATATATTTTAAGAATTGGGAAGGTTGATTTATACGATAAACCCAATCAATTATTAGAGCGTATTACGGAAAGGGGCTCGCATTTACTGTTTTTTCTAGATATTGGATCTGACAGTGATGTCGAAGGGGGAATATTGGTTGCTCAACAGATTCGTGAGCGAGATCCGTATGCAAGTA
>ENA-OPAL01001106-OPAL01001106.1-human-gut-metagenome-genome-assembly--contig:-NODE-1106-length-17402-cov-3.107166_pt1 | contig 17402 bp, 9 predicted proteins | sample MGYA00241057_ERZ501430 | MGnify/ENA primary metagenome ERZ501430 (study PRJEB25962, sample SAMEA2042506) | human gut metagenome | biome: human gut; feature: human-associated habitat; material: faeces...
GGGACTGACAGGGCTTGCAGCAGGTGCAGCGACGATTGGATGTTGTTGTCAGATGGTAGGTTTTGCGGTAGCAAGTTATCGGGAAAACAAATTCGGCGGCCTTGTCGCACAGGGTCTTGGAACCTCGATGCTTCAGGTGCCGAACATCATGCGTCATCCGCTGATCTGGCTGCCCGTCATCTTCTCGAGTGCGATTTTAGGACCCGTCTCCACAATCCTCGCCAATATGCAGAATAATGCAACGGGAAGCGGCATGGGTTCCGCAGGTCTTGTCGGACAGATCACAACGTATCAGACGATGATCGCTTACGATGATCCGAAGCTCGTCATCATCAAAATTATTCTGCTCCACTTCGTGCTTCCGGCTGTGATCACCTTGTTCTTCTCAGAGGTATTCCGCAAGGCAAACCTGATCAAATCCGGCGATATGGCTTTGAATCTGTAATCTGTATTTTTAAAAGGGAATGGAACTGCGCATCCGGCAGCTCCATTCCCTTTTTTATCCACATTTCTCTTCTGATTTTTTCTGTTTTTACACAGTTTCTTCTGCGTTTTCCGCATTTTCCACTGCCGCGGCCAATTCAGCTTCCGCTGCCGCTTCTTCTGTCTCCGTTTCTTTCCCCGGCCGCACGCGGTGTGCCTCTACCATTGGCTCAATGGTCTGTGCCATCAGCAGATGGATCATGTCAAGGCTCCGCTCGCGGAACCGCGACGGCAGAAGCGGCGCGATCGCCACATCCGTCACGAGGGATTCAAGGCCCTCGATAATCAGATCCTTGCCCGGCGTCTCATTCCACTCCATTCTGATCCGCTCGAAATCACGCTGGAAAATGATTTTGACCTTCCGTCTTGCGGCCTCTTCCAGAAATGCAAACTCAAGCTTCAGCACCAGTTCGCCGTCTTCATTCTCCGCAAACTGTCCCGTCGTTCCGAGCAGATACGATTCCTCGTTTTCCACCCATTCTACAACTTTGGACCCCGTAAGACCGATCGCAATGCGCTGTGTTTTTTCTCCCTCGGTCAGCTCGACAAAGAAACGGCCTTTTTCATAGAAGAAACCGATGCGGCGGATGCCGTCGGAAAAGTTGTTGTGGAAGACCTGCAGCGTCAGCGGAAACATGCCGACATGCGTGTCCTCCATTTTATATTCTTTTCCGTGCAGAAGCTGCGCCATGTCGATCTGACGCGGTGTTCCGCTGTTCCGCGGCCCAGGTGTTCTCCGCTTCCAGCCGCCGCGCAGGATTCTTCCCGGTGTCTCTTTCGCGCCCTCCAGATCACGGCAGGTCTGCACCAGCTTCTGATATGCCATCGGGCTTTCCGCCTCGCCGGATTTCAGCTCTGCACCAAATTCCGCGCCGAAATACTTCCGCACAATGTCGAGCATCTCACACGTCTGGAACAGCTCGTTGCTACCCGCATTCGTCACAATCACCACGCCGGTATCCGGGTAACCGAGTACGTTCTGCCCCAGCATGCCATTGAACGCAAAGCTGTCCGGCCGCTCCTCCATCCAGACCTGGTAACCATAGCCATATTTTCCCATCTTTTCCGGCGGTGTCGCATGAACGGAGGTGGACGCTGCGACCCATTCCGCCGGGACGATCTGTTTTCCTTCGAATTTTCCGCCATTCACGTACATCACCCCGAGCTTGGCCGCGTCCTCCGGGCACAGGAAGAGGCCCCAGCCGCCTTTCGTAATCCCTGCCGGGCAGCTCTCCCAGAAGACTTTCCGGATGCCAAGAGGCTCAAACAGACGCGGCCGCAGGTAATCTACCATTTTCATGCCGGTGCGCTCCTGTATGATTGCAGACAGCAGATACGTGTTCATACTGTTGTACTCAAACGCTTCGCCCGGCGTTCCCTTGACCGGCGCATTTAAGAAGCTGTCCACCCAGTCGTTGCCGGAAACAACGCCCATCTCATTGAACTGTACGCCGCTCTTCATCGTCAGAAGATGCTCCACGGTCAGATTCGGGCGCAGGATCTTCTGCAGCAGACCATTTCGTTTTTCAAAAATATCATAGACGTTCTCGTCCAGGGAAAGTTTTCCTTCACTGATCAGAAAACCGACCGCCATGCCGGTGATGCTCTTGCACATCGAATACGTCGCGTGCCAGATGCCGCTGCGGTATGGGGCGAAATTGCATTCGCAGATGACCTGTCCGTTCCGCAGGACCAGCAGGTGATGCATGTCCGTATGGCGGGCGGCGGCGAGCTCACGAAGCATCTGCGTCAGCTTTTCCGAGGAGATTCCCTCACTCTCCGGCGTCACACGCGGAAAATATGTCTCCGGAGATGCAAAATCCCCGAACGTTTCCTTCTGCGGCGCAAAGTCCGTCTTTCCCATATGTCCTGTCGTCCCACTCATAAATCCCCAGATCATTTCCATTGCGGTTAACTGTTCTTTCGCTGCCATGTACGATGCCTCCTGTCTCATGCGGTTGGATTTCCCTGTTTTTCCAGTTTTCCTCATTATATCCAGATTCCTTGAAAATCGCAATGCTTCTTCTGATAAAAAAGAACCGACATAGAAATCTGTATTTCGATTTCTGCCGGTTCTTTTCCGTGTGTGATTTTTTTATTTTACTTTAGCTTACTCATTCCAGAGTTTCATACGCTCCTGATAATTCTGTGTGATAACTTTTTCTACATCTTCCAGTCCTGCGTCATTCATTTCGGAAATCATCTTATCGTACTCTTCCATTGCCGCATCGTGGCTGTCTGCATTCACAATCTTCGGATATTCCTGATCGTAGATATCCTGGATTTTCTGCCATTTCAAGCCATCCGGAGTGCTTCCTGCCGGGGTAAGGCCTGCAAACTCTGCGGTATCCCATCTGTCGTTCTCACCAAAGTGATTCATAGCCACCTGTCTGGTCTCTTTTACTTTATACTGTGTTACATCGTATGGAGTTCCGTCTGTACCATTTCCGTTCTTTACAAACCAGGTCCATTTGCGGACGCCGGTATCCAGTTGTGTTTTGTCAAAATCCGTCTGGAATCCTTCAATCAGATCATCGTTCGGAACGTGTTTTCCATCTTCCATATTCCAGTTGGTTCCCTCAATACCCCACATCAGAAGATACTGTCCTTCTTCGCTTGCAAGGTAGTTGATCATCTTCATGGCTGCTTCCGGATTTTTACAATTCTTGGTGATCGCGATTGCATCCCAGCCAAGTGTACTTCTTCCGGAGTAAGTAGTTTCATCTGCGCTGATTCCGTTTCCAAGGATTTTATAGGAATAGAATTTTGCATCTTCTCCTACAGAAGAAGCAAGTGCTGTATTTGCTGCATCGGTATCCCAGTAGGAAGCAAAGGTACTGAATACGTTGCCTGCAGACAGTTTCTGCGTCCACTGATTTTTCTTGTTGACAACCCACTCTTTGTCCAGAAGGCCTTCGGTATACAGTTCATTGGCAAAGGACATCATCTCTTTGAAGTTTGGTGCTTTGGCAACATGTTCCAGATTGTCCCCATCCTGATAATACGTTTTCAGACCATACATTCCTTTTAATGTTCCATCGTAGTTTTTGGATTCTGCATCAAAGGTAATGGCAATACTCTCTTTTCCGTCAATGGTCGGATGAAGTTCTTTGAATTTCTTACAAATGTCAATATACTCTTCCTGTGTAAATGGCTCATCGCTGTCTGCGCGGTCTTTTCCAACGATTTCGCACAGATAATCATAGCGCATCAGAACACCGGCTACCGGATCCGGATCTTCTCCGTACCAGTTATTCAGATAGTAATTCTTTCCATCGGTATAACGACTCTTGTTTAAGGTTTCCCCGTACATCTCTTTTACATCCGGGCCGTACTTATCGATCAGATCATTCAACGGAAGCAGTGCGCCTGCCTCAATGTAACGGTTTACAATATCATTTCCACGATCCATCAGGACGATATCCGGGTAATTCTGACCGGTCAGCATCAGGTTCAATTTTTCCAGCGGATCTCCGGTTGGATTTTCTACCTGAATTTTGACACCTGTTTTTTCCTCAATTGCTTTTGCAACTGGATCATCAAAGGTATTGCTTCCGGAGTTTTTGTCAAAGATAGAAATCGTAACTCCGTCTGTTGATACCTCGCCCGATGCAGATGATGCACTGCCGGATGCAGTACTTGATGATGTACTGCCATTTGATCCGCATCCTGCAAGCATTCCCGCTGCCATCAGGACACTCATCGCCATTGCGATACTTTTTTTGAATTTCATTTTCTTTTCCTCCTTCTATCATCAGCTCTTTACAGATCCGAGCATGATTCCTTTAACAAAATATTTCTGAATAAACGGATAAACCATGATAATCGGAATGGTCGCAATCATCGTAGCAGCCATTCGAATGCTGTCCGGTGTAATGGTCTGTGACGCCTGATTTGCCGCCTGGTTCGCTGATGCAGTCTGATACTGATTCAGAATTTCAACCAAAATGGACTGCATTGTTTTTAAAGACTGTGCATTCGTAAACAAATATGCATCGAACCAAGAATTCCAATGGGTAATTGCAACAAACAGTGCAATGGTCATAATAATCGGCTTGGACAATGGAATTACCATTTTAAAGAAAACTGTCAGATCGTTTGCTCCGTCAATTTTCGCCGATTCAAAAATCTCTGCCGGCATTCCCTCTATATAATTCTTTACCAGAATCATATTATAAACACTTACCAGGTTCGGGAAAATAAATACAATGAAATTATTCAGCATTCCAAGGCTCTTTAATACCATATAATACGGAACCATTCCGCCGCCAAAATACATGGTGAAGATAAAGAACAGGTTCAGCTGTTTCCGGAACAGCAGCTCTTTTCTGGAAAGCACATAGGCAAGTGCTGTCGTGACAAGGACCGCCAGCGGTGTACCAATTGCAGTACGAAGTACAGTGATCAGAATGCCATGCAAAAATGTGGCACGTCCCAGAATATCTTTATAACTTGCCAGACTCAGTTTTCTCGGCAAAAAGTAGAGCCCGCCGCGCAGTGCATCGGTTGCATCGTTAATGGATACCACAAAAATGTTCCAGAACGGATACACACAGATCACAGTAACTAACACCAGAAAAACCACTTTGAAAATATCAAGAAACCAGTCACTGGCACAACGTTTTCTTTTGATTTTAATTGCTTTTTCTCTCATTTTCCTTCCTCCTAAAACAGTGCCGTATTATCATCACTGAATTTCTTCGAAAGTGCATTTGCACTGATGACCAGAATGAAGGAGACTGCGGATTTAAAGAATCCTACTGCAGTACCGTAAGAATACATTCCGTTTTTCAGACCATAGCGGTATGCATACGTATCAAGTACATCAGAATAATTTAAAATAGCATCATTAGACATCAACAGCTGCTGCTCATATCCTGTATTCAGAACACCTCCGATTGCCAGAATCAGAAGAATCATAATGGTCGGCTTTAATGCCGGAAGTGTGATATGCAGAATCTTCTGCATTCTCGTCGCACCATCCACATCCGCTGCTTCATACATATCCTGGCTGATGCCGGAGATTGCCGCCATATAGATAATCGCATTGTATCCAAGTACCTTCCACGCATTTGCGATCGCGATGATCCACCAGAAATATGGTCCTTTCTGGAAAAACAGAATCGACTCATCGGTTAATCCGAGGAATTTTAACAGATTGTTGATGACGCCGTCTGAAGAAAGGAATGTAAGGAAAATGTTTGCCGCAATAACCCAGGAAATAAAATAGGGAATATAAGATGCGGTCTGTACAAATTTCTTTGCCTTCTGGTTTCGAACTTCATTCAGGCAAAGCGCCAGAATGATTGGCAGCGGGAATGAGAATAACAGTGTCAGTAAGCTGGTTGCCAGTGTGTTTCTCATGATTTTTGTGAAATCTGTGGAAAAGAAATACTTGAACCAGTCAAGACCGACAAACTGCGAATTCACCATATCCGCAAAATAGCCGCTACCCTGCGGCGTGTAGTTGATGAAGGACATATACAGTCCTGTCATTGGTGCATAGCAGATCAGAATGACCCATACCAACGATGGAAGCAGCAGTAAAAACAGATATTTCTGTTTCCAGAACCGTTCCGCGAGGCTTTTTTTGTGCTTTGCATGCACGTTTTCTTTTTTCATGCCTTCTCCTTCTTTCTTCTTTTTGTTCATCTTGTACACTCTTGCTGTCTATGTTTCCATTCTAATGGATAGTCTGTCCTGCAACAATCTCACTTTTTTATGATTTCTATCTCGATTTAACGGAGTTTTATAATTCTCTTTTTTATTCTGTTGTTTTCTTACGATTTCTGTCAATATCTAACGAAACAGAAACCGGCTGACGGGCAAAATCACCTTTATCAGCCGGTTTCTGTTTCCTCTTCTATGCAAACAATACGAAGTTATTTCTGCTTTGTTTGATTTTTTATTCGTTTACTGGAATTCTGACAGAAACTGTCGTTCCATATCCTTCCTGGCTTTCTATTCGGACACCATAATCCTCTCCATAAGCCAGACGAACCCTGTTTGCAACATTTCTCAGTCCATATCCTTCCTCTGAGCGCCGCAGAGAACTTCGCAGTTTAATCAGTTTTTCCGCCTCGATTCCACATCCATCATCTGTCACCTGGAATACCACATCCCTTTCTTCTTTTTGAATTCTGACCGCAATGTGGAGAACTTCTTCCTCTTTTCTCGCATGGTGAATGGCATTTTCAACCAGCGGCTGCAGAAGAAGTTTAATGGTTCGATATGTCAGTACTTCTCTTGCAATCTCATACTCCACCTGTACGCTGTCCCGAAAACGCATCTGCTGGATTTTCAGATAGCTCTGCAGCAGTTCCACTTCTTCCTGGATGGAAAGCACCTGTTTTCCCTTATTCAGGGAAATCCGGTAGAAGCTGGACAAATTTTTGACCGCCTGCATCGTCTGTTTTCCACCTTCCCGCATCGCCAGTGCTGAAATAACCGCAAGTGCATTGTAAAGAAAGTGCGGATTGATCTGTTCCTGCAGCAAATTCAGTTCGCTCGTCTGAATCCGGATTTTCTTTTCGTAATTTTCCCGAATTAGCTCCTGAATCTGATCACTGAGCTGATTAAACGCCAGCCCGATCTGTCCGATCTCATCTTCTCCCATATTTTCCAGACGGTAATCAAATTCTCCCTGTCCCATCCGTTTTGCTGCATACACCACTTTCTGCACCCGCGCGGAAATCCATCTTGTGTAACAGATAATGCAGAGAAATACCATAGCCGCGCTGCAGAGGATCAGGAACATCATCCTTCTTGAAACAGCTTTTGCGTCTTTTAAAACCGTCTCCTTATCCGAAATCACAAGAATTTTTGTTCCGAAAACTCCGCTCTGGATATTTCCGATTTTTGAAATGCCGTCACGCTCAAACTCAATCTGCGCTTTCTGCTCCAGATCCTCTTCCGGCATTCTGGTCCGGATCGGAAGGCCTGCCATTTCCGGTTCGGAAGCAGCCAGAATATATCCTTTTTGATCCACCAGATAAATTTCATCGGTGGAATTTATTGTTTCGAGGAGGGGCTGTATCTGCTGATTTTCAATCTGTAACGACAGTACGCCCTTCATCCCGCCCTGTGGATAAAAATTCATCAGACGATTCATATGAAATGCTTTTCCGTCTCCAGATGTCCCACAGAATACCGTTTCCCCTATCGCATCAAATGTCAGCACACATTCCCTCCGATCTAGATCCTGCATGGAATAAAAATAATAATTATCCTGCGGAAGCGTTTCATTGTTGCTGTAAAAACAGATTTTGTAAATTCCTGCATTCATCAGACAGATTTCGCTGAGCTTCTTATCAATATAGTAAAACATATCTTCATAAGAATCGTTGCTGTAATCCTGAAACAAATATCCGCTCAGCATCTGATCCACATACAGCACATCCAGAATTGTTTCGTAAGGCTCGACCATCGTAGAAAAATTTTTTTCAATTCGTTCTGCTTCCTGTTCTGCACTCTGATATGCTTCAGTAAGAAGCACATTCCTTGTTTTTCCATAACTGTACCAGGTAACACACAGCATTGGAATCAGTGCCAGTACCAGATAGCCGATCACCAGTTTAAACTGAAAACTCCGATTTTTATACCATTTTACGATATTCATTTGGTGTCACTCCAAATCTTTTCTGAAAAACAGCGCCAAAGTAAGAAACATTTTCATATCCAACCGCCAGACTCACTTCCCGTACTTTATTTTTCTTATTCTTTAACAGTTCCGCCGCCCTCTGCAGACGCATTTCCGTATTGTATTCCAAAATCGTTTTTCCTGTTGCCTCTTTAAACAGGCTCCTCAGATAATTCGGAGACAAACCGACCTCCGCGGCCAGCTTCTCGATATCTGCGCTTTCCGAGCAGTGCTCCTGAAGATATGTTTTTACCTGATAAACGGCATAGTAATTTGGATTTTGATTCTGTTCTTCAAAAAATGCCAACATCCGTTCCAGATACTGCTTCATCTTTTCCCGCATCTGATAACTGTTGTTTGCTTCAAAAATTTCATTTTCTCTCAAAATTTTTTCTGCTTCCATCCAGTTTTCCAGCAGTTCATCGCTCAAAACAAGACGGTTCCATAGATACATATAGAGATTGTAAACTTCTCCCGCAAATGTTTTCGGCGCAAGCCCCTTTAGCTGTTGAAAATAATCTTTCATGGTCTGCAGCGTTTCCTGCTTTTTCCCGTTGCTGACCAGACGACAGATTTCTTCTCTCCGCTTCTTCTGTTCCCGGAAATGATATGCTTTTTCCTCTTCCGTTTCTTTTTCATCTGCACAGAAAAGTTCCGGTGGATCCATATGAAATGCCAGAACACAACAGTTCCGAAGTTTTTCCGCCTTTTCGTACAGGCAGTCAGCTGTCCATGCTCCACTGCACCATCCAACGGCTCTCGGTGCGTCTTCTTTCAAATCATTCCAGATCTGAAATGCCGTATCTTTCACCGACAGATACCCCGCCAGCAGCAGAATGCTGATCCGTTCCGTTTTGCTGATGTAACGGATGCCCTTGTATTTTTCCTGAATTTGGCTACAGATGTTTTCTTCCGTTTTTCCATAAACCGCTATGATTCCAAACCTGCACTCTTCCAGTTCTTCTCCAAATACACCACGGAAATTTTTCCGTAAAAGCTCTGTTTCCTGTTTTTCCCGCAAAGCCATTTCCAGCAACTGCTTCGCCGCCGTTTTCCGCGACCAGTCTGCTATCTCACTTTTCTCCAGTTCACTTCTCACTTTTTTCAGACATGCTTCTACTTCTTCAATCGTAAATGGCTTTAAAAGGTAATCCACGGCATTCACCTGAAAAGCGGAATGGATATAGGAAAAATCATCATATCCTGTCAGAAAAACAATTTTGCATGGATACCCCCGGCGTACGATCGTCTCTGCCAGTTCAATTCCACTCATTCCTGGCATCTGAATATCCGTAATCACAATATCTGCCATATTTTCTTCCAGGCACTCCAGTGCCCTTCTGCCATTGCGCGCGATAAATACTCTGGAAATCCCGTTCTTTTTCCAGTCAATATAATCCCGCAATGTCTCCAGTTCAATTTCTTCATCTTCTACAAGAAGAACGCGATACATTTTCTCCCTCCTGTTTCCAGTTGCTCCTGCAGTTTTCTTCTCCTGCTGCTTTTCATTTCTGTCTTCCTTACTGCAAAGTAAAACTTTTGTTATGATTTTTTTCGCCACAGCCTGGAAATACGATTCGAAACCGTGTCAGCTTTTTCAAAACTTTTCAGCCATTTCTACAGTTCAACCATGTATGCCTCATACGGCTGTAACTTCCACACCTCTTTTGTAAGGTTTGCGGTATCATTATGAATCAAAATCGTCCCTTTTGTCAAATCATATCTGGCCTCCATCTGTGCCTCCGTGTCCCGGAAATTGCAGAGTACAACCAATTTTTTCTTTCCAAGATTTCTTTCATATGCAAAAATATCCGGATTTTCTTCCTCAATCAGACGGAAATCCCCATAAACAAGAGTGTCATTTTTCCTACGCAGCGCAATTAGTTTTTGATAGAAATAGAAGAGGGAATCCGGATTTTTTCTGCTGTTTTCTACATTGATCTCCTCGTAATTCTGATTTTCCGCCATCCACGGTGTTCCCGCTGTAAATCCGGCGTGTTTTTCCGCATTCCACTGCATTGGCGTCCGCGCATGGTCCCGGCTGTTCCGTGCAAGATAGGTACGAATTTTTTCTTCCTCCCAGCCTTCTTTTTTACGGTCTTCGGCAAAATTTACAGACTCGATATCCTGATAGTCCTCGATCCGAAGCCCTGACACATTTGTCATACCGATTTCTTCCCCCTGGTAAATATAAGGAGTTCCTTTCATCCCATGGAGAAGGACAGCCAACATTTTTGCTGATTTTTCCCGATACGGTTCCCTGTCATTTCCAAAGCGCGATACGACACGCGGAAAATCATGGTTTCCCCAGAACAGGCTGTTCCATCCTTTTTCTTCCAGTCCCGTCTGCCATTTTTCAAAGAGCTGCTTCAGTTGCGGCAGCGTATACGGTTTCGGATCCCAGTTTCCACTTCGGATGCCGTCGATTCCCATCAGTTCAAACTGAAAAATCATACTGAGCTCCTGGCTTTCCGGATCAGAATACTGCTGTGCCATTTCTACCGTAGCACCTCCGGTTTCCCCCACTGTCAGGATCTGTTCTGATTTTCCATACGTATTCTGATTCATTTCCATTAAGTATGTATGAATCTGCTCCGAATGAGTATCATTTCCTCCATGTCCATCTTTTACAATATTGTCAATTGCATCCAGCCGGAAACCACGGATCCCTTTATCCATCCAGAACTGGATCATCCGGTACAGCTCTTTCCGAAGCGACGGATTTTTCCAGTTCAGATCCGGCTGCATTACACTGAAACTGTGATAATAATATTCCTGAACCTCCGGCACCCATTCCCAGGTGCTTCCTCCAAAGAATGCTCCGCCGCCTTCTGGCGGCTGCTCCTTCGTTCCTTCCTTCCAGATGTAAAAATCATGGTATTTACTGTTTCGATCCTTTCTGGCTTCCAGGAACCATGGGTGCAGATGGGAACTATGATTTAAAACAAGATCCATCATGACCACAATTTCCCGCTTTTCACAGGCTGCGATCAGTTCTTCCAGCTCTTCCATTGTGCCTGCTTCTTCCATTACTTTATAATAGTCACTGACATCATATCCATTGTCGTAATTAGGAGAATCGTTAAAAGGCGAAAGCCAGATGGCTCCAACACCAAGCTCCTGCAGATAGTCCAGCTTCTGCAGAATCCCTCCAAAATCGCCGATGCCGTCTCCGTTGCTGTCACAGAAGCTTCTGGTGTAAATCTGATATACGGTTAAGCTATGCCACCACTCTCTTTTCATTTTCTGTCCTCTCTTTCTTTTTTCCTATAAGAGCAGTATAATGATATTATCTTATATTTTCTAACTTAATTTTCGTATTTAATGAAAGGATTTTGACTTTTATGAAAAAAGAACGTTCAAAAGAGCTCTTTTCTCCTGAATCTTGTTCCCCTGTTCTTTCTGGCGGAATCCGGGATTTTACCGTGCATGGAACCGAACCTGTTCCGCTCCATATCTATCATCAGGATTATGCGCATGGCGGGCTCTCTGTTCCTTTTCACTGGCATAAAGAATTAGAATGGATCTGGGTTGAAAAAGGTACTCTCACTCTGACACTGAAAACTGAAACCCGGACAATTTCCGAAGGTACTTTTCTTTTCATCAACAGTCACGAACTGCATCAGCTCTGCAGCATTGGAACTACCCCTTCGGTTCACCATGCCCTTGTATTTCTTCCAGAAATTCTCTCATGTGCCTATCTGGATTCCTGTGAAGCAGACTGGATTCGTCCGCTGCTCTCTCATCAACTGCTTCTTCCGGCTTTTCCATTGGAAGAGCTTTCTGCTGCTGAAGCCTCCTCTCAGACACAGAAAACATTTGTACTGACATTATCTGAGCTTTTCCAGGAAATCCTGTATGCATACGATACCAAACCCATCGGCTGGTTTCTTCTGATCAAAAGTGACATGTATCGGATTCTTGCACTTCTGGCGCAATACCAGCTTTTTCTTCATCCGGAACCCCTCTGCACTCGTAAAAAAGAAAGATCTGATCAGTGTAAAAAACTCTTACGTTATATTCAGGATAACTATGATTCTAAAATCCGTCTTTCAGATCTTGCTGCTATACTCAATATGAATCCACAATATTTTTGTCGTTTCTTCAAAACGCACTTTCACACAACGCCTATTTCCTATATCAACCAGTACCGCGTAACCCAAGCCGCAGATCTTCTTACCGGCAGCTCGCTTTCTATCTTGGAAATTGCTCTGCATACCGGATTTGAAAGCCCCAGCTATTTTGCCAGCATTTTCCGCCGGACTTTTGGTATGTCACCGGAAGAATATCGAAAAGCCATGCCCTGACCCGACAAATTTTTTCCTTCTGAATGCACGGCAACACAAATCTCAAAAATTTTTGATTTTTTTTCAAAAAACACTTGCCAAACTCGTTTTCTTATGATAATATACTACTTGTCGCTGAGCAAAAATCACGGCAGACAAAACAAAAACTTCGGCTCCGTGGTCAAGCGGTTAAGACATCGCCCTTTCACGGCGGTAACACGGGTTCGATTCCCGTCGGAGTCATATGGCGTCGTAGCCAAGTGGTAAGGCAATGGTCTGCAACACCAGTATCCACCGGTTCAAATCCGGTCGACGCCTCTATTTTCCCGGAAACAGATGGTTTCCGGGATTTTTCTTTTTCAAAATTATTTCAAAAAAGCTGCCGGTTCTGTTTGCTTCGGCAGCTTTTTTGAAAATATCATTCTTTTTTAATTTTCTTTTTCTTTCACATAGTCTTCGTACACATACGCCGTTTTTCCCTCATACGAAATCTTGTACCATCCGTTCTCTTTTCCGAGCATTTCCACTTCTTCCCCTGTCGTCAGAGCTCCGAGGACCTGGCTTGTGCTGATGTTGGGTTCCGTGCGTACATTGACCGGGGAGATACAGGTGACTGTTTTCTTTCCTTTCTGCTTTTTCACGCCATCCGAATTGTTTTCTGCTTCCAGCGCACTTTTCTGCTCCTGACAGGCTGTCTGAAGTGTTTCTGTCAGCAGCTCATTATCCGGAAACTGCAGAGACTCCAGCATTTCCTGCACGGTTTGCTGCGTATCGCTGCTGTTGTTTCCTTTTTTCCATATGATCTGATACCCCTCATTCTCCGTTTTCACCCCGCAGAAAAATGCGGTCGGAATCTGCAGGGAATTTTTAACCCAGAAACGATAAAAGAAACTCTCTTTACTTTTTCCTTCGTTAACTGTTTTCACCACAAAATCACTGATGCTGTTTTCCCCGGTTATTTCATTTGGATAGAGCAGTTTTTCAGCACTCTCTTCATTCTCCGGAAAATCCATCAGCACCACTTTTGCCATTCCTTCCCGGTACGATATTTCAAGGCTTTCACCATCTTCCGATACAAAACTACACTGGATTTTCTCATCTTTTGTTACATTCCAGCCTTCTGGAAGGGTGACTGCAATGTTTTGATAGGTAGAAAGAAAATTTTTTTCACCATCTTCTGACTCATTCTGAACACTGGATGTCTTTTGAGCGACAACCGATGGATTCTCTTTTTCCGCCTGCTGATTTCCACATCCCGTTATCACGATAGCTGTCATCAGAAGAACGGCTAAACAGTTTTTTCTGTTTCTCATGTACGATTTCCTTTCCTGTCAAAAAATTTCTTGCGTTTATTATATCATAACCATTTTTCCACTGTAAAGAGTGCGTTCCTTCCCTTCTACTTTGATTTTTTAGTATAAAAAATCTCCAACCAGATTGAGGTTCCCCCGCAAACCCGGTTGAAGATTTTTCTTATCTTTTATTATTCTACTTCTGTAAACTCCACGCGGATACTCTCATACTCTTTCAGCACCTGATGCAGGGTCAGACCCGCACGGTTCCAGGTACGGCCCGAGCGGATTTCACCGTCCAGACTGCAGCGATACAGCTTGTTCTCTGCCAGTCCGCACACTTTCGTGTGAACCGGAAGCATATTTCCTTCTGCGTCGGTTTTTACGATCGTAAGCAGTGCACGGCTCTGATCTTTTGCCACAAACTCCCATGCCATGAAATCCTGTTTTTTCAGTCCGGTCAAGCGGTAATACAGTCCCTCATGTGTGAGGTCATAATATGTATGCATCGCAGCAACCTGCTCTTTTACCATCTCTTTCTCTTCATCCGAAATCTTATTCAGATCCATCTCATAGCCGAAGCTTCCTGCCAGCGCTACATCGCCCCTTGTCCAGAACGGTGTCACGCGGCCTGTCTGATGGTTCGGGCATACCGAAACGTGGGAGCCGACGGTGCTGATCGGATAGAAGAACGAGCTTCCGTACTGGATGGAAAGACGGTTGATCGCATCGGTATTATCGCTGCACCAGATCTGCGGGGAATAATACATCATACCGGCATCATATCGTCCGCCTCCTCCGCTGCAGCCCTCGAGCAGCAGATTCGGGCATGCGGCAAGGAATCTTTCCATCAAATCGTAAACACCGAGCACATAGCGGTGATATAGCTCTCCGTTCCGGCTCTGTGCTGCCACATGGCTGTAAACATCGCAGACGCTGCGGTTCATATCCCATTTGACATAATCAATCTTTGCATCATGAACGATGGTTGTCAGACGCTCCAGCAGATACTCGCGCACATCCTCACGCGTCATATCAAGTACAAGCTGATTTCTGCTGTGGTTCGGCACACGGCCAGGAATTGCAAATGCCCAGTCCGGATGTGCACGGTAAAGATCACTGTCCTCGGAAATCATCTCCGGCTCAAACCAGAGACCGAATTTCATGCCCATCTTGTGAATTTTTTCTGCAAGCTGCGCCATAGAGCCGTTCATCTTTTTCTCGTTGACGAACCAGTCACCGAGACCACTGTTATCATCCTCTCGTTTTCCAAACCAGCCATCGTCAAGCACCAGCATCTCAATGCCAAGCTTTTGCGCCTGTTCTGCAATTTTCAGGATTTTTTCTTCGTTGAAATTAAAATAGGTTGCTTCCCAATTGTTGATCAGAATCGGTCGTTCGGCATGCTTGTATGCGCCACGGCAGATATGCTCGCGGATGATCTCATGATACTGCTGTGACAGTTTGGTAAGGCCGGTTCCGGAATAGCTTAAGATTGCCTGCGGGGTATCGAACGCCTCTCCTTTTTCCAGATGGAAGCAGAAATTGGTCGGATGAATACCCATCTGAAAACGGGTCTGATTTTTCTGATCCTTCTGTGCTGCCGCAACAAAGTTTCCGCTGTAAACGAGGCATGCGCCGATACAGGAACCGTGTGTCTCACCCGCACCCTCCTCGCAGAGGATCACAGCCGGATTGTAATGATGGCTCGATGTACCACGGGTGCTTCCGATCTCGACTTTTGCATGCTGCACCGGAATCCGCTCCGCCGTACGCTCCATCGCATGACGACCCGAGAAATAGATTATCTCATAATTTTCATACATCAGATCCATGCTGAATGACAGCATTTTTTCCAGCTCAATCGCCGTTTTTCCGTGATTTTCGAGTCTTGCCGCTCTCGTAATCACATTTTCCTTTTCAAATACACCGTAAAACAGCTTCAGAACAATATCGGAAGCCTTCTCCGTCATTGTAATAACAAGAGTCTCACCTTTTTCTTCCTCTGTATCGTACAGCGCCGGCATTCCGGGAATAGCATAGGAATGATCCAGAATTTCGAACGAATCGAAACGAAAATCTGCTGCAAAGCTGCCGTCCGCGTGGCGGATCTCAATCATATCATCACGGAAATCACCGACACCACTTCCCGGAATTTCCTGCGGAAGTGTATCAAGAGAATATTTCCGGTTAGGGCCTGCTTCCTCCGGATTTCCTGCAAATCCCATATCCGTACAGAAAATCAGACCGGAAAGATTTTCCTCACCGATTTTTTCTCCATAGTAGAGATGCAGAAGCACATTTTTGTCATCTGCGAACATCTGGTAACTACTGTCTTTTGTCTGGAGGGTAAATAACCGTCCATTTTCACTTACTTTGATTGCCATGATTTTTTCTCCTTTATCTTATCGCATTTTTTCGGGCTGCTCACACCAAAATCACTTTCTTACATACCCGAACAGCAAGTGTTCCGGTGCTGTGTGAACCGCAAAGGCTGCTACTCCGGGCCTTTGATTTCCTACAGCGGCTTGCAGTATCCTGCAAAACACGATATAATTTTACTGACATTTCGGAATCTCATCCTTTGTGACATTCCGGCTTTTCTGATGATTCTTTTTGTGAGGTATACTTATGGAAACTTCCTGGACACTTCCTGTCCCAAAGCATAAATTTTCGGATCTTTATCTCTGCTTCTGCGGCTACGAAGCCTGCCAGCCGTTCCACAGCTACGGCCCGGCTGTCCGCCCCAATTACGTGATCCACTATATTATTTCCGGGAAAGGCACTTTTACCATCGGAAACCGCACTTACCGTTTAACCGCCGGACAGGGCTTTTTCCTGATGCCAAATGTCCGCACCTACTATGAAGCCGATGCGGATGATCCCTGGACATATCTCTGGATCGGTTTTGACGGCGAAAAAGCTGCCTCTTATGTACAGGAACTCGGTCTTTCCGAGGAGCACCCTGTCTACCAGTGCAACTTTTCCGGTGAACTGCAGTCCCTCTTGTTTCAGATGCAGAAGCACAATACCTATGACACCTCGGACCAGTATCTTCTGGAAGGCTGTCTGTACCAGTTTTTCTCAATTCTTTCCCGCGAAATCACGCTTGCCGATCCTTCTGCACGGGAGAGCGGCAATCTTTACGTGGAAAAAGCCGTTGAGTTTATCCGAAATAATTATTCCAATGAAATCCTTGTCTCGGATATTGCCAGATATGTCTGCATCAACCGGAGTTACCTTTATACCCTGTTTCAGAAATATCTCCATACCTCACCGCAGGACTATCTTTCTTCCTGCCGGATCACGCGTGCGCTCGAGCTTTTATCGTATACGGATCTCTCCATCGAAACGATCGCTTTTTCCTGTGGTTACCGAAATACTGAAGTTTTTACCAAAGCCTTCCGCCAGAAGCAGGGCATGACGCCAAGCGCCTATCGGAAAAAGTTCCGCCTTGACACGACTCCTGACTCTGCACATGTTCCGTGATCTGTCTGATTTTATTATAACGAAATCTTTCTTCCATGAACAGGAAGAAATGTTATGGAAAACCGTCAAAATGTTAGATGGCGTTTCTTAATGGCTACAGACATCAAAAAAGCGATACAGTCATGATTTCTCATTTCTGTATCGCTTCTTCATCTTAGCTCCCCGAGTTGGGCTCGAACCAACAACCCTTCGGTTAACAGCCGAATGCTCTAC
>ENA-OPAL01001129-OPAL01001129.1-human-gut-metagenome-genome-assembly--contig:-NODE-1129-length-17108-cov-4.109482_pt1 | contig 17108 bp, 15 predicted proteins | sample MGYA00241057_ERZ501430 | MGnify/ENA primary metagenome ERZ501430 (study PRJEB25962, sample SAMEA2042506) | human gut metagenome | biome: human gut; feature: human-associated habitat; material: faeces...
GCAGATGCCGGTAACATCTACGGAAGACTGACAAACCCGACAGAGGATGTATTCGAAAAGAGAATCGCAGCTCTGGAAGGCGGTGTTGCAGCACTGGCAGTAGCATCCGGAGCAGCAGCTATTTCATATACCATTGAAAACCTGGCACAGAACGGTGACCACATCGTATCTGCAAAAAATATTTACGGCGGTTCCTTCAACCTGCTGGAGCACACACTGCCACAGTACGGTATCACAACAACCTTTGTAGATATCTTTGATCTGGATGCAGTAGAAGCAGCTATCCAGGATAATACAAAAGCTGTTTATATCGAAACTCTGGGCAACCCGAATTCAGACGTAGTAGATATTGAAGCTATCGCAAAGATCGCTCATGCACATAAAATCCCGCTGGTTGTTGACAATACGTTTGCAACACCATACCTGGTAAGACCGATTGAGTACGGTGCAGATATCGTTGTACATTCTGCAACAAAATTCATCGGCGGCCATGGAACAACCATCGGCGGTGTTATCGTAGACAGCGGTAAATTCGACTGGGAGGCATCCGGTAAATTCGCTTCTCTGACAGAACCGAACCCAAGCTACCATGGCATCAGCTTTACAAAAGCAGTAGGACCTGCAGCATTTGTTACAAAAATCCGTGCAATCCTGCTGAGAGATACCGGTGCAACCATCTCTCCATTCCACTCATTCATTTTCCTGCAGGGACTGGAAACACTGTCTTTGAGAGTAGAGCGTCATGTAGAGAACGCACTGAAAGTCGTACAGTACCTGAAGAATCATCCGCAGGTAGAAGAAGTACATCATCCGTCTGTTTCGGATGATCCGAAACAGAAAGAGCTGTATGCAAAATATTTCCCGAACGGCGGCGGCTCTATCTTTACCTTTGAGATCAAAGGTGACGCACAGAAAGCAAAAGATTTCATCGACAATCTGGAGCTGTTCTCCCTGCTGGCAAACGTAGCAGACGTAAAATCTCTGGTTATCCATCCGGCAACCACTACACACAGCCAGTGCACAGAGGAAGAACTTCTGGATCAGGGGATCAAACCAAACACAATCCGTCTGTCCATCGGTACAGAGAACATTGATGACATCATCCAGGATCTGGACGAAGCATTCAAAGCAGTACAGTAAGAATAAAAGCGTGTGAAGTGCGGAACAATCCGTATGGCATCTTTATAAAATACAGGTGAGAAATATAAAAATAAAGCAACGATCGTGAAAACGAGAGCAGAGAAATGTGCGAAAGAGGCACAGATCTCTGCTCTTTTTTATGGAAAATAAAAATGTTTTGAGAAAAAGGAGGAAAATTATGAGAAAAAGAGTATCACGTATTCTGGCGGTAACGCTGGCAACCGTAGTTACGGTCACCGCCATGCCATCTGAGGCGGAGGCAGCATTTCGAAGTTTTGACAGTGTGCCAAAAGCGGTATCCCAAGCAATTTCGCAGGCGGCATCACAAAAAGAGATCCGTTATTTTCCGGTAACGCTTTATGATTATGATCAGGAGACGATCAATCAGGCAGTTTATCAGGAAGACAAGGCAGAAAATCCGAACAGCAGAGTTCTTCGGGGTATCTATTTTTCGAATGGTGCTCCCGGCAGCAGCTATGCCACCTGGAATACCTGGACCGGTCTGCTGACGACAAATAATACGATCTCATCCACGCAGACCAGTCAGAAGGGTTATGTTTACAGCGGCCTGGTGGGTTCTGACATGCAGAATGGAAACATTCATTTTACGGTTCCGGACGGCGGTATTTTTGATTCCGGTGACACAAAAACAAAAGAAGTTTACACGAATGTCGGACTGCCGTTTGTATATGAAAATGGATATTATACATTTGATGCAAGTCAGGATTCAGCGTATTTTTCTGGAACAGCAGCAAGTGAAACGAATCTGACCTGGAATGACACGGCACAGACGAATAAGACAGATAACAGAAAGGGCTTTTATCCGTTCAACAGCGGAACGAGTGTGAGGACGCCGGATTATCATTTTGGCATGATCGCAACGATTCCGTTTTCCATGACGGCAGATGGCAAAATTTCCAGCACTTCAGACGAAGATATCAAGTTTGAGTTTGCCGGTGATGATGATGTGTGGGTATTTATTGACGGAAAACTTGTTCTGGATATCGGCGGCATCCACGATTCAGTCAACGGAACGATTAATTTTGCACAGAACAAAACAGAAATTTCCGCGACCAGTTCCGGTCAGACAAGCGGAATGTTTATTAAAGGAGGAAGATCAACAGCCGGAAAGATCTCAAAAAAAGTGTTCCGGGATTCTGAAGGTGCGGGTATTTTTGATACCACGTTAAAAACATTTGCAGCGACCGATCAGCATACGCTGACCGTCTATTATCTGGAACGTGGAGAAGGAGCTTCCAACTGTAAAATCAAATTCAATCTGCCAATGAAAGATACCGTTTCGGTGCATAAAACAGTCAAAACAACAGACAGTAAAGGAATAAAACTGGATGACAGTATTTTAGCACAGATCAGCCAGCGAGATTTTTATTTTACGCTCTACCGTGACGGCGAAGCAGTGTCAGATGCAACTTACAATCTCTATGACATCAACAATCAGTATGTAGATACGAGAATGACCGGAACGGACGGAAGGTTTGCACTGAAAAATGGTCAGACTGCGAAATTCATCGGAACGATGGATGAAGATGACGGCAAAACCTATTATATTACCGAGGCGGACAACGGAGCGAGCTGGATCGTTCCGAAATGGAGTTATCAGGCGGAAGCAGCCGGTGGTTTCCATGTCGTGGATTCGGACAGTGCCGGAACGAGTATGAGCGTGACTGCAAAAGGTGAAGCAGACAAAGCAGATCAGGTATCGTTCACCTGTGAAAATGAAATGCTGCACAAAGAAACGGCATCTTTTGAGGCAAATGACGATTATATTGTTCTGGACTACGGACTTCCGGTTGAAATTGATCCTCTGGTAAATGATCTGGCAGTCGGAGGCAGCAAAGAACTGGTTGAAATCGACAGCAATTCTCTGAAATATGGAACGGCCGAAGTAAAAGACGGAAAAATCCATTACACGCTGACAAAACAGCTGACCGGCGTAGAAATTTTAAATTATACTGCAAAAGTAAAGAGTACAAACGGTGTAGATGATCAAGAGGCACAGGCAAAGGTTTATATCATTCCGGCGACCGACATGTATTATGAAGAAGATTTCGGAATGGCAGAATATCCAAACGGAAGCTGGGAACAGGAGGGAACACCTCAGGAGGATTACCAGGAACCGGGCCTAGTCGGGGATGCCGGTGACAGTCCGTATGGTTCAGATGTTGCTTATTTAAGTGACAGCGAAGACAGCAACGGTTCCAGCTGTTATGTAAGCACAGAAAAAGGTGCAGCAAAATTTACTTACACCTTTACCGGAAAGGGAACTTCTTTCTTTGCAAGGACATCCAATAACAGCGGCTATCTGCGGATCGTGATCAGAGATGCAAAAGGCAGAGAAATCTATCATGGATACCGCAACACCATTTATCAGAGTGAAAACAAGATCACTTTATACAATATTCCGGTATTTACCTGGAATACTTCCGAATATGGCACATATAATGTAGAAGTGTCTGTTGCAAAGGCGGGAAATCGTTTTGGCTCAGATTTCTGGCTGGATGGGATCCGTGTGATGCAGCCGCTTGATGAGACGGATGAACATGCAGATATTGCAGCACAGGCCTACAACCAGGATGGTGAAGCAAATATGACGGCAGTTACACTGCGTCAGAAACTTCTCTCCGATTATACGGAGGTTGATGAGAACGGCGAGATCCAGTGGGATGGAAAAACATTTGTGGTATTTACCGATTCAAACGGTGAGATCAAAAAAGCTTCCGAATATAAGAGCAACGGGCCGAAAGAAGAGGTTTATCTTGATGAAGATCAGAGCGTAACCTTCTCTTTAAAAGACTGGGATCCAAATACAAACAAACTTTATCTTGGAGTAAAAGCTCCGTTCGGAAATGCAAAAGTCTCAGTCAACGGACAGATCCTGGAACTTAAAAATGCAGCAGACTGTTATTATGAAATTTCAAAATGTGCGGATATCAGTGAAAAAGACGGAAGCACGATAGCTACATTTGAGATCAAAGCCGAAGAGGGACTGGTTTCCGCAACCAATATCAAAGTAACCGGAAATGCCGAGTTTACGATCATAAAAAAACAGACATACGGGAAGGGGAATGGATATGAAGAAAACGTATGAAACTCCAAAAGCAGAAGTGGAACGCTATCAGCTGGATGCTTCGATCGCCAGCAACTGTGAAACGGTCGTCCACAACGGTCCGCAAATGAACGGATACAGCCAGTGCAGCGATTACATCGATCCGTTTGAGACATACAGTGCTGCAAGAAGTGTGCACAATGTACAGTTTTATTCGGAGGATACGTGCGACTGTTACACGACAGCAGGCGGCGGTTACTGGACATCCTGAACACAAAGAGAAACAGAAAAAGCGAGGTACCGGGGATGCACATCATGTTATGCCTTGGCGGCGTGAAAATCTGTCTGGACTGTGAAAAAGAAATTCAGATCGAAGATGTGTTCCTTCCATTTATAATCCGGGAAAGATCCGGTATATCCGGGCAGGATGAAAAATGGAAAGAGACAGATATTCTGGCGGCGGTTTCCTGGAAGTGGGTAAAGCCGCCGCTTCGTTCTGCGGTAAAGCTTGGAGAAGATCTGATCCAGACTTACTATCGCAGGGAAGAGAAAAATTACTGTATTGTGTGGGAGGGAGAAAAGGGAGCAATTTCCTGCGTGGAATACGACGATACTTTTTCACATGTTTCGTGCAGGATACAGGAACGGCTGCTTCCGGTTGCACCGAAAAGTCTTGGTGAAATCCTGCGTTATTTTCCGATGCGGGCCATCCTTCAACAGTTTCTTGTACTGTTTTTTCACGCGGCACAGATTACATATCAGGAAACCGGGATTTTATTTGCCGGACCATCCGGGGCGGGAAAGACCACGCAGGCAAAACTCTGGGAGAGGTTCAGAAATGCCAGGATCATCTGCAATGACCGGACACTTCTGCGAAAACAGGACGGAAACTGGTACAGCTACGGCTATCCGATGGATGGATCACAGCCGGTGCGAAGCGGGGAAGTGCATGTGGCGGGATGCATCGTTTTGGTAAAACAGGCGCAGAATGGAAAGAGCAGCATCGAAAGACTGCGGGCAGGGAAAGCGATGGCACAGCTGATGCCGCAGCTTGTGATCGACCGGTGGAGTGAAAATGCCAGAACCCAGGCGGCAGAAAATCTGTTTTTGTTGCTGAAAGAAATGCCAGTCTACCAGCTGACTGCAACGATGGATGAGCAGGCAGTTGCGTGCCTGGAAAAAATCCTGAAGATGGACGATATCTGTAGGAAAAGATAAAATGAAATTTATTCAGACATGCAAAATGTGAAGCGAGTACAGAAGTAAGGTATACGGAAGAGTGTCACAAGAAATACATAACGTATGCTTAAACAGGAAGGGGAAGAAAAAATATGCAGGGAACGATCAGCAGGCGTTTATGGGCAAAAGCGGGAGCGGAGAGAATCCCACTGACCGGGGCATTTGAACTGCTCCCGATCTGTAATTTTGCCTGCAAAATGTGTTATGTCCGTAAAAGCAGGGCAGAAGTGGAGAAAGCAGGCGGACTGATGGATGGAAAGAGGTGGCTTGAGATTGCAGAAGATGCCGCAAAATGTGGTTTGCTGTTTCCGCTTCTGACGGGCGGGGAGCCGTTTCTGTACGAAGATTTTCAGGAAGTCTTTGCCGGAATGCAGGATCTTGGAATGCAGGTCAGCATCAATTCCAATGCATCCCGGATCGATCAGAACATGGCCAGGTGGCTTGGCAGGCACACACCGACCAGGATCAACATCACACTTTACGGGGCGAGTGAAGAGACTTATCAGAAGCTCTGCGGAAACGGCGAATCCTTTCTGAAAGTGAAAAATGCCGTCCGATGGCTGAAACAGTATGGGGTGCCGATCAAATTGAACGCCAGCATTACACCGCAGAATGTACAGGATCTGGAGAGTATGATTTCTTATGCAAAAGAGTGTCAGATACCGATCCAGGCTGCAACCTATATGTTTCCGCCGATCCGCCGAAACGCAGCAATGGTCGGACAAAATGAACGCCTCTCCCCGGAAGAGGCCGCACTTGCCAGAGTAAAGACCGATTTTCTGACCGGAGATGGGGATTGGTTTTGGCGGCAGGCAGAGCGGTTTGGCAGATTCCAAAAAGGCGAGGAACGGTTTCGGGAAAATTCTGACGAAGAAAAAAGATGTGAAGACAAAAAGATGACGGATGAAAATGTGATGACCATGCACTGCCGGGCCGGACACTGTTCTTTCTGGGTGGACTGGCAGGGCAATCTGGTCAACTGCGGCATGTACGCTTCGGCAAAAACATCTTTAAAAGAGCGTTCTTTTGCAGAAGCCTGGAAAGAACTGGTTGCACAGACAGAAAAAGTATGCTGTTCTCCGGCGTGTATACATTGTGCAAACAAAAAAATCTGTCATCCCTGCATTGCGATGATCGCTGCCGAATGTGGAGAAGAAAAAGGATGTCCGGAATATCTCTGCCGGATGCATGCGGCAGAGGTAGAAGTTTATCAGGCTGTGCTTGAAAAATGGAAGTCAGGCTGTGGGGATGCGGAAGTATTTCCCGTTCTTTTCTGATACTTGCCGTATGTCAGGTATTTGGCAAAAAAAGTGTCAGAAACACAAGAAAAAAAGTGTCAGAAACACAAGAAAGACTTGACTTCTTTTTAATGTCATGATAGACTGGTCTGGCGAATGGAAGTAGGTCTTTTTTTTATGCCTAAAATTCATCAGCCCATAAAGGCTGTGAGCAAAAAACAAAGAGAGCGAGGTGGAAGTTTTGCGCACAAGAATTACATTGGCATGTACAGAATGCAAACAGCGTAATTACAACATGACAAAGGATAAGAAAACTCATCCTGAGAGAATGGAAACCAAGAAGTATTGCAGATTCTGCAAGAAACACACGAATCACAAGGAAACCAAATAAGCCGGGTGCGAAAGGATAAGTGATTATATGAGCGAAAAGGAAAAGAAAGAAAAAGCTCCTAAAAAAAGCTGGTTCGACGGCCTGAAAGCTGAGTTCCGCAAAATTATCTGGCCGGATCAGAAATCCATCGGCAAGCAGACGGCAGCAGTCCTTAGCGTTTCGGTAGTACTGGGCGTTCTGATCACCATCATTGATATGATCGTACAGTACGGTGTTGATTTCTTAGTAAAATAAGGACAGGGTGATAATATGTCAGATGCAAACTGGTATGTAGTTCATACTTATTCAGGGTATGAGAACAAGGTAAAGGCCAACATTGAAAAAACAATTGAAAACCGTCACCTGGAGGATCAGATCCTTGAGGTTCGAGTTCCGATGCAGGAAGTTGTGGAAGTGAAGAACGGTGCCAAGAAGCAGGTTCTGAAAAAGCTGTTTCCGGGCTATGTTCTGCTGAACATGATCATGAATGATGATACCTGGTATGTCGTAAGAAATACCAGAGGTGTTACCGGCTTTGTTGGACCTGGATCTAAGCCAGTTCCGCTTACAGAGGAGGAAATGGCACCGCTCGGAATCAAACCTGCAGAACTTGAGATTGATTTCGAAGAAGGCGATACGGTTACCATCACCGCAGGCGTATGGAAAGATACCGTAGGCGTTATTCAGTCCATTAATCCAAGTAAACAGATCGTGACAATCAATGTCGAACTGTTCGGACGTGAGACTCCGGTAGAGATCGGTTTCACAGAAATCAAAAAAATGTAATATTTTTGGTATGCGTCACCGGCTGTGGCCGATGCCGCAATGTTGTAAGTAACAGAGAACCGCTTCGGAACAATCGGAAACCGAAGCAAGTGGGAGGGAAACCCCCGACAATACCACATAGGAGGTGCCTAAGATGGCAAAAAAAGTAACAGGTTATATTAAATTACAGATTCCTGCTGGAAAGGCAACACCGGCTCCACCAGTTGGTCCGGCACTTGGTCAGCATGGTGTTAACATCGTTCAGTTTACAAAGGAGTTCAACGCAAGAACAGCAGATAAAGGTGATCTGATCATCCCTGTTGTTATCACAGTATACGCAGACAGAAGCTTCAGCTTCGTAACAAAGACTCCGCCGGCAGCAGTACTGCTGAAAAAAGCATGCAACATCAAATCTGGTTCCGGTGTTCCGAACAAGACCAAAGTTGCTACAATCTCTAAAGATAAAGTAAGAGAGATCGCTGAAATGAAAATGCCGGATCTGAACGCAGCATCTGTAGAAGCAGCTATGAGCATGATCGCTGGTACAGCTCGTTCTATGGGTATCACTGTAGAAGACTAATTCATTTCATACAGGCTTCACAATAAGCTTGCAGTTCCGTAAACGAAAACGAAAAAACGTGGGAGGGATATTCCCGCAAACACCACCAGGAGGTTATTTAATATGAAACGAGGAAAGAAATACGTAGAGGCTGCGAAAGCAGTTGATCGTGCAACTCTCTATGATATTCCAGAAGCAATTTCTTTAGTAAAGAAAGTTGCTGTTGCAAAATTTGACGAAACAATCGAAGCTCATATCAAAACAGGATGTGACGGACGTCACGCAGATCAGCAGATCCGTGGTGCAGTAGTTCTGCCTCATGGAACTGGTAAAAAAGTTCGTGTTCTTGTATTCGCAAAAGACGCTAAAGCTGAAGAAGCTAAAGCAGCTGGAGCTGATTACGTAGGAGCAGAAGATCTCATCCCGAGAATTCAGAACGAAGGATGGCTGGATTTCGACGTTGTTGTTGCTACACCAGACATGATGGGTGTTGTAGGACGTCTTGGTCGTGTACTTGGACCAAAAGGTCTTATGCCAAACCCGAAAGCTGGAACAGTAACTATGGACGTTACAAAAGCGATCAATGATATCAAAGCAGGTAAGATTGAATACCGTCTTGACAAAACCAATATCATCCATGTTCCGATCGGTAAAGCTTCCTTTACTGAGGAACAGTTAAGCGACAACTTCCAGACGCTGATTGAGGCGATCGTTAAAGCTAGACCAAGCACACTGAAAGGACAGTACATGAAGAGTATCGTTCTTACACCTACTATGGGACCTGGTGTGAAGGTTAACCCGGCTAAATTCGCCTAAATAAATGACAAAAAAGATACCCTTTTGAAGGGTGTCTTTTTTTATGTTTCCGAAATTTTTTCTTTAATATACTTTTTTATATTTGGCAAATGGGAAAAAAATCCGAGGGGGAACTCGCTCACAGTTGCATGGCCGGGTACTGCCCGGGGTCCCGCTATTTGGCAAATGGGAAAAAAATCCGAGGGGGAACTCGCTCACAGTTGCGAAGGCCGCTGTTCCCCCTCGGACTCCCCCTTGTCGGCCACGCTGAAAAACAAAAAGGCTGAGTTTGCTGGGGAAGAAATGGATAATAGAGATATAATATGGTGGATACTTTTTAGGAATGGTTGCGATGTGGTGGAGCGACAATTTATTTCAAAGGGTTGGTGAGTGAGTTTGTGGAGTATGTTGGAGGCGGGGTGGGTGTATCCGGGAGGGGGAAGCCTGAAGAGGTTCGTGAAAGTACTTAGGCTCTGGGATTTTGTGTTGAGCATAAAAATGGCACTGTTTGAGCGAAGCGAGTTTGACATTTTTATGCTCGCTTTTAGCAAAATATCAGAGTCTTAGTACTTTAGAACCGATGAATTTTCCCACTCCGGATACACCCACCCCCGCCCTTGCATCTCCAATCATACCCATCACAGGGTTCCCTTCCTTTCTTAATAAAACATTAAAGTTTTTTACAGGATTTTGTGGTAATATGATACAATAATAAGAAACTTCAATAGAAAAGAAGGGGCGGTATGGCTGATAAGAAACGTAGAAATACTCCAAATACAGGAAATAAAAGAAATAACGGTCGAAGAAAAAAGAAGGGCAGGCTCAAGGGTTTGATTGCTGCAGAACTGATCGTAGTTGTCGTTCTTGTAATGATCGTGGGGCATAATCTGGGACTGGGAACAGGAATCACCAACTTCGTAAACAGTATCCGTAAACCTGCAGTCGAGGAACTGGATATTACGGGAATCAACAGCCCTTATGCGGTGCTCATGAATGCAAAGAGTGGCAAAGTCATCGGTGATATTAATGGTGAAGAACAGATGTATCCGGCTTCTATGACAAAGATCATGACTACAATCCTTGCGATTGAAAATCTCAAGGATCTGAATCAGGAGATTACGATTACAAACGATATGGTAGCGGATCTTTATGTGCAGGATGCAATGCAGGCTGGATTTCAGCCGAATGAGACAGTGAAGGCAATTGATCTTCTCTACGGAGTCATGCTTCCGTCCGGCGCAGAGTGCTGCGTAGCGTTGGCAGACACCGTTGCGGGTTCGGTGAGTGATTTTGTAACTCTTATGAATGAAAAAGCAGAGAAGCTTGGAATGACAGGTACTCATTTCAGTTCCATTTCAGGACTGCACAGGGAAGATCATTACAGCACAGCAAAAGACATTGCACTGTTGCTTCGTTATGCGATAAAAAATGACACTTTCCGTGAGATCATTGAAAGTCCATATCATTCTACATCAGGAACAAATATTCATCCGGATGGAATCACATTTTACAGTACGATGTTTAAGAATTTGTCGGATACTTCTGTGATCGATGGAGAGATCAAAGGAGGCAAGACCGGGTACACGAGTCAGGCAGGTCATTGCCTCGCAAGTTTTGCAGAAATTGATGGAGTAGAATACATTCTTGTAACAGCTGGTGCACCGGGCACAGGTAATCCGCATATTGATGATGCAGTAAAATTGTATAACCGGCTGGGTGAGTCATCCTCTGTATTGTATGGAAGATAATGTGCGGCAGGAGATACGAAGTTTTGGACGAAATTAAGAAAGTTTCTGAAACAGTTCAAGTGCAAGTTCTTTGAATTCTTTTTCTACAGAACTGAAAGTGCGCTCAGACAGGTCAGGAGTAGAAGACAGGGGGATGATCTCCCTGTCTTTTTCACCTTTCATAAGAGTTTTTAATTCCAGCTCCAGGATTTCATTATCAATCTGTTTCCATTTTTGATTCTCTTCATCAGTTAGGTCATCAAGATGAAATTTTTCCCAGATCGCATCCATGATCATAGATTCGATTTCCAGGTAGTTCTGCAGATGGACTTTAACCGGGCGGATGACATCGGAAATGTAACATTCACTTGCATCGTGCAGAAGACAGGCAAGAGCCATTCGGTCAGACCATCCACGTGCCAGAGCTTCATGAGCACAGTTAATGGAATGCTGGCCTACAGAATAAAACCACCGAATCTGCCCGCCACCGCGGCAGACAAGACTTAAAGCATGTGCAATATCTTCCAGATAAACATCTTCTGAGGCGATCTTCATTGGATCAAATTTTCGTCCACTGTATGTATTCATTACGCTCATAAATGACACTTCCTTTTTATTGTTTGAGAGACTGTTTCAGATATATATAATTTTAGTATACGTATTTTTTCTATAATATGAAAGAACATTTGGGAAAATGTTTGGTATTGCAACAGACTTTCAATCATTTGTTAGTGACAGACAGAAAAATCCCCTTGAAACATTGATATCTCCAGGGTACGGACAGCATATCATGTTTCAAAGGGGATTTTGATGTTCATTTGTTATTTGCCAAATGATAAATGAAAAGATGTAGTTTCAGAATAAAGTTTCTTCGTTTTCATCAAACAGTTTGTCGTTGATCTCAAAAAGATCAAGTTTGTGCAGAAGTCCGTAATATATAATTGCATCACGTTTCAGCTTGGGATATAATTGGGCTTTTCCGCAACGTTTCAATAATTCCTGAGTTTCTTCTACGCTTGCATCCAGACCGTAACACAGACACAGCAGACGGTTTCGGGAAGGATTTCGGCGACCGGCAAAAATCTGGTGCAGATAGATTTCGCTCATGCCTGACTGTTTGGCGAGAGCCGCTTTTGAGATATTTTTCTTTTCAAACAGATGGTTTAATAATTCTGCCACATTTTTATTTACAAACTGTTCCTGGTTTTGTGACAGAAACTGAGTCAGATCTGGTGAATCCATAAGTTCCTGCTGTAAACCATCTGTATTTTTCTTTTTCATAATCCGCGCCTTTACTCATCGTTATTTTTGAACAATATATTGCTATTCGTTCTGCTTTACGAATAGTATCAATAGTAATACAAATATTCTATTTATTATATTACTTGCTGAATAATTACTAATAAGTTATAATATTTTAAATAGTATACATAAATTAAAATATACTATAAACAGTTCTGAAAAACAATATGCAGACCGCATAGTAAAAAGGAATATCAGTTACAACAGTAACGAGTAAGGATGAGAAATATGAATATTTACGACAGTCTTTTGGGTGCAGTTCATAGCGAATATGATGTGCTCATGCTGATCAAAAAAAGTGAACGGGGCGAGGTCTCACTTGTACGTCACAGAGACAGCGGCACCCGTTATATTTTCCGGCATTTTTATGGAAACAGTGAAGTTTATCAGAAACTTCTGAATGTTTCCTGTCCAAATCTGCCGCAAATAATGGAAGTCGGAGAAAAAGATGGAAAGACAGCTCTGCTGGAAGAATATGTGCAGGGTGATACGCTTAGCGAGATCCTTGAAGGCGGTTTTCTGACAACTGCGGAGTCGAAACAGATTGCAAGACAGCTTTGTTCTGCATTGTGGGTATTTCATTCTATGGGTATGGTGCACAGAGATGTGAAGCCAGATAATGTTATTATACGTGGAAAAGAAGCTGTTCTGATCGATTTTGATGCATCAAGAATATATAAAAGCACAATTCAGGAAGATACACAGATTCTGGGAACGACCGGATTTGCAGCACCGGAGCAGTATGGCCTTTCGCAGTCGGATGGACGGGCAGATATCTATGCGCTTGGTGTTTTACTTAATATTATGCTGACCGGCGAACATCCTTCCAGGAAACTTGCAGGTGGCAGAATGGGAAGAATTGTTCAACGCTGTACAATGGTTAATCCATCAAAAAGATACAAGAATATTCTTCATCTGCTGGAGGTTCTGTAGCAAATTTTCTATAAAAATAGAGAAGAAAATAAAAAGAGATAAAGGGGAAAGTCAATGAGTAAAAAGTGTATAAAATGTGGGGAGATACTGCCGGATGACGCGTCTTTCTGCCCGCACTGTACAACAGTTCAGACAGAAAAGAAAGAGATAAAGACGCCAAGAAAGTGGAGAAAGAAAGCAGTGATAGGAGTGGCAGTTCTGGCCGTAGCTGCGGTTATCGGAATAGCTTTTTCTATCTATCACAGACCAAAAACATATGAAGGCGGTGCTCAGATCACTTATACGGATAAGGGAAAATCATACAAAGTCCTGCTGAGTTTTTCTGAGGAAGGTGGTATGACGGGACATGCCCAGGGGGAGCGTACAGATACGCTGTCGGAAGGAATGAACAGTGCACTTCCATGCCAGCTGTATGTATTAAATAAAGATACAGGAGAGCTGGCCGGAGAAGAATTTTCCAAAGAGGTAGAGTCCTGCAAAGTAGATACAAAGCCATCAGAAGGTTCACAGAAAATGGAATATGTAGAGCCGGTGTACAATGAAAGCTTCCCAAATGCAGCGTATGTTTCTGATATCAATTATGTATCTGACAGTGGAACGAATGATATCCAGTGGACACTTACCATGAAGAATGGAGATACAATTTTTCTTAGTACAAGACTTACGATTGAAAAACAACCGGCAGTCAGTTATTATGCGGAAGATACACCGATGGAGACCACCGAAGAGCTGAATGCCCTGCTCGCTTCCATTGAAGAAGAGGCGTCTGCAGATACACCGGTATATCTGCATCTTCCGGCAGTGACCTATGACGGAGATACCACTTTTGGTGATCATGTCTGGGGTATTTCAGGAAGCAAAGACGGTGATGCGGTGACTACTTTCACCGGAACTGTCAGTATAAAGGGACATGATGGTAACTATGCAGATCTGTCAGGGATTAATTTTGAAGGTAAGGGTGGAATCGGACTGGATGCGTATTGTCTGGTACTTCTTACCGATTGTAACTTCACGGGTTGGGATACGGCTGCTGTTGCACAGAATGGTGCATGGGTTAATGCAATGGAATGTACGTTCGCGAATAATACGGTTGGTTTGAAATTTAATACCTCTATGGCTTACGGTACTGCGCCAAACTATGTGAATAATACATTTACGGATAATGGAACTGCTGTCTGCATTGACAGTCTGCCGGGAAATGAGGTTATTGATTTTGCCGGAAGCGTGTTCTCGGGAAATGATACGGATATTGAGAATAAAGCAGATCATGCAGTAGATACAGCGAAAGCGACATTTGAATAAAGAACAGTCTGAAAGCTTCTGCGATATAATTTGCAGGAGCTTTTTTATAAATAAAAAAATAAACTATGCTGCGAGGTAATGGGTTTTGTTTCTTTTTCATTTTATAATGATTTATCAGTCTGTTTGCAGACAATAAAAAAGAAGGGAATGGGGTTTATATGAAAAGAAACAAAATCGCAATGCTTCTGGCAATGGCACTTACTGTTACACAGAGTGTAGCCGTACCGGTAGCAGCGGAGGAACTGACGGTGGAGGCCGGTCAGGAAGTGGAAATGGCTCAGGATGATGCTGACGCAGAAGTTGCAGTAGAAGCAGATGAGGCTGCTTCAGAAGAGGTAGAAGCAGAAATTCAGGACGATGCAGAAGAGTCACAGGATGAGGATTTTGTAGCAGAGGAAGAGCTTTCCGATGGAACTGCTCAGGAGATTTTCAGTGATGATGCTGGTGATGCAGGAGAAAAAAAGTATGAGTTTTATTATGATTTTGGGGAAGGCCATATAGGAAATGAGGCCATGCTGCCAAACAGTGAGATGAGGATTCAGACTCATCTGATGGATGCAACAGATGATAACAACTGGAATGATATTTCTTCATATGAATTAAAGCTCCAGCCATCTACAGGATCAGAAGATTATACCGGAATTGCAGATGTGTCGCTGGATGGCACTGATATTGTCATAAAGTCTCATAGTAAAACCGGATTTTTTGCAATATCTGCAAAAGTTCTGGTAGATGGAGCTGAGGTATATACAGGAACAGTCTATTTTGAGATTAATGAATATGTGATCATGCCGGAAAGTGTTACGGATGCAGATGGAAATGTATTTAATCCTAAGGTGGGAGAAAAAATTGACATTGTCAAAGATATGAAACCACAGCTTTTCCGTTACGAAGAAGGCAAAAATGATCTTACTCCGGTAAATGACGATAATATTAAAATTGTCATTGCATCTTATAAAGATGACGAAACAGGCAAACTGCAGTACGATTATGATGCAGAAGGTTGGAAATGGATTGAGGTTTCCGGACAGGAACTTCCGATTCTGGAAAGAATAACAGAAGATAATACTAATTTTGCATTGACCGCTATGGAGAAAGATACAAATGGTGAGTGGTACCAGATCGCAAGACGTGATTACCAGCTGGATGATCTGTCAAATGGTGGAGATAATGGCGACAATGGTAATAACACACCGATGCTGGGACCGGATGTTCTTACAGATGCAAATGGAAATAAACTGAATCCGCAGGTTGGAGAAGTAATTGATTATGCGAAGAAGGGCGTTGCTCTGTATCATTATGTAAATGGAAATTTAACAGGTGTTGGAGATCCAGAGACATTAAAAATTGAAACTGTGTATGACGAGAATGACTGGAGCGTACAGTATACAGAAGGCTGGGATGTTCCGACCATGACCCGAAAGACAAAAGATGCTACATGGATTTTTTTTAAGGCATGGGAGAAAAAACTGGAGACAGGAAGATGGGAAATAATTGATACAAAGAGATATGACTTTGATGCCACAGATAAAGTACATAGTCACAGCTGGATTACCAAGAATGTTATAAAAAAAGCTACATGTACAGCAGCGGGAAGCAAGGTTGAGAATTGCGCTTCCTGTGATGCAACGAGAACCGTAACAATCCCTGCAAAAGGCCACACAGTAGTGAAAGATGCAGCAGTAGCTCCGACTGTATTTGCAGACGGAAAGACCGAAGGAAGTCATTGTTCTGTATGTGGTACAGTCCTTGAGAAGCAGAATACAATAGCAAAAGTTCCAGGTACCATTTATCTGACAGCTTCTTCTCTGAAAATGAAAACAGGTCAGTCCACAACTGCATTTAAAGCAACAGGATTTTCAGAAGGAGACTATGTTACAGCAGTTACTTCAAATAAACCGAGAACTGTAAAAGTAACAAATGTAAACAAAAATGGAACATTCAAGCTGACTGCCGGCAAGAAGAAGGGAAGTGCTGTAGTCACTGTTACTCTTGCAAGCAAAAAGACAGCAAGCTTCAAGGTAACTGTTCAGAAGGCAGCAGTAAAAACTACAAAGATCACAACAACGACGAAATCACTGACACTTGCAAAAGGAGCTACCTACAAGAAATTGGCTTCTTCTATTGCAGTTACACCAGTAACAAGCAAAGAGAAAGTTACATATTCTTCTTCAAATAAGAAGGTACTACCGTCAGCTCCAAAGGTGTGATCAAAGCGAAAAAAGCCGGCACAGCAAAGATCACTGTCAAATCAGGAAGTAAGAAAGTTGTTGTAACTGTAAAGGTTACCGGCGTAAAGACAACAAAACTTTCCGGTGTTCCGGCAACCAAGAAGATCGCAAAAGGAAAATCCTTTAAGATCAAAGCAGCAGCAACACCAAAGAACACAGATGAAAAAATTACTTTTAAATCATCCAACAAAAAAGTGGCAACTGTAACATCCAAGGGCGTAGTCAAAGGTCTGAAAAAGGGAACAGCAACGATCACAGTTCAGAGTGGTTCTAAGAAAATGACATGCAAAGTGACTGTGAAATAATAAAATGAAGGTTACTGTTCGCAGCAACAAATAAAGTGTAAGAGGCGATCTCCGTGAGCAATTGCGGAGATCGTTTTTGTTTGAATAACTGTGCGTCGCATTCTCGTTACTTCAGCCTGCAAATAAAAAGTCAAT
>ENA-OPAL01001133-OPAL01001133.1-human-gut-metagenome-genome-assembly--contig:-NODE-1133-length-17068-cov-2.269323_pt1 | contig 17068 bp, 13 predicted proteins | sample MGYA00241057_ERZ501430 | MGnify/ENA primary metagenome ERZ501430 (study PRJEB25962, sample SAMEA2042506) | human gut metagenome | biome: human gut; feature: human-associated habitat; material: faeces...
CAACGATCATTGAGACAGAAAATCATATAGCTCATTCTTCAGGAGATTCCCTGCGCCGCCGACCTGCCGCGCTTTATGGTCGACACGGTTGCCGGTGCCTATACGCCTGCCGATGCCGAGCTCATGATCGAGGGCTTTGGCGCCGCAGCCGCGCGCCCGGTCACGCTGCGCGCCAACACGCTCAAGGCGACCGCCGAGGACATTGCCGCGGCACTCGACGCCGCCGGGATCGCCCACCGCTCCGTCGCGTGGTACCCGGACGCGTTCATCTTGCCCGAGGCCCAGGTTTCCGATCTGTGGGATCTCGACATCTACCGTGACGGCAAAATCTATCTGCAGAGCTTGTCGTCCATGATGCCGCCTTTGGTGCTGGGCGCACGTGCCGGCGAGGACATCCTGGACATGTGCGCGGCCCCCGGCGGCAAGACGACGCAGATCGCCGCCCTCACCCAGGGACAGGCGCACCTCACCGCCTGTGAGATGAGCATTCCCCGCGCCGAAAAGCTCGAGGCAAACTTGGGCCGCCAGGGCGCCAAAAACGTGCCCGTCATGCGCATTGACGCACGCGAGCTCGACGAGTTCTTCCGCTTTGACCGTATCCTGCTCGACGCCCCCTGCACCGGCACGGGCACCGTCATCAGCGGCAACGAAAAGAGCCTGCGCGGCCTCACCGAACAGTTGCTCGTTAAGTGCGCCCGCTCGCAGCGCGCGCTTCTGGACCGCGCCATGGGGGCCCTCAAACCGGGCGGCACGCTCGTCTATTCGACCTGTTCGATCTTGCCGCAGGAAAACGAGGATGCCCTGCAAGAGGCCCTCGACAAGCACATGGACTGCGAGCTCATCCCCCTCGACGGCACGCCAAGCGAAAGCGAAGCGCGTCGCGCCCAGGGTGCCGGCGAGGATCCGCATATCGAGTGCAACGCCCTTACCGAAGCCATTGCCGAAGGCCACGTCTCGGCCATTGCCAACGGCATGCCCGGCACGCTGACCATTCCGCCCAGTCGCGACTTTGAGGGCTTCTATATCGCCCTGGTCCGAAAACGCAGCTAGCGCACGGATTCAAAACTCAACAAGCTATCGCCGTGCGCGCCTGTCCTGCTGGTCCTTATGCCGCGCAAGCGCTTCGCGCTCCTTGCGCTCAGCCTTTTTGCCCTTAATGGCCGTGACCGCAAAGTAGATGACCGCGGCGGCAACGATTGCGCCCACGCATAGGCCAATCGAGCCCAACATTGCCGAGAATTCCATACCGCGTCACCTCTCTTTTGTATACGGGACATTCAAGATAGCACCTCGATTCCCGCCACCACAGCTCCTTCACGTTCGCCAGCCCTTCAGTCTAACGGATGGCGCAGCGGGGAAAAATCAACTCGTCAAACGATTTAGCACTCGCAACGCCGGTCGTACACTGCCGACCGCACAGCATAGAAACGGACCGCCATGGATTCTCTCAACGATTTGAACGAGCGCGTCGACGCCTTTGTCGGCACCAGCTCCTTCGAGACGCCTGCCGCGACGAACGACCAAGCCCCCATCGATGTTCCCGCCGAGGTTCACGAGGACATCGTCGCCTCGGTCGACTTCTCCGAGGTTGAGCTTGCAGACGAATTTACCGAGCCCCAGGTGGCCGTAACTCCCAACGGCCTCTTGCCCATGGAGCCGCTGCCCATCGACGGGCGTCTGCGCAAGGCAGCCCTCCGTATGCCCGATGAGATCGAGGAGGCCAGCGGCTTTACGCTCTTTGGCCGCCGCATCAAATCGCTCATCTACACCACCGACGTGGCGGTCATCCGCAACTCCAATGCCGACGCCGTGTTTGCCGTCTACCCCTTCACGCCGCAGCCCGCCATTACGCAGGCGTTGCTGACCGTTGCCGAGTGCCCGGTCTTTGTGGGCGTTGGCGGCGGCACCACCACCGGTAAGCGCTCCGTGCAGATGGCGGCCGTCTCCGAGATGCAGGGCGCCGCGGGCTGCGTGGTCAATTCCCCCGCTACCGCCGAGATGGTCGAGCACATCACCAACATCGCCGACATCCCCGTCATCGCCACGGTCGTTCGCTGCGACGACGATGCTCACGCCAAGGTGCGCGCCGGAGCCAAGATCCTCAACATCGCGGCCGGCAAGAACACGCCGCAGGTCCTGCGTGAACTGCGCGAGCACTATCCCAACCTGCCGCTCATCGCACCGGGCGGCAAGACGCCCGAGAGCATCCGTGAGACCATCGCTGCCGGCGCCAATGCCATCATCTGGACGCCGCCTTCGGCCCAGCAGCTTCAGACCGACATGATGCAGCGCTATCGCAAGATGAAGGAAGACGCCACGCCCGTCATCTCGCGCGACGATGTGCCCATTATCGACCAGGTCGCCGCCGCCGAGGTCAGCCAAGTCGAGAACATGAATCCCGATGTGCCGATTCCCGACGAAGTCATCGAGCGCGTCGCTTCGATCCACGAGCGCGTCGAGGAGCATCGCGCCAACCGCGGCCTTAAGCCATCACTGCACGGCTTTTTCTTCCGCGGAAAGAAACGCTAGCCGCAACAGCAAGGCCCGCTCCACAAACAACGGAACGGGCCCTTTCTGTTATCGAATGTCAGGAGGGACAGGCGCAGCGGTTAAAACTGTCAGCCAGCCCACGAACGTTAATCCACGCGCTTGTCGCCCATAAAGAAGAGCGCCACCGTACCAGGTCCGGTATGCGAGCCAATCAGAGTACCGATGTCATTGATCTCAATCTTGCCTTTAAGCTGCGGAACCTGTTCCTCAATCAGCGCCGCGACCGCCTCGGCATCCTCGCGGCACGCCGACTGCGACATGATGCACTTACCCGAATAATCTGCACCGTCCTGTACGTGTGCCATCATGGTCTTAGCCATCTCGGAAATCGCGCGCTTCTTAGTGCGAATCTTCTCACGTGGCGACAGCTTACCTTCGCAATCGACCGTCATAAGCGGGCAAATCTTAAGCGCCGTGCCGATGATCGCGCTCGCGGCCGAAATGCGACCGCCGCGCAGGTAGCTCGACAGATCGGTCGAGAAGAACCAGTGGTGCAGGTTGAGCTTGTGCTCCTCGATCCAGGCAGCCGTCTCGTCGAGTGAAGACCCACTATCGCGCACATCGGCGGCATATTCCAACAACAGGCCAAAGCCCGAAGACGCCGCCAGCGAATCGATGACGCGCACCTTGCCGCCCTCGGGATAGCGATCCGCAAGCATCTGCGCCGCGACGCAGGCCGATCCATACGTGCCCGAAATACCCGACGACAACGTCAGGTGCAGCACGTCTTTACCCTCGGCAACAAACGGCTCCCAAAACTCCTCGTACTCACCCACGCTCACCTGAGACGTCTTGGGCATGGCGCCCGCGGCAATCTGGGCAAAAAACTCGTCCGGCGTAATCGACTGATACAGATCGTCCGTATAGACAACATCGTCGATCTCGTAATGAAAACACACGACAGGGATATTGCGCGACGCAAAGAACTCACGGGTTCGATCGGCGGCGGATTCACAGGTCAGGACAAAATCACTCATATGAGGCTCCTTACTCATTGCTGCGCAAATTATCGCACAGTGAGCCTACATGCGGTACATATGTCCACTATTTACCAAATCGAACCAAAAATAGTGAACATCTTTACCACCATCGTCTCCACCGACCCGACGCATAAATATCTGAGAAAACACCCTCTGTCGTCTCCACCCGACCAACACATCTACCTTCACTAAATCGATTTACCAAACCGTTCAGCCGACAATTCAGCCGCTGGCGCAAAATCGAAACAAAAGCGGCGCATACTGGTAAACGTTTGACGCTGTTTATCAGTTTTACCAGCCCCATCGGAAGGTGTTTCATGGTCGCATTCGATCGCAACCCGCAAGACTTCAAGTATCTGCGCCTGCTGTCGAGACAGTTCCCCACCGAACAATCCGCATTTACCGAAATTATCAACCTCTCGGCCATCCTCAACCTACCCAAGGGCACCGAGCATTTTATGAGCGACGTGCATGGTGAGTACGAAGCCTTTATGCACATCCTCAACAACTGCTCGGGCGTCGTGCGCGAACATGTCGACGAGATCTTTGGCGACACGCTCTCCTTTGACGAAAAGGGCGAGCTGTGTACGCTCATCTACTACCCGCGCGAGAAGATCGACCTGGTCCGCAGCCGGCGCGAGGACTCGCCAACCTGGTACAAGACGATGCTTGACCAGCTCATCATGGTCGCTCGCTCACTTTCAAGCCGCTACACGCGCTCCAAGGTGCGTAAGGCCATCCCGCGCGACTACGCCTACATCATCGACGAGTTGTTGCACACGCACCCGGACGAGAACAACTATCGCGTGCGCTATCACGAGCGCATCGTGGAGTCCATCCTAGAGACCGCCAGCGCCGACGACTTTATCGAGTCGCTCGCCTCGCTCATCAAGCGCCTGGCCGTCGACCACTTGCACCTGGTGGGCGACATCTTCGACCGCGGCGGCGGCGCGGCCAAAATTATGGACCGTCTGCTCACCTACCATTCACTCGACATCCAGTGGGGCAACCACGACCTGCTGTGGATGGGGGCGCTGCGGCCGGTGAGCCCGCCTGCATCGCCACGGTGTTGCGCAACAACCTACGCTACGACAACTACGAGATCCTGGAGAACGACTACGGCATCTCGCTGCGTGAGCTTGTCGCCTTTGCCGATGCCACCTACACCGCCGGTGAGTCCATCACCCCGCTGATCAAGGCCATCAACGTGCTGCTCTTTAAGCTCGAGGGCCAGATTATCCAGCGCCACCCCGAGTTCGATATGACCGACCGCCTGTTACTCGACAAGATCGACCACGACACCGGCACGGTCACGCTCGCCGACGGCAGCGTGTGGCCGCTCACGACCAACGACTTCCCCACCGTCGACCCGGCGGACCCCTACACGCTCACGTCTCAGGAGCAGCACATCATCGACAAGCTCGTGTCCGAGTTTGTAACCGCCGATCACCTGCATCGCCATATCGATTTCCTCTACACCCACGGCTCGATGTACAAGGTCGCCAACGGCAACCTGCTCTTCCACGGCTGCGTTCCGCTCAACGAAGACGGCACCTTTAGCAGCATGAACTGCCTGGGCACCTGGCACGCTGGCCGCGATTATCTCGATTTTTGCGACCACATCGCCCGCCGCGCGTGGCGCGTGGGCGACCGCGATGCCCTCGACTGGATGTGGTACCTGTGGATTGGCTTCAATTCACCCGCCAGCGGACGCCTGGTGCGTACCTTTGAGCGCGCCTATATCGCCGATAAGAGCACCTGGGTCGAGCCGATGGACCCGTACTTTACGCTTACCAAGTCGCCCTCGGTCTGCGATGATATCATGCGCGAGTTTGGCGTCGCGCCCATGGCATGCTCGCCGACCGGCCACATCATCAACGGCCACACGCCCGTTAAAACCACCAAGGGCGAGCAGCCCATCCGCGCCGAGGGCAAGCTGCTGGTCATCGATGGCGGCTTCTGCCGCGCTTACCATCCCAAGACGGGCATCGCCGGCTATACGCTCATCTCGAGCTCGCGCGGCTGCCGCCTCAAGTCGCACCGGGCCTTTACGACGGTTGCCGAGGCACTCACGCGCAACGTGGACATCGAAAGCGAGACCAACCGTTTTGACCAAGCAGACCGTCGCCGCATGGTGAGCGACACCGATACTGGCGCCAAGATTCGCAGCCAGATCCAGGATCTGCGCCAGCTGCTCGATGCATATAGAAACGGTGCTATCGAAGAGCGCGTCTAGCCCCACCCGCGGGGATTGGCTAAACTTGCTGAGTTTGTCATCCCCACGGCGTCCCCGCGCCACCCTAAGGCAGGTACCATGCAAAAGCTCCTTGCGCAGATCATGAAATTTGGCGTCGTCGGTGTCATTGCCACGGTTATCGACTTTGGCATTATGAATCTGCTCCACTACGGTCTGGGCCTCAACATCCTAATCGCCAACACCAGCGGCTTTATCATCTCACTCATCTTTAACTACCTCGCAAGCATGAAGTACGTGTTTGCGCACAAGGAAGGCATGAGCCGCCGCCGCGAGTTCATCATCTTTGTCGTGCTGTCCGTGATCGGTTTGGTGCTCAACGACGGCATCGTGCTGGCGCTCAACGCCGGCCTGGGACTCGAGGCCAATATCGCCAAGATCTGCGCCACCGCGCTTGTCATGGTCTACAACTTTGTGACCCGAAAAATCTTCCTGGAGGGCGACGAGACCAAGTAGCTCGCAACCTTACAGCCTCACGATGCCCATGGATGACGCGCGTCGAGCGCTGCGTTGTTCGTGGGCTTTGCTCGTTTACGGGAAGATTTGCAACGTTTGCGGATTACCTCTTGAATATTTGGCGAGTTCGTATAGTTCTTTCCAAAGACCTTACGTTTCCCTTGCAAAAGCTCTAAAGTATCCTCTGCTCGATTCATCAACGCATTGGATGTGATTACGTGCGCAAGGCACTGGCACAACCTCATACCAAGCAGTTCCTCAAGTTCGCCGTCGTGGGTCTTATCTCCTTTGGCATCGACTGGGGCATGCTCATTGCGCTCGTCGAGCTGTTCCACCTCGACTTTTTGATGAGCACGACGGTCTCGTTTACCACGTCCGTCGTGGTTAACTACTGGCTCAGCATGAAGTACGTGTTCGACCATCGCGAGGGCATGAGCCGCAAGCGCGAGTTCACGATCTTCACCATCCTGTCGGTAATCGGTCTGGGCCTCAACGACCTGTACATGTTTGTGGGCGTCACGTTTTTGAGCATCGGCTACCAGGCCATGAAGGCCATCGCAACGTTCCTCGTCACCTGGTACAACTACTTCAGCCGCCGCTTCTTCCTCGAGGGTGCACGGTCGTAGTCGATTCACTATTTGCTTGAATGTATAACCGGTTGGAATTCCCGTTCCAACCGGTTTTTTGTTTGCCGAGAGACCCGGCGACCCAGTCCTCTACGCATGAAAAACGGGCAGCCCGGATGTTTGTCCGAACCGCCCGTCTGGCGCGCTATGTCGAGGCCTCTAGCCCGTTACGTAATACCAAACAACGTTGTCGCCATTGGAGAGAACGTAGTTGCTGCAGGCCGTCATGGGCGTTGTGCCGTTGACGGAGTACATCCAGCCGCTCGTGCCGCCGTACTGTTTCTCGGCCAAACCACCAATCGCGGAGACATACGTGCCGTACGACGAGCCATGTGCGTTGACAGAAAGGCCCAGCGCGCACAGGGCATCGTAGACGGTAGCGCCTTCGTTAAAGGTAAAGGTGCCACCAGAGGACACAGGATTGCCCACGGCGCTCGATGTGACCGAAACCGTCACCGTAACGTAGTTGGACTCCTGCGAGCCGCTCTGACCGCCCGAGGAGGCGTTTCCACCATTAGAGGATGAGGCTCCATTAGACGACTGGCCACCGCCCGAAGAAGCACCACCAGACACCTTGGAAGTATCGCCGGCTCCCGTATTCTGGGCAGCGGATTTATCGCCAGACTTCTTGCCGTCCTGGTCCTCGGACTTCTTGCTATCCGAGTTTTTGTCCGATTCCTTGTCCGAAGACTCGGAATCATCTTTGGCGTCGTTCGAGCCCTTGGACTCATCTTTTGCAGCATCCGAAGATTTGGAATCCTTGGAACTGGCCTCGCCCGAAGCGGTAGACGAGCCAGACCCATTGTCATCCTTGGAAACGACGCTCTCCCCCGTCACGGACTGAATGATCCAGTCGATGGACCAGGCACCGCTTGTGGAAGGATGGACGAAACCCAGCGAGACGACGATCAGAATGGTGCATGCAGCAGTCAGAACGCCGAGGAGCGCCTTGCGACGAGAGGTGGACGCCGCCGAAGCGGCGCCCTTTTGCTTTGGATCATCGAGCTGAATGAACGAGGAATCTGGTTGCTTGGGGTCAGCGTCCTTGGATTTATTGGACACAGCCCTCACCTACCGACGTTTGGTGAACACGAACACGCCGACGATGGCGAGACCGATGACGCCGGCGGCAACGCCAACAATGGCGAGCGGGTTGGTGCCCGTCTCCTGCTCGGAAGCACTAGAGGACTTCTTAGCAGTGGTCATGGAAGCAGCACCCGTATCGGACTTGGAATCGGACTTCTTGTCGGACTTGTTGTCCTTCTTGTCGGACTTCTTGTCGGACTTGTTGTCCTTGGTCTCGGTCTTGGTCGACACCGTCGTCTTGGTCACCGGCTTCTTGCCCGGGGCAATAGCGCCGCCCTTCGAGCCGGAGCCAGAACCCGTGCCAGCGTCAGTGCCGGAACCAGTACCGGTACTAGAACCGCCGCCGCCATTCGAACCAACGCCGCCATTGCCGCCATTGGAGCCTGAACCGCCATTACCGCCAGGGTTAACGGCATTCTTAGTCCACTTGGCATACAGCGTCAGGTCGGCCGTCACCGGCGTACTGAAGTCATACGCCTGCGTGCAAGTCTCATCGGTATACCAACCGCCGAAAGTGTAGCCATCGCGCGTCGGATCGGCCGGCTTGACCAGCTTGCCGTCGGCCGTAGCAACAAACTTAGTGTCGCAAGCAGACCCGCCGTTGGAATTAAAGGCAACCGTCCAAGACTCGACAGCCCCCAGCTTGAACAGAGTACCCGAATCATTGATGTAGTACAGGTTGCCAGATGCATCGGTAATGACCGGAGAGTCGCAGTGCTGGTAATGGCCAGCCGCATCATAAATCTGCGTCGCCTCTGCATCGCCGAGCGTATAGCGATACACGCCACCACCAGCAGAGTAGTTAACGTAATCCTTGCTATCCGCGCTGTTAACGGTGAAGTACACATAGGTCTTGCCGCCCTGAACACTCACCAGCGGAGTAGCAGCAATACCGTTAAATCCGGCCGGCAGTTCTTTACCGTCAGCAGCGGTGACCATCGTGGTTTTACCGGTCTTCAGATTATAGAAAGCCAGAGCAGAGCCAGTAGCCGTCTGTCCGCCGACAATCAAGTTTTCGCCAGCCACCGCCGGTGCGCTCATGTTATTCGTAAGACCCAGGTCGACCGTCTTCTGCTCGCTCAGTACGCCCTTCGCCGAAAGCGAAATCACATGGAGCTTTCCATCGTGCGTCATCTGATAGAAGGTCGAACCATTGGACGGATCGGCGACACAGTCGGCGTTCGCGAGAGCGCCGAGCTTCATGGTCGAAACGACATCGCCCGTCGTCTTATCAATGCACTTAAGCGTGCCCGCGCTCGTAGGAACAATGGCATACTTATCCGTCAAAGCCGCACCAGTCCAGTAATAGCCCTCGGCAGGGTCGATGTTCTGCCAAGAAACTTCGCCCGTGGCAATCTTAATGCGCGAAAGGGAGCCGTTGCCGTAGGTCGCGTTGTAATTCTCGTCATACGAAATATCGACCGTACCAACATAGACGTACTCGCCGTCCGAAACGACGGTGCAGGAGCTCTGCGTCAAGTCCGTCAAACCGGGCGTCAGCCACTTGCAGATCAGTTTGTCTGCAGTAATCGCCTGGACCGCACCGCCGTTGAGCGGAACGATGATAAGGCCATTGGTATAGATCGGACGAGAGGTATAGCTCACCTTGGAGGCAAGCGGCGCAGAGGCAACCTTTTTGCCCGTGGACGAATCGATCTTAATGAGCTCGTTCTCGGTCGCGATGTACACAAAGCCGTTAGCAATGACAGGCTCGCTGCAGTTGGCATACTGCTGACCAGACTCGGCCTTCCAATCGAAGGCCCACTTAAGACCGGCGGCCTGCGCAGGCGTCTTGGCATCCGTTACGGTCGAACCGTTGCCACTGTTGCCGTAGCCGGCCCACTCGGCATCCCAATCAGGAGTCGTCGCGCTCGGATCCACGACAATCTTGTCGGGATCGGGCATGGGCGAATTTTCGGTGGTATAGGCAAGCGTGACCTTATCGCCGCTCTTGAGCGTAATCTGATTGGCGCAAAGTAAGGAGGGCTCTCCGTTGATATACAGATGCCAATATTTATTGGTCGCAGCATCCCAACCATACGGTTTGTGATCAAACGGCGAAGTAATGGAATTCAGGAACCAGTACTCACCACTCTGGGAGCCGTTGTACGCAACGCCCTTGGCCTTCAGAACTGCCTCAATAAGGTTCTGGGCCGTGGAGCCTTCGGGCAGAGAAACATTGCTTGCCGTGCCCCAACGCGTATTGTTCCCGTTGACATCGGGACCGATAACATCGACAGAACCAAGAACCTGGCCAGGAAGGGCACCGGCGTCAGCACCATACATAAAGGTGACGGCGTCACCCTCTTGGAGCTCGTAGGCACCGGCGCCAACGTCGGCGAACTTGCCATTTACGTAGAAGCGCCAATAGCTATTGGTCGCAGCATCCCAGCCATAGGACTTACCATCGAACGGCGAAGTAATGCCGTTGAGGAACCAGCCCCAAGGCGATTCGCCAGCATCGAGAGTAAGGCCGGTCTGCTCAAGGAGATCCTTAGCAGTGGAGCCTGCCTTGAGGCTCGTCTGGCCCGTCGAAGCCCAAACCTGCTGCTTGCCGTCCTTGTCCTTGCCAAGCACCTGAACGGAAGCATGGACAGAATCGGACGGCAACTGGTCGCCCCAGCCACCGTAGAACCACGTGACGGTATCGCCAGCATGGATGGTGACATTGTCCGCCGTATAGTCACTCGACTTGCCGTTGATGAACAGCTGCCAATAGGTCGAATAATCTTGGGGCGTACCCAGCTCAACACCGTTGTACTTAAGGCTCAGAATGAAGGAGCCCGCAGCAACGGCGTCAATATCATTCGCCTCAAGCGCGACCTTCGTAAGATCAAGCGCGCTCGAACCGGACGTCACCACATACTGCGCGTTGTCGACCCAGGTCTGAGTCTTGCCCTGGGCATCGCGACCAATGACGGTCACATTCGCAGCAAGCTGGTCCTTAACGACAGGGGACGCGCTACCAGCCGTAAAGGCAAACTCAATCTTCTGGCCCTGGGTGAGTTTGACGCTGCTCGCGCCAACCGAGGAAGACGCGCCGTCGACGAACAGCTGCCAGAAGGCATGAGTCGCCGGATCGTAGGCAAGCGTGCGGCCATCGCTCGGGGAGGTGATGCTTTCGAGGTAGAAACCGTATGCCGTGTTCGGATCGTACTTCGCCTTGAAGCCCGTCTTCTCCTGCAGCTTAATGAAGGCATCCGCAGCCGTCGCGCCCTCGTCGAGCTTGAGCTGCGTAGGCGCCACCCAGGTCTGAGCCTTGCCGTCGGCATCGGTGCCGATAATCGAGAACGAGACCTCGATTTGCTTCTTGACGACATCGCGGGTTTCTGTCGGGTTCTCTGTCTGGACGGCAGCCGCGGCGGCAGATCCTGCTTGGCCAGCGGATGCCGTCGAAGACCGCTCGCTCGTGGCAGGGCTCTCCCCCGTCGCCGAGCCTTCGTCGCCAGTTGCTGCCCCTGTAGTGGCGGCACTAGCTGCAGGCGCGCTCCCGGAATCCGAAACCTCGGCGCCGCTCTGCTCAGCGGTACCGCCCGCAAGCGCTGCGTCCTCGCCTGGCGTCGTAGCCTGAGCCACAGCGTCGGTAATGCCCTCGGCACCCTCGGCCCACAGCTGAGCCGGCGTGGTGCCAAAGGCCATCGCGAAGGCCAGGAATGCCACCAGGCAGCGCTTTGCCACGCCGCGCGCGATTACGCCACGGCGACGAAGCGAGGCACGCTGGCACTCGTCCTCAAACATATCCATTTGTCTCCTACTGTCTGCACTGGGAGCATTGCCCAGCGGCTGCCCCACATCATCGCGCATATTGCGCTTGAGTACCCCCATCGGGGTCCCCCTTCCCTCCAGAGCCCAACGCGTACCGGCGGCATGCGCCGCGCCCGCGTGCAAGATGGGAGGCGATCCGACTTAACCTTACCGACCCGGGCGCGTCGTCCGATCTGCGACGCGAACATCCCGGGCCAAGAGGAATTACGGTTACTGGTACAGCCGGGGACTTGCACCCCGATTCTCCCAAACACGCAGGAAAACCGCGCATTCGTGCGTCTCCGCACCACCATCTAGGCCATCGATTATTACTGTCGATATGGTAGCACGCAAAAGGGCCCCGCACACAGGCGAAGCCCAAGGTAAAAGCTATGGTTTGCGATAGAAAAGGGTGAGGATGGAATGCCGAGCAAAAGGATCCGTCTTCCTCTGATCCCGCGAAATCGTTACCGCTTGCCGCCGTGACTGTTGCGCCAAATCTCGCGGCCCAGCATCAGCGCCAGCACCAGCGCGCTCACGTAGCCCATAAAGCCAATGACCGGGATACCGAACACAACCGGCTCGATGCGCGCGTAGTACACCACCGACGAGCCGATAAACAGGCCGGCAATCACAATTGCCATCGACATGCGGTCGATAATTCCACCCAGCTGTCGCAGCGCCTTATCGCTGCTCATGATCTGCGTGTTTACCTTAAGCTGACCGCGCGTGAGCATACGCGACGCCAAGCCCAGATACTCGGCCGCCTCGAGCGAGCCTTTTGCCGCGCGATAGCTGCTCGCCGCAAAGTCGCGCCCCATTTCGCGGACGCGCGCATAGGCGCTCTTCTCGTTTTTGATGTGCGCTTGGATGATCTGGATCATGTTGACGTTGGGCATGTACTCGGTCAGCAGACCCTCGAGCGTCACCATGCCGCGGGCGAACATCGTCACCACGCTCGGCAGCTCAACGTCGTTTTTGCGCGCCAGGTTTAGCAACGAGGTCAAAAACTCGCCGATATCCAGGTCCTTAAGATCGAGTCCTGCAAAGTCGGCTACGATAAAGTCCAAATCGGACAAAAAGGCCGAATGATCGAGCTCGGCCGAATCACCGCGCGTCACGGCAAAACGCATGAGCGAATCCTTGAGCTTGGGCACATCGCCCTCGGCCACGGCGAAAATCATATCCTTGACGATACCGCGGTCGTGGCTCGACATGCGCCCGACCATGCCCAGGTCAATAAAGTAGACAATGCCGTCTTTGAGGATGATGTTTCCCGCATGCGGGTCGGCATGGAAAAAGCCGTCGTCGAGCACCTGCGTCGAATAGTCCTCGACGATCGCCGAGCCGATCTTTTCCAGGTCATAGCCCTCGGCCACCAGGCGCTCGGGATCGGCAATGGAGATGCCGTCGATGTAGTCCATGACCACGACGTGTTCGGTGCAAAGGTCCAGGTAGGATTTGGGACACGAAACGCCGTGCACGCTTTTGTGGAAGTCATAGAAATCGTTGAGGTTTTTGGCCTCGGCCAAAAAGTTGGTCTCCTCGCGAAATGAGGTCCACAGCTCTTCGACCACACCGTGCAGGTCAACAAACTGATCGGTGTTGACGAACTTGGAAACGATGCGCACCACCGAACGGATGATGTCGATGTCCTGTGCCATGACCTGTTGCGCGCCGGGGCGCTGCACCTTAACGGCTACGTCCTCGCCGGTCACCAGACGGGCGCGGTGCACCTGCGCGAGCGACGCGCTTCCGAGCGGGTTGGGGTCGATCGCGTCGAACATCTGCCCCAGGCGCTGGCCGTATTCCTCTTCCAGACAGCGGAGCACTACCTCATATGGCACCGGCTCTACGTCGGAGCGCAGGCGACGGAGCTCGTCGCAAAACCGCTGCGGCAAAATCTCGGAGCGGTTAGCCAGAATCTGCCCCATCTTGACGAACATGGGACCGAGCTCTTCGAGCAGACGACGCAGACGCACCGGCGTGAGGTTATCCCATACGCGGTACTTTTTGATCAGGCGAACGATCTGCCCAATGCGCTCACGACGACCTGCCGGTGTGAGCTGATACTCCTCGTCCGGCGCCATCGCGTCGGGCTCCTCGGGGACCATATCGACAGCGCGTGGCTTCTTACGAGCGCCCGAGACGGCGGCCTCAACCTCATCGACAACCGCCGTCTCGTCACCCAAGGGATCTAGATTGTTGTAATCGGTGGTGGAATCTGCCATCTGCGCTGCTACTCGGCCTCTTCGGTGTCCTCTGCATCGTCGGGCTCAACGGACTCGACGGGCACCGAAGTCACGTTGTCCTCGACCGAGTCGACGATGTCGCGCACATGGGCCAAAAAGGCCGTGCGGGGATTTTTTTATCTCCAATTTCCGATCAGTGCGGACAGGCCGCCGGTTTTCAGCTCGTCTTTGTAGTAGTTGAGCTCGTCGCCGATGAGCTCGTCGAGCACGCGCTGCGCCGCAGTCTCGCCCTGCATGCCCAGGCGCTCGGTCAGGTCGGAAATGGTGCCGCCGGCCTGCTCGAACATATCGGACACGCTGCGGGCGATATCGGGGGTGCCGGCGTCCTTGCGGACCTGCTCGCCCTTAGTATTGAGGTCGTCAAGGACCTTCTTGCCGCCCTCAACGGCAACGGCAGCGGCGCCGAAGCCCACGTTGATGGCACCGTTAACAAGCTGATCGAATTTCATAACCATGGTTGGCTCCAATCATGAACAACTGCATTGGCGTTCTTGTACCCAAGATTGGGTGAACGACACAAAATCGTTTTATCACCAAGATAGAAATCGAGCGGGGCGAAGCCTTTGACGGCGTTTGTCCCGCTCGTTCGCCGCAAGGCCGTCTTTACCTTACGTTGTCATTCATCGCGAAGGAGTTCTTCATGGCACAGCTCGTGGTGTAGAGCACCTTGCCCAACAGAGCATCGGTCTCCACGCGCACAAGCTCGGCAAAGGCCTCGTTGGCGCGGGCGAGCTCGGCGGGCACCTCGGCCTCGGGCAGGGCGGCAACGGCAGCGTCAACGTCGTGAATCTGCTTGTGACCCATGCCGCCGACCTTCTCCTGATAATCCTCGACCGCGCGACCGCACTCGTGGAAGCGAACATCGGCCAAGGCACCGATCAGGCGATTTGCCCAATAGAAATTCTCGGACGTCACGCGGGCCTGCGTGTCGGCATAGTACTCGGGCATGGTCTCGACATTGGCGTACAGCGGCACGAGCGCGTTAAACGAGTTGGAGCCAAACGCCATCCACTGCACGGCGCGATACGCCGGCTGTGCATAGGGGCGCAGCTGCAGCACGGCGAGTTGACTGTTGCGGTTGATGCCGATGGGACGATAGGCGCCGCGCGTGGCGGGCGTACCCTTGCTGCCGTAGCAGTCGTACTCCGTGCCCTGGTAGTGGCTCGAAAGCACGTACTTGATGTCCTCGATAGTCACCTTGCGCTCGGGCACGCGGCTCCAGGGGATGTCGTCGCTCTCGGGCGTGTAGTCGGCGTCGGGACCGTCCCACACATCACTGGGGTTGAGGCAGCGCTGCATATACCAGGCGCGCGGCGTGTTGTAGACGTGGTCGCTGTCACTGTGCGAGCCAAAGGCCTCACGCGGGTTGAAGACCGCGGCGGGACCGTCGCCCTTAACACCCAGCGTCAGGTCCAGATGCCACTCGGCCATCCAGGAGCGCAGGTCGGCAGAGCACATATGATCTGCTTGGGCGCCCTCGGCGTCGTCCAGGTCAAAGCTATCGATACCCAGCTGGTTGGGCATGGTCACATAGGCGTCGTCGGGCACGCGCTTGGCGATCCAGTGGTGGCCGCCGATGGTCTCGAGCCACCAGATCTCGTCAACGTCACTAAAGGCGATGCCGTTGTTCTCGTAGGTGCCGTAGCGCTCGAGCAGGTCGCCCAGGATGCGCACACCGTCGCGGGCGGACTTGGCGTACGGCAGCACCAGGGTCACCATATCCTCCTCGCCCAAACCACCGGGCTGCGCCGGAACATAGCCGTCCTCGCCCTCGTTGCCCTTGGCGGGCACGAAGTCCACGAGCGGATCGGCGCCGCGGACGCGCTCGTTGGTGGTGAGCGTCTCGGTTGCGGACATGCCAACATTAAGCTCGTTGAAGCCGGCCTCGGCCCAAATGCCATGACCTGGGACAACGTCGGGGACGCTTGTGTAACGCATGGGGTTGTCGGGCAGCTCAACGGTCAAGTGGCTCAGGACACTCGTGTAGACACGCGGCTGCTCGTCGGGGTGCACCACGCGCATGCGCTTGGGCTCAAATACCCCGTTGGACGAGTCCTCGTTGCGGGCGACAAGCGTCGACCCGTCGTAGCTCGCGTTCTTACCAACCAAAATCGTTGTGCACGGCATGCGCATCCTCCTTGAGCGAAGAAATCAAACGGCAACAGTGTATCGCTTCGGCACGAAAAGGGCGAAACCACGGCCTCGGCAGCCCCTGTGGACAAAAACGCCTATTTCGATGCGCGCTCCGCCGCCTCAATCACGTGTTTGGCGAGAATCGCGGTGGTCACAGCCCCCACGCCGCCCGGCACGGGTGTGATGGCGTTAACGACCGGCTCCGCAGCATCAAAATCGACGTCGCCGACCAGTTTTCCGGCAGCCTCGTCCCAATTAATGCCAACATCGATGATCGTCTGGCCATCGCGAACCGCATCCGCGCCAATCGCGCGCGCGCGTCCAACGGCTGCAACCACAATATCAGCCGCACGGCACTCGGCAGCCAAGTCACGCGTATGCGTATGGCACGTCGTCACCGTGGCATTGCGGGCCGTAAGCATGGCGGCAACGGGGCGACCAATCACCAGCGACCGACCGACGACCGCGACCTTGGCCCCATCCAGCTCAATGCCGTAATGGTCCAGCAACGCCAACACGGCCTCGGCCGTGCAAGGAGCAAAGCCCTCGCCACGACCCGAAAGCGTGGTGAGCAGCGAGGCCGGTGTCATGGAGTCAACATCCTTGGCGGGATCGAGTGCCGCGGCAACCGCATCCTCGTCAAGCCCAGCGGGCAACGGGCGGAACAGCAGGCAGCCATGAACAGCGGGGTCGGCATTGATGTCCTCGATGGCCGCCAACAGCTCGTCCTGCGAAACATCGGCGGGAAGCAAAACGCGGCGAGTCTCAATGCCAACCTTCTCGCAGCGCTTGAGGGCGCCACGCTCGTAGGACAGGTCGTCCTCGCGCTCGCCCACACGAACGATGGCCAGCGTCGGCACGATGCTCTGTTCGCGCAGGGCGGCGCAGCGAGCAGCAAGCTCCTCGGTCAAAGCACGGGCAACGTGAGCCCCTTTGAGCAGCTCTGCCATGGCTATCCCCTCTTCCTGGCGGCGTCGGCGGCGCGGC
>ENA-OPAL01001135-OPAL01001135.1-human-gut-metagenome-genome-assembly--contig:-NODE-1135-length-17047-cov-2.308145_pt1 | contig 17047 bp, 10 predicted proteins | sample MGYA00241057_ERZ501430 | MGnify/ENA primary metagenome ERZ501430 (study PRJEB25962, sample SAMEA2042506) | human gut metagenome | biome: human gut; feature: human-associated habitat; material: faeces...
ATGCTAAGATCACAGAGATCTACGAAGGAACAAGTGAAGTTCAGAGAATGGTTATCTCCGGCGCACTGTTAAAGTAATTTAACTGTTCAGTACCTTCACAGTTACGAGCAAAAATCCATTCCAGATCGGCTTTGCCGATGGGATTTTTGCCATCCTGCTTAGGTTTTATTACGGTCAGCGCAGCAAGTGCGCAGACCTACAGAGCAGTTACAAGACATTTAACAGCTGGAAAATCATAACTAAAAACGAAAATAAGGAGTGAAATACAGTGAAAATCGTTGTTTGTGTAAAACAGGTGCCGGATACTAAGGGCGGCGTAAAGTTCAAACCGGATGGAACACTTGACAGAGCAGCTATGCTCACAATCATGAACCCGGATGATAAAGCTGGTCTGGAGGCAGCTCTTCGCTTGAAAGATCAGTATGGTGCAGAAGTTACAGTAGTTACAATGGGTCTTCCGAAGGCTGAGGAAGTTCTTCGTGAGGCTATGGCTATGGGCGCTGACAACGGTATCCTTGTTACAGACCGTGTTCTTGGCGGTGCTGATACATGGGCTACTTCCCAGACAATCGCAGGCGCACTTCGCAACCTGGATTATGACTTAATCATTACTGGCCGTCAGGCTATCGATGGTGATACCGCTCAGGTAGGTCCGCAGATCTCCGAGCACCTTGGCCTTCCGGTAATCAGCTACGCTCAGAACATCCGTGAAGTAAACGAAGCTGAGAAATACATCGTAGTTGAGCGTCAGTATGATGATAGATATCATGTAGTAAAAGCACAGCTTCCGTGTCTTTTAACCGCTCTTGCAGAGTTAAACGAGCCGCGTTATATGACTCCGGGCGGAATCTTTGATGCATATGATGCAGAAATTACTACATGGGGAAGAAAAGACCTTAAAGATGTTGATGACAGCAACTTAGGTCTTGCAGGTTCTCCAACTCAGATCGCAAAAGCTTCTGATAAGGTACGTAAAGGTAAAGGTGTCATGATGACAGCTGAAACAGCAGAAGAAGGCGTTGAGTACATCATGGACAAACTGTTAACAAAGCATGTTATCTAATTGTAAAGGAAATGTGGTGAATAGAATGAATTTAGAACAATATAAAGGTGTATTTATCTATGCTCAGCAGGTTGACAATAAGATTGATGCCATTGCTTTAGAATTACTTGGAAAAGCAAATGACCTTGCTGCAGATTTAGGAACAGACGTAACAGCAGTTTTAATCGGTTCTGACGTAAAAGGCTTAGTTGATGAACTTGCTGAATACGGCGCAGATAAAGTTATCGTAGTTGATGACCCTGAATTAAAAGAATACAGAACAGAGCCATATACACATGCACTGGCATCTGTTATCAACGAATACAAACCGGACATTCTTCTGGTTGGAGCAACAGCAATCGGTCGTGACTTAGGACCTCGTGTTTCTGCAAGAGTTGCAACAGGTCTTACAGCAGACTGTACTGTTCTTGAAATTGGTGAATTCAAAGCTCGTGGAGATAAAGAACCTCGTCAGGGTCAGTTATTAATGACTCGTCCTGCATTCGGTGGTAACACAATCGCTACAATCGCTTGTCCTAACCATCGTCCACAGATGGCTACAGTTCGTCCTGGTGTTATGCAGAAGAAAGAGCCTGTTGCAGGTGCAAAGGCAGAAGTTATTGAGTACAATCCAGGATTTACTCCAAATGACAAATATGTTGAGATTCTTGACATTGTAAAATCTGTTACAGAAACAGTTGATATCCAGGCTGCTAAGATTCTTGTATCTGGCGGACGTGGAGTTGGCTCTGCTGAGAACTTTGCATTATTAGACGATTTAGCAGAGGCACTTGGCGGAACAGTTTCCTGTTCTCGTGCAGTTGTTGATAATGGTTGGAAACCAAAAGATTTGCAGGTTGGCCAGACTGGTAAGACAGTTCGTCCTAATGTTTATTTTGCAATCGGTATTTCCGGAGCTATCCAGCACGTAGCTGGTATGGAAGAATCTGATATCATCATTGCTATCAATAAAGACCCAGATGCACCTATCTTTGATGTAGCTGATTACGGTATTGTTGGCGATGCATTAAAGATTGTTCCTAAGTTAACAGAGGCAATCAAAGCTCAGGTTAAATAATTTCAAATCATATCAGACTCATTAGATTATGTGAGTTACTGATTGAGGATTGAAACTTAGATTTTTTGTGGAAGTCTAGTATATGCATTCTCAGATGTTTTGTGTATTGACGATTCATTATTAAAAGAAGCATATAGGAGATTTGTGCTGAACTCTATAAAATGTATTTATGCAGGGAATCTTTTTGAAGATTCCCTGTTAAAGTGAGATAGTAGGACTACAGTTTATAACTGTGGTCTTTTTTACTTTCATTCAGTTGGCATAGCCCGCTACGCCGTCTTCATTCAGGAAAAATTCCCCACAAATTGTAACGCACATCTTGCAAAAGCATTTTTCAAACTCGCTCTAGTAAAATACGTCATTTTTATTTTATACATAATAAAAAGTAAACATAATAAAGAAGTACTTATCACAAAATAAACATAATTTGTCAAAAATAGTGGAAATTAATTCCAAATATGTTATAATACTCTTGCAGCAGTTAACCGAGATATGAGAGGAGGCATTTATGGCACAAATTATTGCTTCAACAAAAGAAATATCTAATAAGAGAGAGTCACTGATAGTATTGAGTAATTCCTTAAAGAATAAGATTTCGCTTTTAGAAACTTTGGGGAACAGTCTTAATTCTATGTGGGAAGGCGCTGCAAAAGAGAAGTATGTAAAGCAACTTAAGACAGACATTTCAAAGATGCGGAACTTACTTAAGACAATTTTGGAATTTATATTGATACTAGAGAAGATTATTGCAATCTATAATAAAGCAGAGAAGAAGAATGAGGCGACAGCGGTAAGCTAGGAGGGGGATTTATGGCAGATTTAATTAATGTAACTCCAGAGAAGTTAAAGGCGACAGCAAGTTCTTTCCAACAGGCAGGAAAGGACGTTAAGAAAACTACTTCTGATATGCTTCAGTTAGTGAGGGGAATTAGTAGTTCCATCTGGAGTGGAGAGGCGAGTAGTATATATCTTGGTAAGTTTAATGGATTGGATGCCGATATCGCCAAGATGTGCAAGATGATAGAAGAAGAATCACAGCATTTGACAACAATTGCACAGGAATACCAGTTAGCAGAAGAACAGAATAAACAGGTTGCGGCAACATTAAAGAATAATGTAATTGCTTAGATTGTATAGACAGATGAATAGATTATGCTGTCAGTTATGATTTTTTGTCACGACAAAAGAGAAGGAGATTTGATTGGAAAGATATGTAATCAGTGTGTAGCGCTTATAGATAAAGAATTTTTACGTAATTTTATCATAAGCGATGAAGAATATCATCAGGTGAATATAGAGGGAATACAGCCGCCAGATTTACTTGTAGTAGAAATCACAGGTATAGAGGATTTATGCAGAGCGAAACGAATAAGGGGGATTTTCCCAAGAGGACGATTGCTAGTTGTAAGTACTAATCAGATTTCAGCAGAGTACTATTTAATTCCGGAAGTTTCACCGGATATGCTTTTACTGAAACCATATGTATATGCGAAAGCTTGTAAGATTATACACCGAAGTCTTACATGGTGTTGTAAGGATAAGTGTAGAAAGAAAAAGCAAGAAGATATATTAAAGATTCGGACAGGAGGGGAGATTTATTGTTTTCATTATGAAGAGATTCAGTATTTAGAAGCAAGAGATAAGAAGATTATCTTGCATGTAAATAAGTATGAGATTTCTTTTTATAGTTCCTTGCAAAAGTTGGAGAAGAGCCTGCCAGATTATTTTATTCGTTGCCATCGTAGTTATATTGTGAATTTTATGTTTATTCAAAAAGCAGATTTGATAAATGGTGAATTTTATTTGAATAAAAAGACAGTTATTCCAATTTCTCAGAAATATAAGGCCAAATTAGCAAAAATGTTGTAAAAATATAAGGATTCAAGGTTCGATTTAGGTTGACCGAGTTATACAACGGTGGTAGAATATACTCATGATATTTTTTTAACAAGAGCAGAAGTTGTTAGGAGGAGAAGCATGAGTTTCATTAAAGAATATGCACAGAAACTTGTTACAGCAGAAGAAGCGGTTAAGGTAGTAAAATCTCATGATTGGGTAGATTATGGTTGGACAACCGGTACTCCAGTTGCATTGGATGCAGCATTAGCAGCCAGAGCAGATGAATTAGAAGATGTTAAGATTCGTGGTGGTATCTTATTAAGAGAACCAGAGATTTTCAAGGTAAATAATGTAGCAGATCATTTTACATGGAATTCCTGGCATATGGGTGGTTTGGAGAGAAAGGCAATCAGTAAAGGATTTGCATACTATTCTCCATTAAAATATTCAGAACTTCCACGTTATTACAGAGAGAATATCAAGCATTTGAATGTTGCGATGTTCCAGGTTGCTCCAATGGATAAACATGGATTCTTTAACTTTGGACCAAATGCATCCCATATGATGGCAGTTTGTGAAGCTGCAGATGTAATTATCGTAGAGGTTAATGAGAATATGCCTCGCTGTCTGGGTGGATTTGAAGAAGGCATTCATGTTTCTCGCGTAGATTACATCGTAGAAGGCGAGAATCCAGCTATTGGTGAGTTAGGAGCTGGCGCACCACCAACAGAAGTAGACAAAGCCGTAGCACAGCTTATCGTAGAAGAGATTCCAGATGGAGCATGTTTACAGCTTGGTATCGGTGGAATGCCTAATACAGTAGGTTCCATGATTGCTGAATCTGATTTAAAGGACTTAGGTGTACATACAGAGATGTACGTTGATGCGTTTGTTGACATTGCAAAGGCAGGAAAGATTACAGGCTTAAAGAAGAATATCGACAGAGGACGTCAGGTATATGCATTCGGTGCAGGTACTAAGAAGATGTATGATTATCTGGATGATAACCCAGAATGTATGAGTGCACCAGTTGATTATACGAATAGCGCTAAGACAATAGCACAGATTGATAACTTTATTTCTATCAATAATGCAGTTGATATTGACTTATATGGTCAGGTTAATGCAGAGAGTGCAGGTATAAAACAGATTAGTGGTGCAGGTGGACAGCTTGATTTCGTTCAGGGTGCATACTTATCTAAGGGTGGTAAGAGTTTTATCTGTTGTTCTTCTACATTTACATCCAGAGATGGTGTAAAGCATACAAGAATCAGACCTACTTTAGCAGAAGGATCTACAGTAACAGATACTCGTCCTAATACACATTATGTAGTAACAGAATTTGGTAAGGTATGCCTTAAAGGTATGTCTACATGGGAAAGAGCAGAAGCATTAATTAATATTGCTCATCCAGATTTCAGAGATGAATTAATTAAAGAAGCAGAAAAGATGCATATTTGGAGAAGAAGTAACAAATAATAATCACAGCTTTGAATAAGATATCATATGTCGGGAAATTAGCTAAAAAGTAAAAATTTAAGGCAAGATATCAAGAAACCTCTCACACAAAAGATAAACAAACTGCAAGTTTGAGATGATTTTGTGTGGGAGGTTTTTTAATTTAATAAATATTTACAGCTAGAATGTTTTTCAAACACGCTCTAGAATATTCACAAGTAAATAATATTAAAAACAGTAGTGTAATAATTGTGGAAGTATCAATGTAATATTTATTTAGAATCTAATATGTTTATAAAGTTTATTCTGAATGTAATATTACTTTAAAACAAGATTATCAATATTTCTTATGATAATCGTTGATTTACCAGTTACATCTGTTTGAACTTCAAAGTTAGCCAGTTTGTTATAAGTTTCCATTGGAATAGATATTTCAATTCCGCTATCAGTTACCATGACCTGCTTTTCTAATTTCTTTACAGTACTTTCATTGGTGACAGTAAAGTTATCATATTGTAAGTCGTACTGTTCCATTTTTTCATCAAATTCTGATTTTTTTTCTGGACTTTTTCCGAAAAGTTTATTACCTATTTCTTCTATATCGAAAGATTTGTTATCAACGTATTCTTTTTGAAGAGCACTTTTTGTATCCATCTTTGTTTTTAAATCGGCACCATCGTATTTATTAGAAATATTATTAATAACACGAGTAAGAATATTTAACTTCTTTTTTGGAGGAATACTAGTACGGCAGACAAGAAAGTTTTCCGATAAATAATAAGCTTTCTCACCATTTATCTCATACTTTTTTTCCAAAAGCTTTATGTGATAATCGGATAAATTAATAACTACGGCCTCAGGTATTCTTGAAGTTGCAGAAGGAAGCAGAGAATGTGTTTTGATGATGTCTGTATTAATAACAGGATTATCAGGAGTCTCGGTGACTTCATGCGTATAGCTTTCCTTGTAATTCATTTTTAAAAGGGCAAGATAGATAATTCCTTCTGCCTGAAAGGTTACGAATAATAAATCGGCAGCGGGTATATCTAATCCCTCTCCCATGGCAATATAGAGTTTATTTGCAATGGCCTGACTGGTTTCAATGAAAGAAGTTTCATCTGATTCATCCCATGTTTCTAAGATGGAATAGATTGGAGAATATTCTGGGTCAAATTCACAGTTTTTGGTATCATCGCTGGAGACAATTTTATAAATATGGTTTCGAATAAAATCATGTAAATCTGGCCCTGGATCTAAGAGAGTATTAGAAAGAATACATTCTCCGCGATTGGTGTCTAAAATATGCAAAATAGCTTTTCTTATAACAATATCATCTTTTGCTATCATGAGGCAGCTCCTTTATTTTTTATTTGATTAAATAGTATACCACTTTAGGAGTAAAGAAGCTATGAGATTTTTAATTTTTATATACGGAAAAAGCAGGATGAAACGCACACAGCTTGTCAGCGATAAGAGGGCAGAGTGTCATATATTATTACCTAAAGATGATTTCTCTTTGGAAAGGACAGTATTTTTACAGTTTAAAAATATATCTGGAGAATGGTTTATCAAGGAAACAGACTGTTGTCATTTGAAAACAGAAGAATTTTTTCAGATGGGAAAACGGAAAAGTGATGAAGGAATATTTTACAAGTTGTCAATAGGGAGAAAGAATGAACTATCGGTAGGTGGGAAGGATCTTTATGTACAGCTTATACGATATAGGAATGACTGGAGCATATATAAGAAATATAAACTTAGAGATTGTCGGATAATAAAAGAGAAAAATATATTCATAATGATGGAGAAAGCCATTAATAGAAAAAATAGTATGGGTATTTCATATGAGTATGGCAAATGGTTCATAGAGAAATGTGGGAATATAGAAATATATATTAATGAAATTTTGTTAGAGAAAAAGCAGCAATTAGAGTTTGGTGATGTTATATGTATTGGAACTATATATTTGTTATTTTTTGAGAACTATATAGCAGTAGAAGCTGGTGAGAGAAATACAGTATCAGATTATTTGGAAGAAGTAGTATTAGAAAATGAGATAAAGGGACAAGAGGATGTTAGGAAGAAGGAAAAAAGAGAGATAACTTTTCACAGGGCACCGAGAGTAATGGAAGAATTAAAAAAAGTATCATTAAAAGTTGATGCACCGCCCCAAGTGGATGTACAGGAGAAAAAATCTATATTTATGGATATAGGTACTATCATGAATCTGATGTTTCCAATGTTAGGAATGAACTTATTTTTAATTTATGGAATGAAATCAGAGCAGAATCAGGCAGGAATATATGTATATTCTGGACTGTTTATGGCAGTGATGTCAGCGGTATGTTCTATTTTATGGCTTATGATTTCGAGAAAGTATGAAAAAAGAGAACAGCAGAAGAAAGTTAATAAAGAGCGACTGGCTTATAGGAGATATTTGAATAAAAAAAGTGAATATATCAAAGTGCAGTATGAACGGGTATATAAGGTTTTACAAAGTAGATATTTACGGGCAGATACTTATTTAGATAGCCCATTATTAGATATGTATTTATGGAATCGAAATCTATATCATAAAGATTTTTTAATGTACAGAATTGGTATAGGTGACGTTGAGTTTCCTATGAAAATAGAATTTCCTGAGGAAGTGTTTGGCGATGAGGAAAATATTCTATGGCGGGAAGCAAAAAAGATAAAGGAACATTATGAGATTCTACATCAGATTCCTGTGTTACTCGACATGGGAAGGTATAGTCAGATTGGAATCATAACAAAAGATACGATAGCAGGAATGGAACTTGTAAGAAGTATTATTTTACAGATTGCGTTGTGTAATTGTTATACGGAAGTAAAGATAGGATGTATTTATAACAAAAATAAGGTTATTCAATCGCAGCAATGGGATTTTTGCAGGTGGCTTCCGCATATATGGGATGCCAATAGACAAAAGCGATTTATTGCAGGGAATGAGGTAGAAGCGAGGCGGTTATTCTATGATTTGTTGCAGATTTTTAAAGAAAGAGAAGAGGTATCCATATCCGATAAGTCAGAAAAAATTTTGCCACATTATATTTTATTTGTTGCAGAAGAACAATTTTTGGAAGGAGAAATGTTTTCTAAATATATTTTAGATAGAGGAAAAGAATATGGATTGACAGTTGTATGGCTGGACTCGATGAGAAAAAAATTGCCGAATACATGTAAAATGGTATTGGAAATAAATGGGGGATTTACTGGGCGGTATGAGATAGAAAGGCACAGTCAGAAGAAAGAGAAAATAAATTTTGATTATACGGAAAAAAATATTGCGGAGAAATTAATAAGGAGTATTTCAGGAATAAAAGTGATGGAAATTGAAGAAAAGGCTGGTATACCAGAAGTTGTTGATTTTTTAGGAATGTATGATGTGCACACGATAGAAGAATTACATATAAAACAGCGATGGGAAAAGAATAGAATTTTTGAAAGTGCAAAGGTTTTAATAGGTAAAAAAGCGGGAGATGAACCTTTTTATTTAGATATACATGAGCGATATCATGGACCGCATGGTTTATTGGCTGGAACGACAGGTTCAGGGAAAAGTGAAGTACTTCAGACATTTATTTTATCCATGGCAGTGAATTTTAGTCCGGAAGCGGTGTGCTTTTTGTTAATTGATTATAAAGGAGAGGGGATGTCAGCGCTATTTTCTGAATTACCACATATTTCAGGAAAAATATCGAATTTATCAGATGGGCAGGCATATAGAGCAATGGTATCAATAAAAAGTGAAAATAAACGAAGGCAAAGAATATTTAAAGAATGTAAGGTAAATAACATTAATGATTATACAAGGTTGTTTAATTCGGGAAGTGTAAACGAACCAATTCCTCATTTACTGATTATTATTGATGAGTTTGCCGAATTAAAAAAGGCGGAGCCGGAATTTATGCAGGAATTAATTAGTGTTGCTCAAGTAGGGAGGAGCTTAGGTGTTCATTTGCTGCTGGCAACTCAAAAACCAGGAGGTGTTGTTGACGATAAGATATGGAGTAATTCAAGATTCCGAATTTGTCTTAAAGTGCAGGAAAGGGAAGATAGCATGGATATGCTTCATAACATGGATGCCTGCCAGATTACACAAACAGGAAGAGGATACTTGCAGGTAGGGAATAATGAAGTATATGAGTTGTTCCAGGCAGGCTGGAGCGGGGCTTTATTTCAGCAAGAGGATACGGAAGTGGCAGCATGTCTGGTTCAAACAGATGGAACCATATATAAAAGAAGAAAGAATGCTGAGAAGAACAGAAAGAAAAAGATAACACAATTGCAGGCAATCAAACAGTATATTATACGTTTTGCAAAAGAAAAGGAATATCAAGAGGGAAGAAAATTATGGCTGGAGCCATTGGCGAAGTATATATATTTGAATGAGATTCACAAAGAAATGAATAAAGATAAAAAGTTAAAAGAGAAAAGGCAAAGAGTTGACATGAATAAGAACTTGGAAGTATGTGTCGGTATTTTTGATGATCCCGAAAATCAGGAACAGTCTATATTTTCCTTAAATCTTATGGAAAGCGGACACATAGCTATCTGTGGCAGAAGTGCTTCTGGTAAAAGTACCTTTTTTCAAACATTTCTATTTTCATTATTAAAAGAGAGTACAGCAGAAGAAGTATGTTTATATCTGTTGGATTTCAATGGAAGTGGTATGGACATATATGATTTAATGCCCCAGGTAAAACAGGTTATAAAAGAGGAAGAAGAGGATAAAGTAGAAGAATTATTTGAAAATATAAAAAAAGAAATGAAAAGAAGAAAAAAGAAATTTTCAGGGGGTAATTTTAAGCAATATAAAAATAAGAGCAAAAGAATTGAGAATAAGAGCAATGAAGATAAAAGAGATGTTGGAAAAGAAGATAACGTTTCACTAAATCAAATAGAAAATGAGAAAGAAGAGTTTCCGCTGATTTTAATTATAGTGGACGGGTTTGTTGAATTTTGTGAGGAAACATATCAGAGATATGATGATAGCCTGTATTTGATATTACGAGAGGGGGAAAAGTTAGGAATAAAAGTAATGATTTCGATAGAATCATTTTCTGGAATGTATATTTCTATGAGAATAGCAGAGCTTTTTAAAACAAAAATCTGTTTATATATGAAGGATAAGTATGCCTATACAGAAGTTTTTGATGTAATACAAATTTCTGTATTTCCTAAGGCGGAGATCCCGGGACGTGGCATTGCTTATTATGGAGAGAGAATTTTAGAATTTCAAACAGCATTGGCCTTGAATGTACATAATGATTATGAACGCCGGGAAAAGATAAAAGAAGTACTGAATAGGGGAGTTGCCGATGGTATATGTTGATGTTTTTGTTGCAGGTGTAGGAAAGTGGTATGAGTTTAAATGTGAAGAAACGGCATTGATAAGAGATATCATAAAAGAAATATATGATGTAATACGGGATAAGGAAAGCATTATTTGTGAGAAACAGATAGATCTGGAACTCTATCTGGCATGTATAGAAAACAAACGAATATTACCTCTTGATTTTAAATTAGAGGAAAGCGGAGTAGAGAATGGAAATAGATTAATACTTTTTTGACGGATGTGATGGGGAGATGTTAAAGGCAGGTTTTGTGCTAGATGGAAAGTATAGAATTCTATCGGTAATCGGACAAGGGGGAATGAGTACAGTATATTTGGCAGTACACGAAAGACTAAAGCAAAAATGGGCGGTTAAAGAAATAAGTATGGAATATTGCGAGAATTACGAAATGATAAGCAGGAAGCTAATAGTAGAGGCGGATATTTTAAAAAGATTGGATCATCCAGGACTTCCAAAGATTGTTGACATTATAGAGAAAAAAGATGCTATTTGGATGGTAATGGAGTTTATTGAGGGAAAAACATTAAAAGAGATTTTAAATGAAAGAGGGCGGATTGAAGAAAAAGAGATTTTAATATGGGGCAAACAGTTATGTGAAGTTCTTTCTTATCTTCATTCGAAAAAGCCATCAATTATTTATCGAGATTTAAAACCAGAGAATATTATATTAAAAAAAACGGGAAGATTAGTTCTTATAGATTTTGGGACGGCCCGAGAATATTGTTATAAGAATACGGCTTGTGATGCAATGTATCTTGGAACGAAAGGCTATGCAGCACCAGAACAATATGGAGGTATGGGGCAGACAGATGCGAGGACGGATATTTATTGCCTGGGAGTCACGCTTTATAGCTTATTAACGGGATATAACCCGGAAAAGCCGCCCTATAAGATATATCCGGAGAAATATTGGGGAGAACATATATCTTTAGAAATGAAAAGCCTTCTTTTAAAATGTATACAATCAGAGCCTGAAAAACGGTATCAGAATTGCAGAGAACTTGCCTACGCTTTATCGCAAATAGATTATAAAAAGCAGAAAGAAAAGGAGAACGAGAGAAGGAAAATAATAAAGTTTTTGATTTTTATGATGGTAGGACAGTTATCTTTGATGTTTTGCATAGGGTGTAAAAAGGTATCATTTTGTTATAAGGAAGAAGCAGTTGTAAGATATATAAACATAGCAGAAAAAAGTGCAGATAAAAAGGAAGCCAGTCAATATTATAAGCTGGCATTAGAACTTATACCAGAGGAAAAACTGATTTATCAGAGCATGATAAAGTATTTTATTCGTCTAAATCATTTTCAGATAGAGGATGCAGTAATATTACTTGATCTTATAAATTCTGTCTGTGAAGAAGGGACGGTAATAGAGATTTTTCAAAAACACAATGCGTTGGGATATGCAGAATTTAGTTATGCTTTAGGCTTGGGATATTTCTATGATATGGGAAATATAACGGGAAAAGGAGCATCAGAAAAATGGTTTTGTGAAGCTATTGATACGATGACTTCGCAAGATGAGAATGAAGCGTTTGGCAAGCAAAAGAGAAAAAGAGCAGGTTTATATGCAAAGATAGCTAATTATTATAATACATTTTTGCTTAATGGAACAGATCAAAGTGGAGAAAGAGGAACAGGAGATTTTATGGACTTTTATAAAACGCTCCATTCTCTAAATCAATTTGAAGTGACACAAAAAAGTACAAAATCAGACCTTGCAGCAGCATATTTAATTTCACGGGAGATTACCATAGAAATTATGAATTATGCAGAGCAGTTCTTAAAGGATAGTTCAATAAATAAAAAAATGTTAAATAAAGAATTAGAAAAAATAGAAGAGAGAACAAAGTATTTTATAAAGGAGAAAAAACAAATGGAAGAACTATATCAATTTATGAATGAGGCAAAGCAGAAGATAGAGATAGCAGATAGTTTTAAAGACAAGGAGGATGTGAGGGATGCAGGAGGAACTTAATACACGACTATTACAAAAGATAAGCTATCTGGAAAAAGGTGCGGTGTTAGGGATGATAGTATGCAGTTGCTTTTTTCTGGCGGCAATATTGTATTTTGTAAAAGCGAATGTATATGTAATATTAATAAGTGGTTTGAAAAAGAAAGTAGCTCATGTGAGAAATAAAATAAAGAGAAAAAGAGTGAGACGAATAGGATGCAAGGGGAAAAATGAGATAACGAATAAAGCTTATTTTAAATTAATTGTATTAGCTTTTGTGGGAGTTGGAAGCATCTATACATATAGAACATACTACGTAGAAGCAGCTGTAATCACACAATTGGTAATTGATGAAGATACAGAAGTTATGGATAATACTGCTGGTGACATAGGGGAAAAAAGTCCAAAACTATATTTAGAGTCAAAAGGATGGATTGGGGGAACGGGAGAATTTGCACAATATCTTTTTAGTAAGGATAACAGGACATTTACCATAGGTGTGGAGGAAAATACGTTTCATTCTGACTTAGAAAAAGAGTCATTTTTATTTCAGGTTTCAGAGAAGGAAAGTGGTATTGACCAAGAAGGTTTTAATAAGATTAGACAGTATGAACAAGGGGAGTTTGAAAGAAAAGATAGTGACAATCCAATTTATCAAAAAACACTTTCTTTTGAGACAGAAAAAAATAGACAGAAAGTGTATAGCTTGTATCTGGAATATATAAATAGATGGGGAATGCCATTAATTGGAGATAAAGGAGCGGTAGAAAATTACGGCAATATTTTATTAGGAACTTTCAAAAGTAAAAAGTTGGTGATTGATAAAAAATGTCCGGAGATAGCAGGATTAAAGCTTGAGAAAGCAGATAAAAAGAAGGAAGGAATAAGATTTGCGAAGAAATCTGTCAGTGAAACTTATAATACAGATGAAATATATAATACCGATAAAAAATGCAATACAGATATAACATACAATATAGATGAAGAATGTTATTACAATACGTTAGTAAAAGGAATGATAGATATAAGGGAAAAATACCTTGATTTAGATAGTATACATATCCAGGCGATGCCATTAGATGATAGGGCGAGGGAAGTAGTCAAAGAAAATGAAGCTGAAAGTAATGATGGTATGTTAGACATTTTGGCATGGACACATACTAAAAAAGGAAACTTACATCAAATTTCGTTTGATTTTGCTGTAGAAGGAAAATGGAAGTTTATTCTTGATTGCGCTGATCTGGCAGGAAATAAAGGAGTATCCAATCAGACAGGACAGGAAGGGATAGAGAGTACAGACGTTACGATAGATAAGTCGGCGCCAGAGCTATCGGTTGATTATAAAGGCATTATTAACGTTATGGAAGCGGAATCCTCACCGGCAAATATAAATAAAAAATTAAAGAGTAACGGAGAAAAAATTACTTCTTCTGGAAATGAATTATTTATGAAAAGGGAAAATTCGATTGATATTTGCATTGAAGATATGAATTTAGAGGCGGAAAATATAGAATTAAAGTTATATCGTGTAAAATATGGTCTAAATGGGAAAATAGAACAGAACAAAGAATCATGGGAGGAAATAACAGAAAAAATAAAGCAGGAGCCAGAAAAACAAGAATTAGAAAAAGGAGAGCAAGAGAAAAATTCCAAAACAGTAATGCGATATTCTGTTACAAATCTCGATGATGGCCATTATAAACTTATGATACATTGTACAGATAAAGCTGGGAATGTTATGACAGCTGAAAAGAGTAGCGAGACAGAAAGGTGTATTTATAATGGATATTATGAAAGTCCACTCTATACCGTTGATACAAAGAGTCCATTGATAACAAGTGTGATTCTTAACCAGAATGCAGTGAAAAAGATAGGAAAAAGACAGTATTTTCAAAATGCTCCTCAGATTACAATTAAAATTCAGGAAGAAAATTTTAATAAGATAAATTTTTCTTTAGAGGGGAAAATGTTTTATTCAAATGGAATGGTTATGGAGAGAGAATGGGAACGTTTTAAGAGCCAGGAGAAAAGCTTACAATGGAAGTCTTATTATGAGGATGGAATCAGAATTAATGAGACAAACATACAGGTAGAAGCTGAAGGAAATTATACATTAAACTTTGGGGTTATTGATAGTGCTGCGTGTGTAGCAAATCAGGAAAATTTGCAGATAACATATGATTGTCACAAACCAGAGATTATTTATACAGGAGTTGATAATGAGAGTGGAGATTTGATTTTTAAAGCAGAAGAAAATGGAGATGATAAAAAGAAAAATACATTGTTATTGTTTCATAAATACCATTTTTTCCGATATTTTAGTAAAAGAAGAATGAATGTTTTCATTCGGATAAAAGATGCTATTAGTGGGATAGAGAGAATAAATTATGCTTTTATTCCATATGAAGAACAACCAATAGATATAAATAAGTTTTCCCAGGTAGAAAGGACAGGAGCAGAGAAAATAAATGATGAATATTTTGAAAAGGAAGATTTGTCAGAGTTTTCTATCACAGTATCTCCTGAAAAAGAGAATTTTAAAGGGTATCTAAAGGTTTATGGACAAGATTATAGCGGAAATGTAAGTGAGATGGTGAAGAGTAAAGGTGCAATTTCGGAATCATTGCAGCTACATAAAGAGACAAGTAATATAACAATGAAAATGCCGCGGGCTTTTTTTACGGATAAAGAGAAGAATATAAGATATTATAATAATACTGTTCCGGTTCAAGCCGTATTTGAAGACACCTATGCAGGAATTTACAAGACTCAGTTATATGCCAAAACAACAAAGAAAAAGGATAGTTCAATAAAAACGGGAAAGACAATTATGTGGGATGGAGATAACTTAATTTATCGAAAAAGACAACAGATTGAATTAGAGGCAGATAAATTTTCACAATTTGATGCAGATAATCCGCTGACTATCCAGGCAGATTTAGAAGATAACGCTGGGCATACAGAGAAGAATATATTGAACGAAAAAGTTGTCATAGATAACACAAAACCAGAGATAGAAGTGGTGTATGATCAGAATAATCAGACACAATATTATAATTTTTCAAGAAAAGCAACTGTGACAGTAAAGGAAAAGAATTTTTCACCTGATTTGGTAGTGTGGAATATACAGGGAAGTAATCAAAAATATCAGATTGGAGAATGGAAAAATGTGCAGGGTACCTATGTATGCGAAATTAGCTTCGAGGAAGATGGCAGGGACTATTCGGTAGGGCTGTCGGTAACAGATAAGGCAGGAAATAAGTCTGAGTGGAAAGATAGGAATTATTTTACGATTGATAAGACCGCTCCACAGATTTCTATTCAGATAAATGGAATCGGAAAGCAGGCTGATCAAGTCCCATATTTTAATACGGAACGAATTATTACGTTTTGTATACAGGAACAGAATTTTGATAAAGATAAAGTAGAATATAATATAGATACAATTCATGGGAAAAGTAGAATTACTATAAAAAAACCAGTAAAATATCAGGAAGATGGAGACAAATATTATAGCAGGCTGGTGCTAAAGAAAGAGGCAAAATATCATATTCAAGTAAAATGTACAGATAAGGCAGGAAATGTCTCAGAAACAGCAGAGACTAAAGAATTTATAATAGATACAACGACTCCTGCTGTACATATAGCTGGAGTAAAACAGAATGGAATTTATCAGGGAAAGAAGATAATGCCACAGGTAATATGTAAAGATCAGTATTTGGATAGAGAATCTGTGGAGATTTCTTTAAAGAAAATAGATGATAGGAATGTTTTGAAAAAAGAATGGAGTTACGAAAGAGCAGAAAGTGAAAATACAGTACAGGTGCAGTGGGATAATATTAAAAAGACCGAAAATAGCGATGGAATATACTATTTACAAATTAAAGGACAAGATAAGGCAGGAAATAAAATTAAGGATGATTTTAAAGTGGTGTTCCGTGTGAATCAACGGGGAGCGGATTTTATTTTAAGCCACGCATTAAAAAAGAAGATAAATAAATATTATTTGAAAGAAGCACCGAAAATTAAATTGAGGGAACAGTGTGTAAAGCAGACGAAATCAAGGGCGGTTATTTTAAAAGATAATGAAGAGAGAAAGGTGATAGGTGAAAGTAGCATAACAAGTAGTGTGATAGCAGATAAAAAGTCAGAAAGGTATGGCTGGTATGAAAAATACTACAATTTTGCTAAAAAAGACTTTGAGAGAGAGGGGGATTATCGTGTTACATTTCAAGCTGATACGAAATGCCTCGTATTAGGCGATAATATCTTCTATGGTGCAGGTTTGAACAAGA
>ENA-OPAL01001138-OPAL01001138.1-human-gut-metagenome-genome-assembly--contig:-NODE-1138-length-17033-cov-50.136412_pt1 | contig 17033 bp, 9 predicted proteins | sample MGYA00241057_ERZ501430 | MGnify/ENA primary metagenome ERZ501430 (study PRJEB25962, sample SAMEA2042506) | human gut metagenome | biome: human gut; feature: human-associated habitat; material: faeces...
CTCTCCCTCATTGATCCGATGAGTGGCAACTTGTGCGGACCCAGGTTGTTGATAACATGGTTCATCGAAATCTTGAGGTGCTCGAAGAGGCTTACTTCTGTGCCTGGCTGGTTGTCGAAAGGCACCTGCTCAGCGAGGATAGAGAAGTCGCCCGTCTCCTTGATATAGGCTACGGTACCGAAGATGAGCCAGCATGGGTCGTCGTTGAAACCGCCACCGATATCGTTGTTGCCACGTTTGGTGAGCGGCTGATACTGGTGATAGCAGCCACCGTCAGGGAACTGGGTGCTGGCGATATCGATGATGCGCTGGCGGGCACGGGTAGGTATCTGATGAACGAAACCTACGAGGTCCTGGTTGGAATCGCGGAAGCCCATGCCTCGACCGATGCCGCTCTCGAAGAAACTTGCCGAACGCGACATACAGAAGGTGATCATGCACTGATACTGGTTCCAGATGTTCACCATACGGTCTAACTTGTCGTTGCCGCTTTTCACGGTGAAGATGTTCAGCAGGTTATCCCAGTACTGGTTGAGTTCTGCGAAGGCAGCATCCACCTTTTCTGTGGTATCAAACTTGGCGATAAGCTGATGAGCTTTCTCCTTGTTGATTACCTTCTTGGCGCTGAACTTCTTGTCCTGCTCGTTCTCCACATAGCCCAGCAGGAAGATGAGGTCGCGGCTCTCGCCTGGCTGCAGGGTAACCTCGATATAATGAGATGCGATAGGGCTCCAGCCGTGGGCAAAGCTGTTGCGTGGCTTGCCTTCCATCACAGCCTCAGGCTCGGCAAACTCGTTATAGAGTCCGATGAAGCTCTCGCGGTCGGTATCGTAGCCCTGAATCTCGGTATTCACTGTGTAGAAAGCATAGTGGTTGCGGCGCTCACGATATTCGGTCTTGTGATAGATGGTAGAACCTTCTACCTCTACTTCGCCCGTAGAGAAGTTGCGCTGGAAGTTCTCCATGTCGGTAGCAGCATTCCAGAGGCACCACTCTGCAAAGGAGAACACTTTGAGGGTCTTCACCTCCTCAGTCTGGTTCTTCAGCGTCATCTTCTGCACCTCAGCCCATGTATGGAGGGGTACGAAGAAGAGCACACTCGCCTCTACGCCGTTCTTGCTGCCCGTGATGCGGGTATAGTTCATGCCGTGGCGGCACTCGTAGCTGTCGAGCGGTGTCTTGCAAGGTTTCCATCCCGGGTTCCATACGGTATCGCCATCTTTGATATAGAAATAGCGACCGCCGTTATCCATCGGCACACCATTGTAGCGATAACGGGTGATGCGACGGAACTTGGCATCCTTGTAGAAGGAATAACCACCTGCTGTGTTTGAGATGAGCGAGAAGAAATCCTCGTTACCCAAATAATTGATCCAAGGCCATGGGGTCTTTGGGTCAGTAATCACGTATTCGCGATTGGCGTCATCAAAATGACCATACTTTTTTTCTGCCATTGTTTTTTTAATGTTATTTCTTGGTAAAATATACTATTTTGGTGCAAAGATAGTAAAAAGTTTAAGTTTCGGGGTTAGAAAACAGTTTTTTTTTGTATTTTTGCAATGAAAAGTTTGATGATTATCATCATTCTATAAACATTTAATACAATTGGCTTATGAAAAGAAACATTTTATCACTTCTGATAGCCCTCTTTGCTACGATGCAGGTAGCGGCTCAGACATACGACAACTTGTGGAAGCAAGCTGAAATCAAAGCTCAGAAGGCCCAGCCTAAGAGCGAAATCGCGGTGATGAAGAAAATCATCGCCAAGGCTTCGGCTGCCAAAGATTACGGGCAGCTGCTGGCGGCTGAGATAAGACAGATGACACTCTGGAAAGAGATTTCGGCTGACTCGCTGACGCCTAACGTGAAGCGGATGGAAGCTGAAGCTTTGAAGACAAATGACCCGATGCTGAAAGCGATGAGATATGCTGTGCTCGGCAAGGTATATCATGATAATCCGTATGGAATAGAAGTGGATGAGGCTTCTTTGGAACAAAGGGAGGATGCTTCTTATTATCAAAGTCAGCGAAAGGTAAACCTGAAGAAGAGCCAGGAGTTCTTCAAAAAAGCGATGGCGCACCCAGAGCTTCTTGCCAAGCATGCTTCTACTGAGTATGTGCCGCTGACTCTAAAAGGGGTGGACGGAAGTTCCTTCAAGAATGATTTGCTGCATCTCATCGGATTCGAGGCAGACAGCAAGGAGGCGTATCTGCAGCTGTACACCTATTATAATAAGGTGGGCAATCGGGGTGCGGCTTGTCTCTGTGCCTATAAGCTAATCGAGAAATACCGCCAGGACGACGTGAGAGTGGTGAAGAAGTCGAAGTATCTGCAGACCATCGACTCGCTCATCCAGATTTATCAGGATATTCCGGAGGCAGGCGAACTTGCCGTGGAGCATTTCCGCTTCATGGAAGGTGCTACCGATGCCAAACCGCAGGATAAGCTCAACTATATCAACTATGCGCTGAGCCGCTGGGGTGAATGGTCGAGAATGAACGAACTGAGAAATGCGCAGAAGCGACTTACCGAACCGATGTTCCGGGTGAAGGATATGCCGCAGGTATTGCGACCTGGGGAGAAGGTTTGGGTGCAGCTGGATGTGCGTAATCTCCAGAACCTGAAAATCAGCATCTCCCGCCTCAACATCACGGCGGATAATGAATATGATGCTCGGGATGAGGCTACCTATAAGATGCTCCTGAAGAAGACCACGAAACTGCATCAGAAGGATTACAGCAGGAATTACTATGGTCGTCCGGATTATCAAGAGGTGAAGGATTCCATTGAAATCGGTGGCAATCTGCCGCTGGGTGCCTATCTGATGGAGGTGACTTCGGATAATACCGGCATCGCTCCGCAGCGAGAACTCTTCTATGTCAGCAATCTGGCGGTGATGATCCAGCAGTTGCCGGATGATAAGCATCGCTATGTAGTGGTGAATGCTACCGATGGACAGCCTGTACCGGGTGCGAAAATCATGCTCTATGACAGGGATTATGATGTGAAGACGGGCAAGTGGAAGAGACTGGTTCATGCTCGCTTGACTACCGATGAGAACGGCGAGGCTTACTTCAAGAATGTGGATGGAAACGTCTTGATTTCCACCAGCAATGACAAGTTTACGCCTGCCAAGGATATCTATCTTTCTCGCACCCGCTATTACGAACGGAAGGATGACAAGATTAAACATCAGCTGTTTACCGACCGCAGCATCTATCGCCCGGGTCAGACCGTGCATGCCTCAGCCATTTCCTACATCGTGAAGAAGGGCTTGGATGCCAGTGTGCCTGGCAAGAGCATGGAACTGAATTTTATCCTGCGAGATGCTAACGGGAAGCAGGTGGCTGAGCAGAAGGCTACTACCGATGAATACGGTACGGCTTCCGTAGATTTCGAATTGCCGAAGGAGGGACAGACGGGACTGTATTTCATCTCCGTGAATGGAACGGTAACAAAATATGTAAGAGTGGAGGAATACAAGCGTCCAACCTTCGAGATTACCTTCCCGAAGGTGAATGAGAAATATAACTGGGGCGATACTGTAGTGGTGAAGGCTACAGCCAAGACCTACTCTGGTGTGCCTGTGCAGGGTGCCAAGGTGGAGTATCAGGTGACTCGCAGAAACCAGCTTTGGTGGTGGGGCGCAGGCTCTGCCGGACAGCTGGTAAAGACAGACAGTTGCGTGACTCGTGAGGACGGAACCTTCGATGTGGAAATTCCGCTGGAGGCTTCCTTGTCAGGAAAAGACGAGGCTGATATGAGCGAGTTCATGCGCATCGCCCGTTTCTTCAACTTCGAGGTCTCAGCCATCGTTACCGACATCAGCGGCGAGAGCCACGAGGGCGTGATGAGTCTGCCTCTGGGCACCAAGCCAACCATCCTCACGGTGAATCTTCCTAAGCGTATCGAAACGGACAGTCTGAAGACGGTGACCTTCGCTTACCGCAATGCCAGTGGTATGCCGATTTCTAGTAGGTTGAAATATCGCATTGATAAGGGCGAATGGAAGGATGCCGAGGCGAATGCACCGGTTTCTATCAAGGAATATGCTTCTTCCTCTGCCTCTTCTTCCCTCGTTTGGAAATCTGGCGTTCATCAGTTGGAGGCAATCTGCGGACAGGATACCCTGCAGCAGAAGTTCACGCTCTTCAGCATGAAGGATACCCATCCGGTGGAGCCAACTACCGAATGGTATTATCAGACGGCGAAGACTTTCCCTCGTGATGGCAAGCCGGTCTATATCCAGGTGGGCTCTTCGGAGAACGGAGCGCACATCGTATATTCCATCATCGCCGGCAACAAACTGCTGGAGAAGGGCGCCTGGGAGTTGGGCGACAGCATCGTGACTCTGCCTTTCACCTACAAGGAGGAATATGCGTCGGGCATCGTACTGAACTATAGTTTCGTGAAGCAAGGCACGTGCTATACCCGAATGATGAGCATCGCCCGTCCTTTGCCTGAGAAGAAACTGAATATCGCCTGGAAGACCTTCCGCAACCGTCTGACCCCTGGACAGAAGGAGGAGTGGACGCTGAAGATTACCACCCCTGACGGCAAGCCAGCCAAGGCGCAGCTGATGAGCGTACTCTATGACAAGTCGCTCGACCAGATAGCCCCGCATTCCTGGAAAATGTCGCTCGGATTCAGCCAATGGTTGCCAAGCTGCTACTGGACGAGTAATCTGTGGTATTATAAGATGGATTTATTGGGTGTTTATCCTACTAAATATTTTGACCAGAAACAACTGGATGTAGATAAGTTTGATGGCAAATTCTTTAGCTATTATGCCTATATGCAAGCGGTGGAGCTGAGCAAGTTGGAACGTTCTTCTGGCGGAACCGTTGAGTCTGTTCGTATACAAAAAGACGAGGTGGTTCGAGAAGAAGCGAAAGGCATCTGGATTCGCAGCTCTAAAATGACCCGTGTCGGAGCGGCTGCTCCATCTGCCAACAAGGTTTTTGATGTAGTAGAGGAGATGCCGCAGTTTGCCGGTGGTTCTGGCTCAGATGCAAGACAATTCCTCGACAAGGTGCAGGTGCGTGAGAATATGAACGAGACCGCCTTCTTCTATCCTGCCTTGGAGAGCGACAACAATGGCAACGTAGCCATCAGGTTTACCCTGCCGGAGAGCGTGACTACCTGGAAGTTCATGGGCTTGGCTCATGACAAGGAGATGCGCAATGGTTTGCTGGTAGATGAGGCTGTGGCTCAGAAGACCGTGATGGTGCAGCCTAACATGCCTCGCTTCCTGCGTGAGGGCGATAAGAGCACCATCGTGGTGAAACTCTTCAATACTTCCGACAAGAAGGTGAGCGGCAACACCCGTATGCAGATTCTTGACCCGGAGACCAACAAGGTGGTTTGGCAGAAGACACAGAACTACAGCATTGATGCCGAGGGCTCTGCTACCATCTCCTTTGATGTCCAGGGACTGAAAGAAGGCGTATATATTAATAAGGTGGTGGCTGCCGGTAATGGCTACAGCGATGGCGAACAGCACTATCTGCCGGTTTTGAGCAACCGTGAACTCGTGGTGAACACCCTGCCTATCACCCTGCATCAGAAGGGTGAGCAGAGCTTCGACCTGAGCAAACTCTTCCTGAACAAGGAGGGCAAGCAGGCGAAGGGCGCTGAAGAGGCAAAGGTAACCATCGAGTACACCAATAACCCAAGTTGGCTGATGCTGAAGGCGCTGCCAACCATCAGTAATCCGGATGAGGAGGACGCCATCTCGCTGATGTCTGCCATCTATGCCAATACTATCACAAACCATGTACAGAAGCATCTCTCGCTGGAAAATCTCACTCAGGAGAGCATCCGCCTGCAGAATCAGGTGGAGAAGCTGAAGAAGTTGCAGAACCCTGACGGTTCCTTCTCCTGGTGGAAGGGAATGAAGGGCAGCCGGTATATGACTACATCGGTAGCCGAAATGATGGTTCGATTGAATGCCATCGCAGGTGTGCAGAAATCAACCGCCAAGATGCTGACTTCCGCCATCGATTATCTCTCCTGGCAAACAGCACAGGAAGTAAGAGAAATGAAGAAGCAGGAGGAGAAAAAGCAGAAGGTGAATCCTAGCGAACAGGCGCTGCATTATCTCTACATCCTTTCGGTGGATGGCAGAAAGATGAAGCAGAATCTGGAGCAGGATAAGGCTTATCTCCTGGACAAGATGTCGAAGATGACCGGTGATTTCTCCATCTATGGCAAGGCGCGTGCTGCCGTGGTACTCGCCAGAAACAGCCAGCAGAATGCTGCTTACCGCGAGAAGGCAGGCGAATATCTGCAGAGCGTGAACGAATATGCCGTTTACCGCGAGGAGATGGGCCGCTACTACGATACCCGCAAGGCACTCTACAGCTGGAGAAACTATAAGATTCCTACCCAGGTATCCGTGATAGAGGCGATGCAGATGCTGAAGCCGAACGACAAGCAGACCATCGAGGAACTGCAGCGCTGGCTCCTGATGTCGAAACGCACCCAGGTTTGGGATACGCCAGTGAACACCGTGGATGCCGTCTACGCCTTTATGAAGGGCAATGAGAGCAACTGGAGCAGGAAGGCTGAGAATGCCGTGCTGAAACTGGACGGCAAGCTGCTGCCGATGCCGCAGGATTCCACTACTTTGGGCTATGTGAAGACCGAAAGACCGGGCAAGGCATCTAAGCTGAGCATCGACAAAAAGAGCGATTATACCAGCTGGGGTGCTGTCTATGCAGAGTTTAAGCAGCCTATTAGCGAAATCGGTTCCATGGAGTCGGGCATCAAGGTGCGCCGTGTCATCGTTCCAGCCGAATCTGAGAGCAAGGGCAATGCGCAGGTAGGCGAGAAGGTGAAGGTAACGCTCATCATCACCGCCGACCGCGACTACGACTTTGTGCAGATTACGGATAAGCGTGCGGCATGCCTGGAGCCGGTTAACCAGTTGAGCGGTTATCAGTGGGGCATAGGCTGCTATGTTTCTCCAAGAGACCATGCAACAAATTTCTATTTCGATCGTTTATCTAAAGGTAAGCACATCGTAGAAATGGAGTATTACGTGGATAGAAAGGGCGACTATCAGAGCGGAACTTGCATCGCTGAGTGTACCTACAGTCCGGAGTTTGGTGGCCGCACAGAGACCTATGAATTGAAAGTTAATAATTGATAGTTAAAAGTTTATAGATTGATAATTTAAAATAGAATAGTATGAAACGGATGAATATATGGATGCTCTCAGCGCTGTTGGCGCTGCCTGCATCAGCACAGAAGATTACAACCCAGCACGAGGTGGTAGACTGCGGACAGGTGGTGTTCCACAAGCCTGTAACTGCCGAATTCGTGCTGAAGAATGACGGGCACAAGCCGTTGGTTATCAACAATGTATTGAAAAGCTGCGGATGTACGGAGGTAGATTATCCGAAGACGAGCATAGCTGCCGGCGAAAGTTTCGTCATCAAGGCGGTATACGATGCCAAGCAGATGGGTACTTTCACCAAGCAGGTTTGCCTCTATACCAATGCGGATGAAGAGCCGTTCATCCTCTCTATGAGGGGAAAGGTAGTGGGCAGCGTAGTAGATTTCGCTGGTTCTTACGATGAGATGCTGGGTGTCATCAAGAGTGATGTCCAGGAGGTGGAGTTTGATGACGTGAACCGTGGCGACCGTCCGGTTCAGCGCATTCATATCTTCAATCCTACCGACGAAGTGCTGGAGCCGGTAGTGATGCATCTGCCATCCTATCTTCATGCTTTCGTATCGCCTTCCAAGGTGGCTCCGCGTCATTCTGCCGAAATCAGTTTCGTGCTGGATTCCAAGAAACTGCGCGACCTGGGCTTGAACCAGACATCGGTTTATCTCGGTGAGCGTCCTGGCGATAAGATTGCGCCTGAGAAGGAAATCGTGGTATCAGCCGTTCTTCTTCCTGGTTTCGAAAACATGACTCCAGCCAAGAAGGCACTGGCTCCGAAGATAGAGATGTCTGCCACCGATCTCAATCTGGGTAGTTTCAATGGAAAGAAGAAGCTGAAGGGTGAGATTCTGATTACCAATAAGGGTAAGTCGGAACTGGATATCCGCAGCATGCAGATGTTTACGATGGGCTTGCAGGTGAAACTGAAGAAGAGTAAGATTCAGCCAGGAGAGACCGTTAAGATGAAGGTGACGGCTGTGGCTGCCGACTTGAAGAAATCGCGTGTCAGACACCCTCGTATCCTCATAATTACGAATGACCCTGACCATGCTAAGGTGGTGGTGAAGATTTATGTACAATGATTTAAAAATGAATATCGTGCAGATAGAAATAGATAACGGCAGTGGGTTCTGCTTTGGCGTAACCACTGCCATCAAGAAAGCTGAAGAGGAGTTGGCTAAGGGCGGTAAACTTTACTGCCTGGGCGATATTGTGCATAACGGTATGGAGGTGGAGCGCCTGCATGAGGCGGGACTCATCACGATAGACCATGAGCAGATGGAGGAACTGCAGGGCGTAAAGGTCTTGCTCCGTGCTCATGGTGAACCGCCTGAAACTTATGCCCTTGCTGAGCGAAACAACATTGAAATCATCGATGCTACCTGTCCTGTGGTGCTCCAGTTGCAGCGCCGCATCAAGAAGCAGTATGTCAACAATCCGGAGGCACAGATTGTGATTTTTGGCAAGAACGGGCATGCTGAGGTGCTCGGACTGGTGGGGCAGACGGAGAGTCATGCCATCGTGGTAGAGAAGTTTGAGGATGTGAAGCAGCTGAAGGAAACCGGTCAGCTGGATTTCTCTAAAGATATCTATCTTTACTCCCAGACTACCAAGAGTCTCGATGAGTTCCACCGCATCATCGAATATTGCCAGGAGCATATTGTTGAGGGCGCTGTCTTCAAGAGTTTCGATACCATCTGCCGTCAGGTGGCTAACCGCATGCCTAACATCGCTGCCTTTGCCAGCAAGCATGATGTCATCCTCTTTGTGAGTGGCAGAAAGAGTTCGAACGGCAAGGTGCTTTTCAAGGAATGCAAGAGCGTGAATGCCAACAGCTACCAGATAGAAAGTGCTGACGAAATAGATATGAACTGGTTCAAGGATGTGGAAACGGTAGGTATCTGTGGTGCTACCAGTACGCCGAAGTGGCTGATGGAAGAGTGCAAGGATAAGATTATCAAGGAAAACTCTGCTCTTTTGTAATAAGAGTTAAAATACTGATTATCAGCTACTTGATATACTTGGTACGGTGTTTCACCGTATATGGGTAGAGGATAGTTTTATCGTTGATTGAAAAACTTAATATATTGGTTATTAATCAGTTAACCCATTTGGTGTCGTGTTTCACGACGTCAAGTGGGTTTATCTTTTATAAACTGTCTGAAAATAAAACAGGTGATAAATCTTCTCCCGAAGACCTATCACCTTCAAAAAACAGTAATTAACTCAAAATTTATAATCTATATCATTACTACCTTGTTAATATGATTGCAAAGATACTAAATTGAAGTTTTTTTTTCCAAATCTTTTCATCGAATAAAATAAATTTATCGGCAAAAGTAGTATATTTAACGTATTTTTGCATTAATAACCCGGCAGTCTCTTCTCTGTAGCTTATTCTGCTATTGCTTTTTGATATTGTTCCATCAGCCATGCCTTCTGTTCAGAAATGGTCATGTTGCTGTTGTCGAGCGTGATTGCATCATCTGCTTTTCTGAGTGGGGAAGTCTCGCGGTGGCTATCGATATAGTCGCGCTCCTCTACATTCTTCAGAATCGCATCGAAGTCGGCTGGAATTCCTTTCTCCTTCAGTTCATCGAAACGGCGCTGTGCTCTCACCTGCGAACTGGCTGTTACGAAAATCTTCAGTTCGGCATTAGGGAACACGGTGGTACCTATATCGCGACCATCCATCACGATACCCTTGTCTTCGCCCATCTTCTGCTGCTGTTCTACCAGCGCCTCTCTGACGAAAGGAACGGCGGCAATCGGACTAACGTGGTTGGAAACCTCTAACGAACGGATTTCCTTTTCTACCAGTTCGCCGTTCAGATAGCAGTCTGGGCGACCGGTTGTTGCATTAAACTTGAATGAGATGCTGATGTTCTTCATCTCCTTCTGCAGTTCTTCAGTCTTTACGGCTCCATCTGCTTCGAAGAGCTGATGACGCAGCGCATAGAGGGTTACCGAGCGGTACATGGCGCCCGTATCTACATAAACATAACCTATTTCCTTGGCAAGATCCTTTGCCATCGTACTCTTACCGCAAGAAGAGTATCCGTCTATTGCTATTGTTATTTTCTTCATAATTTCGAACTAACTTTAATGTATAATTTATAATCTGTAACTTACGTTCAGCATGAGACTGTTGCTACTGACGTGATATTTGCCGTAGGCAACGTTCAGATGGAAGCGCTCCAGGTTGATACCGCCACCCACAGAGAAACCGGCTCCATGACTGCTTTTCTCATCTTCTGAGGTGCTGATTTTCATCTCGTTGGCTCTCCGGAAGTTGTAGCCGGCACCTATCCACAGGCTCTCCGAAAGCAGAATGTCGGCACCTACTACGGCATGATCACGAAGACTGCTGTCCCAATGGTTCAGGTTGACCAGTGTGGCTGATACCCTGAACGGTGTGTTGGCGAAGCGTTTCGTCACACCCAACTGCAGGTCGATCGGCATCTTCTCATATTCATTGTCGTAAGCTTTCAGCTGTCCACCCAGATTCTTTGCCGCACATGAAACCGACCATTCCGTTTCCGGGTCGTAATAGTTGATGCCCAGATCCACTCCCACAGCGATAGAATTGTAATCGCCAATATACGAAGTGATGAATTTGGCGGCAATACCACCCGCAAACTTTTCACCGAGCATATAAGAGAAGTAACCCGCAACGGCAATGTCCTTTGCCGAGAACTCACCCATCTGGATGTTGTTCTCATCCGTCTCTTTCATCTTGCCGTAGTCAACAAGCTGAGCCGAAACAGCCCACGAAGCCTTGTCGTTGACAATACGGTTGAAACTAGCCGAGGCAGTGTTCACCCCCGACATATAGTTCATATAATTGAGATTGACCGTCTTGTCGTTTACTGATGACAGGAGAGCCGGATTATGGAATATGAGTGCCTCATCATCTTCTATCAAGGTGATGTTGTCGCCACCCAGAGCAGCTGCATGGGCACTCACCGGCAAGCGAAGGAAATTATACCCCGTTTGGCTCTCTTGAGCATCAATAATTGTCGCAAAAAGCGTCAATATTGCGGAAATTACATATTTTTTCATTTAAATTTTCTAATTCTTTGGCAAAGATACTGCTTTTTTCAATAATAAGAAGTATTTTTGCAATGTTTTCGTAGGAAATAACGATTTTAAACGGTTTTTATTGTGGAAATTAAGAAATCAAATAGCGCACAACTGGAAGATAAGCGGGTTACATTTTTTCTGCTGGGGTTGCTGCTGGCTTTTACTTTCATCTTCGTAGGACTCCAATATCAGAGAGGTCCGCAGGGAGATGGTGACTTGTCGGAATCGATGGAAGATCTCTCACAGGATCTGGAAATGTCAGCTCGTCCCGACCAGAAAGATATGGTGAGTGCAGAGGCTGTTTCGGCTCCTGCTTCTAAGTCAATTACTCAGGAAGTGAAGGCTGTCGAGCAACAGACTCAGAAGGCACCGCAGAAAATCAGTTCTACAACCAGCGAACTGGTTATCGGCGACGGCTCGGGTGTAGTGGATGGAGCTGAGGTGAAGGAAGCGGTTCCTGAAACTCCCATTGAGAATCCGGGAGCTGAGGCTCCTATCAAACTGACCGTCGTGCAGAAGATACCGCAGTTTCCTGGTGGCTGGTCTGCCTTCATGCAGTGGCTTACCAAGAACCTGAAGTACCCTGTAGCTGCCCAGAAGAGTAAGATTCAGGGAACCGTAGTGGTATCCTTTATCGTAAACAAGGATGGAAGTGTTGCCAATATCAAGGTAAGCACTTCGGTAGATCCATTGCTCGACAACGAGGCTTTGAGGGTGATGAAGATGATGCCGAAGTGGAAACCGGGCATCGATAAAGGCAAGGTCTGTCGCACGATGATTGCCATCCCGGTAGTGTTCCAGCTATAAATTGTTCATTGTAAATTATACATTATAAATTATACATTATTATGAAGACAGCAGATGAAATTTTAAGCATGGTAAATGAGTTTCTGGCTAATTTGCCTTACGAAAGAAAGCCAAAGTCTCTTTATGAGCCTATCAGATACGTTCTTTCTATGGGTGGCAAGCGTATTCGTCCTACGCTCATGCTTCTGGGCTACAATCTTTTCAAGGACAATCCTGAGAAGATTCTGATGAATGCCGTTGCCCTGGAAACTTATCATAACTATACTTTGCTGCATGATGACCTGATGGACAATGCAGATTTGCGTCGCGGTCATGAAACGGTTCATAAGAAATGGGATGCCAATACGGCAATCCTTTCGGGCGACAGCATGCTCGTTCTGGCTTATGAACGTATGGCTCAATGTGATGAAAAGCATCTTGCCAAGGTGTTGAAACTCTTTACTTCCACTGCCCTGGAAATTGGTGAAGGTCAGCAGTTTGATCTGGAGTTTGAAAACCGTAACGATGTGAAGGAGGAGGAATATATCGAGATGATCCGCCTCAAGACCAGCGTACTCCTGGCTTGTGCCTTGAAGATGGGTGCAATCCTTGCCGATGCTTCTGATGAGGATGCAGAGAACCTGTATAAGTTTGGCGAGCAGATCGGATTGGCGTTCCAGTTGCAGGATGATTACCTCGATGTTTACGGCGATACCAAGGTGTTCGGTAAGGAGATTGGTGGCGATATCACATCCAACAAGAAGACGTATATGCTCATCAATGCTTTCAACCATGCCAACGACGCTCAGCGTGCAGAACTGCAGAAGTGGGTGGATGCCGAGGAGTTCGACCGCAAGGAGAAGGTGGCTGCCGTTACCCGTCTCTACAACGAGATTGGTATCGACAAAATGGCGCAGGATAAGATAGCTTATTATTTCGAGCAGAGCAAGAAGTATCTGGATGCCGTGAATGTGCCTGCTGAGCGTAAGGAGGAATTGGCAAAGTATGCCCAGAAAATGATGAAGCGCCAGTACTAGTTAATAGTTTAAAGTTGATAGTTAACAGTTAACAGTTCAAAGTTCAATGTTCAAAGTAATAGATACACATACTCATTTTGATGCGGAGGAATTCGATGAGGATAGAGCGGAGGCTTTCGCCCGAGCCAGAGAAGCGGGGGTAGGCAAGGTGTTCTTGCCTGCCATCGACGTGAAGACTACGCACGCCGTGCTGGCCCTGAGCCGGGAATATCCGGGCTACGCCTATCCTATGATTGGTCTGCATCCCGAAGAGGTGAAGGAAGACTGGAAGGAACAGCTGGCTGAACTCAGGAAGATATTGGAGGAACATCGCATAACAGGCAATGCCAATCCTGCAGACGATTCTCCTCGGATTTCCGATTTCATCGCCATTGGCGAAATCGGATTGGATTATTACTGGAGCCGTGAGTTCGAGCACGAGCAGCTGGAGGCATTCGAAGAGCAGGTGAAGTGGGCGATAGAAACCCGTCTGCCCCTGATGATTCATTGCCGCAAGGCACAGAACGAGATGGTGCACTTGCTTCGCCAGTATCAGAAAGACCTGCCTGGCGGCGTGTTCCACTGCTTCACCGGCAATCAGAAGGAGGCAGAAGAACTCCTCTCGTTCGATAACTTCGTGCTGGGCATCGGTGGTGTATCCACCTTCAAGAGCAGTCATCTGCGTGAAGACCTCCCTGCCGTGGTGCCGATGAACCGCATCGTGCTGGAAACCGATAGCCCTTACATGGCTCCCGTTCCTTTCCGAGGCAAGCGCAACGAGAGCGCCTTCGTGGTTGAAGTACTTAAAACCTTGGCGAAAGCCTACAACGTAAGCGAAGAAGAATTTGCCAAGCAAACCAATGAAACCGTGAAAAGTGTATTCCACATATAGGGAATTGCCCCACACGCCCTGAAAGGGCAGAAGCTCCTAGCCCAGGGCAACACCCTGGGTATCATGGCAGCAAACAAAGCGCCCTGTAAGGGCAAAAGCTTTCGTAAATATATAAACTTTTAAAATATAAATCCTTAACCAAAACTATTCATTTATGACTAGAAAAATGTTGATGGCAGCCCTCTTGATGGCTGCATTTGCACAGGGCACTCAGGCACAAGACCTGAGTGGCCAGCGTTCTGAAAAGCAGGACGTGAACATGATTCCGGGCAAGAAACTGGATCATCACGGACTCATCGTGAGCCCTACACCACATCTCCTGAATGTGGATGCTGCTAACCGACTCGACCTGCAGAAAGGAGTCAAGGTAATCGACAAGAAAGGCAAGTTTGCCGACGACGTGAAGTTCCTTACTGCCAACGCTAAGGGTATTCGCCTGACCATCGATTTCGGTGAAAAACTGGCTGCCAAGGCTGGTGTTAAACCTGTTTCCGGTGCCTACAGTCTGAAGGCTGATGCCAAGGGTATCCAAATTGTAGGTTACGATGAGCGTGGCGCCTTCTACGGTCTCCAGACCCTGCGCCAAATCGTAAACAGCGAAATGGCGAAGGGGCAGATGCCTTACACCACCTGTAACGACTACCCAGATCTTCCAAACCGTGGTGTGGTAGAAGGTTTCTATGGCGAACCTTGGTCGCATCAGGTGCGTCTTTCCCTCATCGACTATTACGGAAAGAACAAGATGAACACTTATCTCTATGGTCCGAAGGACGACCCATATCACAGTTGTCCTAACTGGCGCTTGCCTTATCCGGAGAAAGAGGCCAAGAACATCAGCGAACTCGTGCAGGCTTGTCGCCGCAACCGAGTGGATTTTGTGTGGGCTATCCATCCGGGTCAGGACATCAAGTGGAACGAGGAAGACTATCAGAACCTGGTTCACAAGCTCGATCTGATGTACGACCTCGGTGTGCGCTCTTTCGCCATCTTCTTTGATGATATTTCGGGCGAGGGTGCCAACCCAGTGAAGCAGTCGGAACTCCTGAACCGCCTGGCAAAGGAATTTGTGAAGGCTAAGGGCGATGTTACACCGCTCGTGATGTGTCCTACCGATTATACCCGTCTCTGGGCGAATCCAAAACCAACCGGTTCTCTGGCTATCTTCGGTAATACCCTCGATCCATCTATCAATGTATTCTGGACGGGTGATGTGGTATGTAGTGACTTGACCCGCGAGACCCTCGACTGGGTGAACTCCCGCATCAAGCGCCCTGCTTATTACTGGTGGAACTTCCCTGTAACCGATTATGCACGCCATATCATCATGCAGGGTCCTACCTATGGTTTGCAGACCGACCTGACCAACAAGGATCTCTGCGGCTTCGTAAGCAACCCTATGGAGCACGGAGAGGCTTCTAAGCTGGCTCTCTATGGTGTGGCTGATTATGCATGGAACATCGCCAACTATAATCCGTTGGACAACTGGGAGCGTGGCCTGGTAGATCTCACTCCTGAGGCACACGAGGCATATCGCACCTTCGCCATGCACTCTTGCGATACCGAGACCGGTTATCGCCGCATCGAGTCATGGGAGACCAAGAGCTTCCGCATCGACAACTTCACCGATGCTCAGTTCAATGCTCTGCAGAATGAGTTTGTAAGAGTAAAGAATGCACCAGCCCAGATGGAGGCAAACTGCAAGAATGCCCTGCTGATGAAGGAACTCCGCCCATGGTTGACAGAGTTTGGCAAGTTGGGTGAGCGTGGCTTGAAGACCATGAGTCTTATCAAGGAATATAAGGCTGGTAACGACCAGGCATTCTGGGAGGGCTACGTAAACAACCGCATGAGCAAGGAAGACGTGGCTGCCTACGAGAAGCATAAGTCTGGAACCATGGTATTGCAGCCATTCTACGAGCAGTCTATGGACAATATGGCATCTGGCTTCTTCAAGAAGTTGACCGGTAAGGTTCCTGCCTTCTATAAGGGTATCGGTACCTATGCCACTTTGAAAACCACCCAGAGCAAGGCAATGTTCGACAACGATTCTACCACCTATTATACATCGGGTAACGGTCAGAATACAGGCGACTGGATTGGTGCTGACCTGGGCTGCGTTCGTCAGGTATCAGAGGTAAGAATCCTCCAGGGCCGTAACTCTGTGGATGATGTAGATTACTTCGACAACACCGTATTGGAATATTCTGTAGACAGAAAGGAATGGAAGGCGCTGACAGGCGAGTTGAAGAAGCAGTATATCATCAACTGGAAGACCGATTCTCCTGTTGAGGCCCGTTATATCCGTATCAAGAAGTTGAAGTCAGACAAGCGCAACTGGGCAGCTGTCCGCACCTTCGAGGTGAATCCAACCACTCCAGAGCGTTTGAACTTCCCAGTAGAGGCTGACAATCTGGAGGCAGCGATGTATGGTTTCGATGAGAATCCATGCACCTCATTCACCAACAAGGGCACCCTTACCATGGGTATTGAGAAGGATGTAAAGAGTTACACCCTGCTGTTGAAGTTGGCTCCAGGCAAATCATTGGTATGTCGCCAGCTGAACGCCAAGGGCAAGGTTCTTGCCACTACCACCATCGACAGTTCATTCTGCAAGGTGGAATTGGTGAAGAAGGCTGCCAAGCTTCAGATAGAAGGCTCTGCAGAAATCTTCGAGATTATTCCTGAGAAGTAAAGGACTGAACTTTCGCAAGCGGGGAAGTCCGCTAGGTGTCTCGCCAGATTGTAAATCTGTCGGGACGCCTAGCGAGCTTGTACTCTTGGAGACGCCATACGCCCTGAAAGGGCAGAAGCTCCTAGCCAAGGGCAACACCCTGGGTTAAATATGCAACCAACAAGGCGCCCTGAAAGGGCAAAAGCTTTAAAATAGATGCTTTTGTCTTTTCAGGGCGCTTGTTTTATGTCATCTCTAGTTAAAGAAATGTAAAAAGCAAACGAATATGTGGATTTTCGAATAAAAAGTGATAATTTTGTACTTCGAAACAGGAAAGGTGCTCGAGTGGCTGAAGAGGCACGCCTGGAAAGCGTGTATTCCCCTAAAGGGAATCGGGGGTTCGAATCCCCC
>ENA-OPAL01001161-OPAL01001161.1-human-gut-metagenome-genome-assembly--contig:-NODE-1161-length-16710-cov-2.167157_pt1 | contig 16710 bp, 9 predicted proteins | sample MGYA00241057_ERZ501430 | MGnify/ENA primary metagenome ERZ501430 (study PRJEB25962, sample SAMEA2042506) | human gut metagenome | biome: human gut; feature: human-associated habitat; material: faeces...
CGCTACGGTGTGCACGATAGCGGCATTGTGCATCCGATATTAAAGAAAAAGATGCGGGAGTTGTTGTGAAAAATAGTATCTTTGTTTCCGTGCATAAATAAGTTTGTTCATGTTCAGATATTCGGCTTTCATACTGTTCCTTTTTTGTTTTTATTCCGGTTTGGCGGCCGCGGATAAGACTGATGACGATGCCTTGCTGTTGCAGCTGGATAAGATGATTGAGCAACGGGAGGTCTATCAGGAGAAGGTGGAAAAGGAGATTACAGAGCTCCGCAAGATGCTGGATTATGTGGGAGACGATAAAGCTAAGTTTGATATTCTGGGCGATTTGTTTGTCATGTACCGCTCCTTTAAAGTCGATACGGCGCTGATTGTAGCGGAGCAAAGGCTGCAATTGGCAGACAGGTTGGGTGAAGAGTATGTTAATCAAGGATTAATGAACCTGGCCGACGCTTTGAATAAGATAGGAAAACATGAAAATGCGTTGAATGTTCTTGACAGGGTGAAAAGAACCGGGGCGGTACGGAAGGATACTTACTTTTATTATCTGTATCATACTACCTATCTGTCCTGCTATAATGATGAAACGGAGGCTTCCAGGAAGCGGCTGTTTATGCGGCAGATAAAGGCTTATAAAGATACTTTGATAGCTATCAGCGATCCTAATACGGCCAGTTATGTGACCAATCAGTGCGGTCGCCTGGGTTTGCAGGGAAAATGGGATGAGGCTATCCGGATACTGACCGGATATTATGAACACTGTACGGATACGAACCCCGACAAGGCGAGGGTGGAATATCTGTTGGCGGAATTATATTTGGGCAAACGTGACATACAGCAGGCAAAGCACTTCCTTATCCGGGCTTCCATTACCGACATAGCGAATGCCAAGAAAGTATATATGTCTTTGCAGCAATTGGCAATCCTGCTTTTTCAGGAAGGAGACATTGCAAGAGCATATAATTATATCTCCTGTTCACTGGAAGATGTGAGCTTCGGGAAAGCCCGTTACCGCATAATAGATATTGCCGAATATCTTCCTATTATCAAAGCGGCCAATGACAGCCGCATCAAGGCTGATAGAGACAGGGTCTTGTTTTTTCTTTTGGCTTTATCCGTACTTGTTATTGCATTGGTAATCGTTTTCTTTTTCCTTCGTAAGAAAAATCATAATCTGCTGAAGGTAAAGAAGTCGTTGGCCGAACAGAACCAACGCTTACAGGAAGTGACCGGAAATCTGACCCGGATGAATGAAGAGATTAAAGAATCCAACCATATTAAAGAAGAGTATATCGGTTTGTTATTCAATATCTGTTCCGAATATATTTATAAGCAGGAGAATAACCGCAAGAGTTTACTGAAAATCGTCAATACCGGTTCTATGGCGGATATTTCCAAAATGCTTCATAATCAGTCTTCGACAACGGAAGATTTCAAACTGTTCATCAGTAAGTTCGATACTATCTTCCTATCTATATTTCCGGATTTTGTGGAATCGTTCAATGCTCTTTTGAAAGAGGATGAACGTATACAGGTGAAAGAAGGCGAGTTGCTGACTCCCGAATTACGTATCTATGCACTTATCCGTTTAGGTATCAACGATAATTCCAAAATTGCCAACTTCCTTCACTATTCGCTTCAAACCGTATATAACTATCGTTTGAAAATGCGGAATAAAGCGATTGTTCCCGGAAAAGACCTGGCTGTTCAGGTACAAAAGCTTTAAAAAACACTTCCTCCGGACTTACTTTTACAACATATAGTGTGTTTGGTATGTCGTTGTAAATAAATGTATTATCCTATATAATACTTTCCTTTCACTTACTTTTTCATTCAGTGTCTTTGTTCGGCGAATTTGTAATATCTACTTTCGCTCACAATCTAATTCATACCGGATTTTCGGTATACTTTGTTACACTTTAATTTAAAAACATTATGAAAGGCAAGAAAAATCCAGAGACTTTTGGAGGAAAGTGGCGGTATCTGTTTATGATACTCGCTTTGGTTTTCAGTGTAGGGGTTTCTGCACAAAAGACAGTTGTGAAAGGCAATATCCTTGACAGGGACAATCTACCCGTTATCGGAGCCAATATTTTGGAAAAAGGGACGACAAATGGAACAATCAGTGATGTAGATGGTAACTTCACAATCACTGTAAGCAGCCCCAAAGCTGTTTTACTCATTAAATACATCGGCTATAAAGATGTGGAAAAGGCGGTTTCTCCAATGATGAAAATTGTGATGGAGGAAGATAGTGAGATGCTCGAAGACGTAGTCGTTATAGGTTATGGAAGTGTGAAGAAGTCTGATGCGACAGGGTCGGTAACCGCTATCAAGCCGGATGATTTCAATAAGGGACTGCGAACTACCGCCCAGGATGCATTGGTAGGTAAAGTGCCGGGCGTAAATGTTGTTGCAAGCTCCGGCGCTCCGGGAGCGGGTGCTACTATCCGCATCAGAAGCGGTGCATCGCTTTCCGCATCCAATGATCCGCTAATCGTTGTTGACGGTGTACCGGTGGATAACTCCACTATCGAAGGTGGTGGAAACGTAATCGGCGGTATCAACCCGAACGATATCGAGACATTTACCGTATTGAAAGATGCTTCGGCAACTGCTATCTACGGTTCCCGGGCATCTAATGGCGTGATTGTGATTACTACTAAGAAAGGGTCCGATTCCAATCTGCGTTTCAACTATTCCACTAACCTTTCTGTAAGTACCATTACGGAAAAATTGGATGTGCTTTCTGCCGATGAATTCCGTGAATTTGTTCCTACGGTATCGGGTGTCCCGGGTTCTGTAACTTTAGGGACGGCTTCCACGGATTGGCAGGATGAGATTTACCGTACGGCATTCGGACAAGAGCACAACTTTTCCGTTTCCGGCAAGGTGAAGAAAAATGCACCTTATCGTCTGTCGGTAGGCTATAATAACCAGAACGGTGTGGTGAAAACAAACAACTACGAACGCTTTACCTTTAATGGCGGTATATCACCCAAATTCTTTGATAACCATCTTACCGTTGATTTGAATGTTAAGGTTTCGTATGAAGACAATCAGAAAGTAGATGAGAGTGTCGTTAATAATGCATTGCGATATGACCCTACCCGTCCTGTTATGACCGGAAGTGCAACGGGTGCTGATGAACCGGGACTGGGTTATTTCATCTGGATGAATGGAAACTCCCCCATGGCTATCCAAACCGATAATCCTGTGGCACAGCTTGAATTGCAGGATTTGCATAATAAAGTGACCCGTTCCATCGGTAATGCCGCTATCAATTATAAGGTACATCGTTTGGAGGATTTGCAGCTGAATGCGAATTTGGGTTATGATGTGCTGAAAAGCAAATATACCAAGAATGTGCCCGATATGGCCGGTATGATGTATACATCTAACATGAAAGACGGTACAGGGCTTGTGTATGATTCTAAACAGAACAAGCGTAACTACTTGCTGGACTTATATGCCAACTATGCTCATGTATTCAATGAAAAACATAATTTCAGCGCAATGGCGGGATACGGTTGGCAGCATTTCTGGAAGAAATTCGATGCAACCACTCTTTCTCCGGAAGGAAAAGAACTGTTTTCGCCCAATCATTATGAGTCTGAATATTACTTGCTCTCTTTTTACGGACGTCTGAATTACTCGTATGACAACCGCTATATGATTACCGCCACTTTACGTTCGGATGCGTCTTCGCGTTTTGCCAAAGATAACCGCTGGGGATTATTCCCTTCCGTAGCGTTGGGATGGAAAATCAGTCAGGAAGCATTCTTGCGCGACTCGGAAGTGTTGTCAGACTTGAAACTGCGTTTGAGCTACGGTCAGACCGGACAGCAGGATATTCTGAATGACTATCCGTATATGACTACCTTTACGGTATCTTATCCGGAATCTTGTTATCAATTCGGAGACAAATGGTATTATACCTATCGTCCGAACGGTTATGACTCGGATATTAAATGGGAGACTACCGAAACCTACAATATCGGTTTGGATTACGGTTTCCTGAATAACCGCATTTACGGTTCTGTCGATTATTACCAACGCCATACGAAAGACTTGCTGAATACTATCAATGTAATTTCAGGAACCAACTATTCTTCCGTCATCACAACAAATATCGGCGAGATGGATAATAAAGGTGTGGAATTTGCCATCAATGCAGTGCCGGTACATACAAAAAACTGGAAATGGACAGTAGGCATGAATTATACGTGGAATGATTCTGAAATCACGAAGCTGAATGTTATCGATTCGGATGCCAATTTTGTACAGACAGGAGCCATTTCCGGTACGGGCAAGACAGTTCAGGTGTTTATGGTAGGTCAGCGTCCTTATACTTTCTACCTGGCAAAGCAGGCCTATGACGATGATGGCAAACCTATGGAAGGGCAGTATGTGCAACCGGATGGTTCCATCTCTGCCACGGAAACCAAATATGCTACGGACAAAAGCGCATTGCCTACTTCCTATCTGGGATTCAATACCCAGCTTACTTATAAGAATTGGGATTTTGCCATCAGCGGACACGGGGCATTCGGTAACTATGTATACAATTATGTGGCTGCCGACCAGTATGTACAATCCGTGTACAGCGATCAGGGCAACTTCTCCAACATATTGCGCAGAACCAAAGATTCCGGTTTCCAGAACCAGCAGCTTTATTCGGATTATTTTCTGGAAAAGGGCAACTTCTTCCGTATTGACAATATTTCTTTGGGATATACGTTCCAGAAGCTATGGAATAGCTCCAGCTCTTTACGCCTGACGTTCGGTGTACAGAATGTTGCTACCTTTACAAGCTATTCCGGTATCGACCCGGAGATTTACAGCGGCATCGATAAAGAGGTATATCCCCGTCCGCGCGTATTCTCATTAAGTGCTAATTTAAATTTCTAACGGCTTAAAACTATACAACAATATGAAAAATATAATTGCTTATTCGTTTATTTTGTTCTTCGCGGGCATAAGTCTGGTTTCTTGCTTGGGCGACCTGGACACGATGCCTTTGGATGATAACCAGCTGGTAAGTGAAAAGGTATACCAGACGAAAGACGGCTACACCGGTGTTTTGGCAAAGTGTTATGCATCACTGGTTCTGACAGGGCAGAAAGGTGGTGATGGAGGTGACGGCGACCTCGAAGGTGCTAATGAGGGCTATTCCGGTTATGTGCGCCTGTTGTTTTATTTGCAGGAGTTGAGTACGGATAATTTTTTGATGCCTTCCTCTTCCAACGGTTTGCGTAAATGTTTGAATTTGCAGTGGGATGCTTCCAATGCTTCGGTCATTACATGGACTTACCAGAGACTTTATATGAGTATTGCCTATTGTAACGAGCTTTTGCGTGAATGTACGGAAGGCAAGTTGCAGAGCAGAGGACTTTGGGAAGAGATGAAAGATGATTATGTGAGCTATCGCGCAGAAGCCCGCTTCATACGTGCTTATTGCTATTCGATGCTTTGCGATTTGTTTGGTGCGGTTCCTTATGTGGATGAAAATACGGGTGTGAAAGAAATTCCGGTTCAATATACGCGTAAGCAGATTTTTGAGTTTGCAGAAAGTGAATTGCTGGCTATCGAAAACGAACTGAAAGCTCCGGGAAGCAATGAGTACGGACGTGTTGACCGGGTAGCCGGCTGGTTCCTGCTGGCCCGAATGTATCTGAATGCACAGACTTGGATTAATGAGAATAAATACCAGGAAGCATATACTTATGCGGTAAAAGTCATTGCCGACGGGCATTATCCATTGGCTTCCGATTATCGTGAAATCTTTTTAGCGGATAATAATACCTGTAAGGAGATTATCTGGCCGCTGGTACAGGACGGCTTGCGTGCACAGAGTTCTGCCGGAACGAATTTCTATGTGAAAGCTTTTGTAAACGGTCCTATGGATGAACTTTATAAGACCGGTGTCGGCTCCAGAGGCTGGGGTAATGTCCGCGCTAAAGTATCATTGGTGGATGCGTTCGATGCGGATGATGTCATGTTCGACGGCAATGATACTTGGGGAAATAATAAGAAAGATAAGAGAGCACAGTTCATGACCGCCCTTCCTAATCAGGTGAAAGACACATGGGATGTAAATATGGATATGACCAGTACGTTTACATGCGGATACGGTTATATCAAGTGGAGAAACGTTACGAAAGAGGATGAACTTTGTCCTTCGGGAGATGCCTATACTTCCATTGATTTTCCGCTATTCCGCACAGCAGATGCCTATTTGATGGCTGCTGAGGCCATTTTGCGCGGAGCGAACGGTACGCAAAGTGAAGCGTTGGGGTATGTCAATGAGGTCAGAACAAGGGCTTATATGTCCGGTAAATATGCGAAAAACGGCGTACGTTCCGATGTGTCCGGTGAAATTACGGCCAATGAGCTTAATCTGGACTTTCTGTTGGTTGAACGTCAGAAAGAACTGGCTTCTGAGTTGACAAGGCGCACTGATTTGATTCGGTTCGGCAAATATACGAAAGGGAATAACTGGGATTGGAAAAACGGTGTGCGCTTAGGGGCGGATGTGGACGATAAATACAATTTGTTCCCGATTCCGGAAAGTGAACTGACGAACAATCCTACTCTGGTGCAAAACGATGGCTATAAAGTAATAAAGTAAAAATATGATGAAACTGAAACAAATTCTGTTATGTGGTTTGATGGTGCTGTGCTGTGCTCCGCTTGGGGCACAGACATCCAAAGAAGAGATGTTTGCTACTCCTGAGAAGACGGGAGGAGTATATTGGGCATATCCGTTGGATTTCGCGCCACAGACTAAAGCGCACTGGGCATGGTTCCCATCATTCGCTTTTGCCACAGACTAAAGCGCCTAAGGGATATAAGCCTTTTTATATCAGTCATTACGGACGGCATGGTTCCCGTTACCTGATTGGCGACCGTGATTATAAATGGCTGGTAGACCTGTTTGAAGAGGCGCATCGTGCACATGCGCTTACCGGTTTGGGTGAAGATACCTACCGGCGTTTGCTCAAGGTATGGGAAGAGGCGGAAGGACATGGCGGGGATTTGACTCCATTGGGAGTCAGGCAGCATCGCGGCATTGCTGAAAGAATGTATGCTTCGTTTCCGGAGGTATTCAAAGGCAATCCCTTTATATCTGCCCGTTCTACCGTTGTACTGCGTTGTGCTATGAGTATGGTGGCTTTTGGTGACCGTTTGAAAGAGCTGAATCCGGATTTGCGGATTTCTTATGAGGCAAGTGAGAAATATATGGATTATCTGAATTATCACACCGACGAATCCAACCGTTTTACTTCTTCCCAGGACGGTCCTTGGGCCGAGGAATACAGGAAATTTGAGGAAGCTCATACCAATCCGGAGCGTTTGGTCGCATCTTTGTTCAAGGATAAACACTTTGTCTTAAAGAAAGTAAATCCTAAGGAACTGATGTGGGGAATGTATTGGGTAGCCAGTGACATGCAGAATGCTGAAACAAAAGTTTCTTTCTATGATTTGTTCGAAGCACAGGAATTATTTGATTTGTGGCAGTGTGTCAATTACCGTTTTTATGTGGGGAATGCCAATCATGCCGATGGAAAAGGTATTGTAGTGGCCAATGCCAAATCTCTGTTAAGAAATATTCTGGACAGTGCTGACGAGGCTATCCGGGAAGGGGGAATTGCCGCTACTCTCCGCTTCGGGCACGATGGTAATGTGATTCCTTTGGTTGCGTTGATGCGGATAGAAAACTGTAATGTGGCAGTTAGTGATCCCTATGAGGTTTATAAAGTATGGAGCGACTTCAAAGTTGTTCCTATGGCTGCTAATGTACAGATTATCTTTTTCCGGAACGAGAAGTCCGGGGATATTCTGGTAAAGGTTATGCACAATGAGAATGAAGTGCATATTCCGGTAGAGACTGATATGTTTCCTTATTACAAATGGGAGGATGTCGAGAGGTTTTATCGAGATTTGTTGAATTGAGTTTTTTGAAGTTAACAATATAGAAACGATTATGGGAGTGCGGCGATGGGATATCGGCGCACTTTTTTATTGTATGCTTGTTTTGTGTACAATATTAGTATATAATCGTTTTATTTTTATATTTATAATAGCCTCTTCTCGCTAATTTTGCTATTAATTGAATATGAGTAGAAAGGTTATCTTTGTTAAATCAATTGTTTTCTTAAGATATATCTCAGGAATAATTTATAAGTTTGTTTTTTATATTAAAGAGAACCCATTACTATGTATAAAAAATATCTTTCTTTTCTTTTTCTTCTCTTCTTTTCTTTTACGTTTGCACAAAATATACATTTTCAGGCAATCGGGGTAGAGGATGGTATTTCGCAACCGACAGTAACATCTATTTATCAGGATGAGTTCGGGATTATATGGATAGGGACTAAGGATGGACTGAATCGTTATAACGGTACGGATTTTTATATTTTCCGCCCGGTAGAGAATGACAAAAGTAGCCTATACAATAATAATATAGGTACAATTTGCGGTGACAAGAAAGGGCATATTTACATTCGCTGCAAATACGCAGTTGTTGAATATGATATAAAGAAAAACACTTTCCATACAATTCGTGATAATGATATTCAAGCTATCACTTATGGTAACGCACAATTGTGGGCTTGTACGCGGGATTCCTTGTTTACTTATAATCGTATAGAAGATAAACTTGATTATTACTACAATCTGAAAGGTGCACGTATATCCTGTGTTATCGAAGATAGTGACGGTAATTTGTATGTGGGAACCATGAATAATGGTATGTATATGATAGATAGTAATAAGAAATGGTTGAACTATTTTCCTAAGAAAGATATCACATGCATCTACGAAGACTCTAAAAAAAATATATGGGTGGGAACTAAAGATGATGGTCTTTTCCGGTTAGATAGAACTGGTGGAATAACTAACTATGGAACTGCTTCTCATCAAAATATGCTTTCCAGTAACTATGTTCGATGCATTCTGGAAGATGATTTGGGTAATTATTGGATTGGAACTTTTAAGGGTTTGGATAAATTAGATGTGACGACCGGTAACCTTATTCATTATAGTAAAGACAACAAGCCGTATAGTCTGAGTAATTCTTCTATTATCTGTATGATGAAAGATCAACAGGGAACTTTCTGGATTGGTACTTATTATGGTGGTGTCAATCTGTTTAACCCCGATTATGAGATATACACATATTATTATCCGGATGAATCGCAAAGGGGAAAACTGACTTCTCCTTTTGCAGGGAGGATGACAGAGGATTCTAAGGGTGGCATCTGGATTGCGACAGAAGGCGGTGGAGTGAATTATCTTGATAGAGAAACAAGGGTTTTTACTGAGTATAGGCATGATGCAAATAAAAACTCTCTTGCGTCTAATACAGTTCAGAGTTTATTTTTAGATGAAAACAACCACGCTTTGTGGATAGGGACATTACGAGGTGGATTAGATTGTTTGGATTTGAGAACATATCAATTTACTAATTATCGACATAATGCAGAAAAAAAGAATTCATTAATTAATGATATAGTTCGTAAAATCATCCCTTATAAAGGAAATCTATTGTTGGCTACTCATAATGGGATTGGTCTTTTCGATCCTAAGACCGGGGAGTGTGTGAAACTATTGAACGACAGTCGGCTCAACAACAGACAGATTATAGATATGCTTGTTGATAAGAATAATAATTTGTGGTTTTCTTATTCATTAGGATTGGTAAAGTATAATCTTGAAACTCGGAAGCAGGATGAGTATTTTGTTCCCAATGCTTCGAGGCAGGCTGTTGGACCAAATCTAATTAATGTACTATTTGAAGATAAGAAAGGTAATATTTGGGCTGGTTCCTCGGGGGATGGTATATTCTTGTACGAACGGAATTCCAATACATTCAAATCGTTCAATTCACATAATTCTGATTTAATCAATGATTACATACTCGATATAAAAGAGTCGCTCTCTGGCTATCTTCTGATAGCCAGTAATCAAGGATTTTCACGTTTTGATATAGAGAACCAACGTTTTTATAACTATAATAAACAAAACGGTTTTCCAATGACGGCATTGAATCCTTATGGTCTCTTTGTTGCCAGTGATAATGAGATATATCTTTCCGGACCTAAAATGATGATTTCTTTCTTTGAGAAAGAATTGAACTCTTATGTTAAGCCTTATCAACTGAATTTTACTTCATTGGAAGTAAATAATCAACAGATTCTGCCCAATGATGGCTCGGATATTCTTACGGAGTCAATTCTATATCAGCCGCAGATTACTTTAAATCATAATTATTCCATTATAACTATTAATTTCTCATTATCCAATTATGTATCGGTATTGAAAAATAAAATCTATTATAAGCTGGAAGGATTTGATAAAGACTGGATGAGTGCAGGCTATCGTAAAGCTATTACTTATACCAATCTTAATCCGGGTAAATATAAATTAAGAATTAAAAGTTCGGAGGAATATTCTGGGAAGGAGAGTATTTGTAAAGAGATAGACATTATAGTAAAACCGCCTTTTTATAAGTCTACATGGGCGTATTGTATTTATATTGCTATTATTATAGTATCAGTTTATTTGGTAGTGAGTTTCTATTCATCGAAATTGAAACTGAGAGCTTCGTTGGAGTATGAGAAGAAAGAAAAAAAACAGATAGAGGAGTTGAATCAGTCTAAACTTCGTTTCTTTACTAATATTTCACATGAGTTCCGTACTCCGTTAACGTTAATTGTGAGTCAGTTGGAGATGTTAATGGAAAGAAATGACATTCAGCCTTTGGTATATAGTAAACTTGTGAATATTCATAGGAATACATTGCGTATGAAACGCCTGATAACCGAACTATTGGATTTTAGGAAACAGGAACAAGGCTTTGAAAAGTTTAAATACAGTAAGCAAAATATTTACTCCTTTTTGGATGAGATTTATCTGTCTTTTAAAGAATATGCACGAGGCAAACAGATTAATCTTGAGTTTCTTAATAAAGAAAAGAATTTGGAAGTCTGGTTCGATGTAGTACAATTAGAGAAGGTGATTTATAATTTGTTGTCCAACGCTTTTAAATAAACCCCTTTGGGTGGTACGGTTTCACTATCAATACAAGAGTACGAGAATAGTGTGGTAGTAACTGTATCGGATACGGGAGTAGGTATTGCCGGGGAGAACCTGGAGAAGATATTCGATCGTTTCTATCAAGTGGATAGTATGAATAATCAGAAAGGTACAGGCATAGGATTGGCACTTGCAAAAAGTATAATTGAAGCGCATAAAGGGAAAATTGGAGTCCGAAGTATGGAAGGTAAAGGAACGACATTTGTTGTAGAACTGCCTTTGGGAGATAGTCATATTACTGATTCACAGAAAATAGCTACTCCTGATATTGATTCATCATGTATCTCTGAACTTACAGTATATAGTTCACAGATGTTGACTGATGTGATGGATGATGAAAATACGGATAATCAGTCGGAAGAGGCGAGGGGCAAGATTCTTATTGTAGAAGATAATGAGGAACTTAGAGGCTTATTGGCACGTTTGTTTTTTAAAATATACACTGTTTATGAAGCTCAGGATGGTGAAGAAGGATTTGAAAAAACCAAAGAAGTGCAACCTGATATTGTACTGAGCGATATAATGATGCCCAAAATGTCCGGTATAGAAATGTGTAGGAAGATAAAGAGTCATTTCGAAACTTCCCATATTCCTGTGATACTGCTTACTGCACAAACAGCTGAGGAATATACTATGCAAGGGTTAAAAATGGGGGCGGATGACTATGTAACCAAACCTTTTAATGTGAAACATTTGTTTATGCGTTGTAATAATCTGGTGAACAGTAGAAAACTGCTGCAACAGAAATATGCGAAACAAATGGATAATAATGTTGATATACTGGCTACTAACAGTGTGGATTATCAGTTCATGGAACAATGCGTAGCTTGTGTTGAAGAGAATTTGGATAATCCAGATTTTGATGTGAATATGTTTGCTCAAGCTATGAATACAGGGCGTACCAAACTCTTCCTGAAAGTTAAAGGCATTACGGGGCAAACACCGAATGACTTTATTCTAAACATCAGATTGAAGAAAGCACAGATGCTTCTCAAGCAAATGGATACGAAAACTGTTTCAGAGATAGCCTATGAAGTAGGTTTTAACTCTCCAAGTTATTTCATCAAGCGGTTTAGAGAATTGTTTGGAGTAACTCCTGCCCAGTATCAAAAAGGTGAAAACTAATTTACTCATTTTTATTATGTATACACTATGAAGACAAAGTTACTATGTACGTTGTATTTGTTGTGCCCATTGGCTTTATCGGCAGCAAATATTCATAAGATTATTCCGATTACTACTGATAAAGATGTCAGAATTGAAATAAGTTTGTCTGCGGAGGCAAACGAATATCTGTCTCTTGATGCAGTTATTTCCCATGAACGTAATGGTGGAGTGCTATGTAATCGTTCAAAGGAATTTTCTTTTAAGGAGAAAGTTGATACGACAGTAGTATGGAAAATAGATGGTTTGAAGCCAAAATTATGGAGTCCGGTTACTCCTGTCCTTTATAATCTTGAGATAAAAACTAATACTAAGGTTTTACACAAGCGGATTGGTTTCAGAAAATTTGAGATGCGGAATGGGGTGTTCTATCTGAATGGGAAGCCTATTTATTTGCGGGGTAATGCCATTAATCCACCGGAAAGGGGAATACCCGAATCTTTGGAAAGAAGTAAGGAGTTTGCTCGTGATTATGTTCGTTTCATGAAAAGTCTGAATATTAATATTATTCGTATTCCTGATGACCAGAATTGGATGGATGTATGTGATGAAGAAGGTATGATGATTTTTGCAGGTCGCTATGGACGGCCTAAACATGGAACTAAGACTGCACCGCCAACAGACTTTGATCTATCGCTTAAGACATATAAGGAAATAGATTTGGGACCATTTGCTCCTCATCCTTCTGTTGTTATTTATATATTGGCTAATGAAATGCCGCCTGAAGGTGAAGTCGGAACTCTGTATCGGGAGTTTCTGACAAAAATGTGTGGTGAACTCAAGAAATGGGATGATACCAGATTGTATATAGGTAATACCGGTTATGGTCTTGGAAAGTCAGGTGATATCTATGATGTACATCGCTACTGGGGATGGTATTATAACACTTTCCTGACTTATCTTAATATGCGTGATAAGAGTATGTGGCAAAATCCGGGCAGAGTTCAGCCTATTACGTTTACAGAGTGTGTGGGTAACTATACGGGAATAGACGGACGTTTCAATCTTTGCTCCCGTACCAAGCAACCTGGTTCACAGAAATGTTGGACCGGTCATTTACCCGATGAAGAACAAGCGGAGGCTGCTATGTCATATCAAGCTTTTGTTTTAAAAAATGCTACGGAACTGTTTCGTCGGTTGAGATGCCAGAATAGCAATCTTGCAGGTACTATGCCTTTTACTATTATATTCCATAATTGGGATGGTGTAAAATCATTTGCAGAAATGAAACCAAAACCTGTAGCTTGGCAGTATCAGATAAGTTACCAACCAATATTATTGAGTTGGGAAAATTGGCAGTCTCAGATTTATGCTGGAAATAAGTTGTCGGTTGTCGCTCATGTGGTTAATGATGATGATTATTTTAATGATTTGACCGGTGCTCATTTACAGTGGTGGATTGAGAAAGGAGATGAGAAATTCTTGTCGGGAGATATCGAGTTGCCATCTGTTCCTTATTACGGAACATATAAGAAGCCTCTCTCAATAGATATTCCTCAGAACTTACCTTCAGGAGATTATAAGCTGAAAGGTGAAATTTGGATGAATGGTAAGAAGGTATCCCATAATGAGAGCGAAATTTTTATTGCAGGACAAGATTGGAATGATACAGATGCAATTGGAAAAACAATTTATCTATACGACTCTTCGGTTGGAGAACAAACTCGAAATTGCTTGCAAAGGCTTGGTTATGTGGTGAAGCTGGTGCATCGGATTGGGAATTTATCTCGTAATTCTACTTTAGTTTTAGGAAAAGATTCTTGGGATAATAATATAAATAGCCAGGTTGAACAATTAAAGGAGTATGTGAAAAAAGGAGGACACGTCATTTGTTTAGAGCAGGATCCGGATAAATTCAATCAGTCATGGTTACCGATTTCGGTTACATTCTTAAAAGACAGTAATAATGATCCGATCTATTTATCTCCCTCTTTGGCATATAAAGATGGTATGAATATTAATCTTGAACGTCCTTATCATCCGGTTTTTAAAGGACTGATGCCAAAGCACTTTAAACTCTGGTCTGATTATACTTCCTATAATGAATCTCAAAAAGGATTCCCTGCTATTTATCCAGTAGATAGGGGGTATGATTTGCATATGGCTGATTTGAGCAATGTAGCAATTCTTGCTAATTATAGTCGTGCGTTATCGGCAACTGCTCTATCGGAAATATTTATGGGTAAGGGCTCTGTGTTATTGTCCGGTTTCGACTTGATAAATCATTGTGGGATAGATCCGGTGGCGGATAAGCTTCTTTCAAACATATTACATTATATGGTTATTGATAAAAAACATGAGCCGTATGTGGCAGTGAGTGACTCTATCATTTGGGGAGATTATGCTTCTGAACGAGGTATTGTAAATGCTCTTTGTAATGGCTTGATGGTAAATACGGTTCCTATTATCCCGAAAGGTCAGGAGAAGGATGTCAAATATAAGTTGAAGATTGATGAGTATGGTTATCAGTATGCTGGGGCATATGGTGGCTGGAATTCAAAACCGGGTGTACAATATGTACCTTATGGAAGAAGGCCGATGGCTCCGTTCACGTTTTCAAGAGGGGGAAGTCCGTTAATTGATAAAACGTCTGTAACGGGAGAGGGATATTTCTATATAACTTTGCCGGAAAAGAAGAATATAATGACTACTGTATTAGAGAATCCTGTGGATGAGCCTATCCGTATTAGTCTTTCAGTAAACGATGAAGCAGGAGAGGAGTATACAATTTTACCTAAACAACAATTAAGTATTGACACGGATATTTCTCATATAAAGAATACGATGAAAGTATTTCTGAAGGGAGATAGGCGTACGATTCTGGTGAAAACCATATTAAGTATGAAACATAGTTCCAAATAATGTTTAATCGAATAAGTTGTACCATTTGAATGGTACAACTTATTTTGTTTATAGCTCCTTTGTACAACTTTACTGTACAAAAGAACGATTGTTATATGCTTTTATTGGATAAACGGACACTTTTGCAAAAGTATTTAAAATCCGAATAAAGCTATGAAACGCATTTTATTTTCTTTATACTTATTATTGATAAGTATTTCTCTTCTGGCAAGTGATAAGTTTGCTGTTGCAGATATTTTTACAGACCATATGGTATTACAGCGTAATACTAAAGTAAAGATCTGGGGTGAGGCTACAGACGGTTCGCAGGTTGAAGTCCGTTTTGAAGGACAAAACCGAAAGGCTGTAGTTACAAAAGGAAAGTGGATGGTTGAGTTGAGTACCGGAGATGCCGGTGGTCCGTATGAATTGGAAATTGTAAATGGTAATCATAAGATTGGTTTCAAGGATGTTTTCGTAGGTGACGTATGGCTGGCGGGTGGTCAGTCAAATATGGAGTTTGCCTTACGCAGGGTAAAAGATGCGCAGGCTGAAATTTCTTTGGCTGATTACCCTCAGATACGTTATTATAAAGTACCGAGGAAATTTTATCCGGAACAAAAAGTTCCCGGAACATCTTGGAAACCATGTTCACCGGAGACTGCATCGGACTTTGCGGCTATAGCCTATTATTTTGCCAAGAATATACATAAAGAGCTGAATATTCCTATCGGCATCATTCAAGTTCCTGTAGGTGGGACAACTGTTGAAGCATGGACAAGTCGGAAATTATTAATGTCCGATAAAGATTTTCGCCCATTGTTGGAGCACTATGATAGTATTGCTAATTCTTATCGGCCTGGTGAATATGAGAAACTGTATAATAATTACAATACTTCTTTGGCAGAGTACAACAATTTGACTGCAGAGAAGAAGCGGTACATCAACAAACCGTCAGAGCCTATGGGAAAATGGAATTTCCGTCGACCGGTAGGTTTGTCCGAGATGATGTTGAATGTAGCTTGTCCATACACATTGAAAGGGTTCATTTTTTATCAGGGAGAATCAAATACTGCTAGAGGGGCACAATACCGCAAACTATTTCCTGCTATGATTAAAGAATGGAGAACCTCATGGGGACAAGGAGATATTCCTTTCTTATTTGTACAATTACCCAGATTTGAAACGAAGACCCGTTATTGGAATGAATTACGTGAAGCGCAATATTTAACTTCACTTCGTGTGAAGAATACAGGGATGGCCGTCGCTTTTGATCAGGGAAACCCTAAAGATATTCATCCGATTGTAAAAGATACGGTAGGTTGGCGATTGGCGCAGTTAGCTTTGGGAAAAGTATATGGTAAAAAGATTGTTTATCAGGGTCCCGAATTTAAAAAATTATCAAAAGTGGAAAATGGTAGTTTGCTTATTGATTTTGTAAATACAGGTACAGGGATTATTGCTAAAGACGGAGCCGCTTCTCTTTCCGGCTTTATGGTTGCAGGTAAGGATGGCAAGTTTTATCCTGCCGAAGCGGTAATTGTTGGTAAAAATAGGGTGCATCTTCGACTACTACATTCCCGACCGCTACGACGAAGGTTACGG
>ENA-OPAL01001167-OPAL01001167.1-human-gut-metagenome-genome-assembly--contig:-NODE-1167-length-16648-cov-2.247815_pt1 | contig 16648 bp, 13 predicted proteins | sample MGYA00241057_ERZ501430 | MGnify/ENA primary metagenome ERZ501430 (study PRJEB25962, sample SAMEA2042506) | human gut metagenome | biome: human gut; feature: human-associated habitat; material: faeces...
CGCGCGCAATGGCCTTTCCCATTTCCGGATCCAGCTCGTACAGCGTATTGCAGCAGCTCATCTGCACATAATAATGCCGATTCCATTTGAAGCATGGGATAAAAAATAATGACAGTACCGTATAAGTCATGAAAACCTGATACCGCCCGTACTTTCCGCATACACCGCAAATAACCGTCTGCGTAAAATCAAGCTGCTTTCTTCCGTCTGTAATTCCCATCATAAAAAACATATATGATGCCTCCGTTTATCTGTGCCATAGTCCCCAGAAGTCTCCAAGCGATTCTCTCGTATGAAATCCTCGCTCATCCTCAACCACCAGTATTGATTTGGCATCCATTTTCTCTATATTTACATAAGTACCCTGACTCACCATTGCAAATACCCTGTCTATCTGCTCCTCTGTGCCCTGTATTTCCATAAATACCGAGCCGTCAGGGTCATTTCTCACCCAGCCTGTTGCGCCAACGCTTTCAGCCGCATGCTCTGTTCTGTAGCGGAAACCTACCCCCTGCACAGAGCCATACACTCTTATCTGCTTTCTGATGATTTTGCTGTCGTAATCACTCATATACACTCACTTCCCTGATACACATTATTTTCAGTCTACAATAGCCCTGCAAACAGCCGCATAATTGACTGCCCCAGCCTTCGCCTTGCACTTCTTCCTGTCCTGTACTTCTCCGTCACCTCCGCTGACTCAGTGAAAAGCCTTATAAAATCATCCCTGATTTCATGCACCACTTCACAATCCGCCATAAAACAGCCATTTTCAAAATGATGATAAAGGCTTCTGTAGTCAAGATTTATGGTACCGCAGGTTGCCATTATATCGTCTGCCACACTCATCTTTGCATGGCAAAAGCCCGGTGTCCACTCAAAAATCCTCACACCATGCTTCACAAGCTGGTTGTAGAAGGAGCGTGTCACGCTGTATATTGGTTTCTTATCAGGTATGCCCGGCGTGATGATGCGCACGTCAACTCCACGCTTGGCGGCAAGTGTCAGCGCATGGCTCATCTCATCGGTAATGATAAGGTAAGGCGTGATAAACCAGCAATAACGCTGTGCCTTGTTTGCCATGCTGATATAGACATCCTCACCCACCTGCTCGTTATCGAGAGGGCTGTCTGCATATGGCTGGATAAATCCACTCTGTTTTGCCTCATAATCATAGTGCAGCAGATATTGCGATACATCCACCTCTCGCGGTACCTTGCGCTCTGATGCATTCCACATCTCGAGAAATGCGATGGTAAACGACTTGACAGCATCTCCCTCGAGCCTGATTCCCGTATCCTTCCAGATTCCGTATGGGTGTGTCACGTTGAAGTACTCATTTGCCAGATTATAGCCGCCGGTATATGCGATTTTTCCATCAATTACCGTGATTTTTCTATGGTCACGATTGTTTAAAAACATGTTAAAGGCAGGTGCAACCGGGTTGAACACCCTGCATTTGATGCCAAGCTTCTCCATCTTTTCCGAGAAATCCCTGTCTATGAAAAAGATTGAGCCCATATCATCATAAAACACCCTTACCTCGACTCCTGCCTGCACGCGCTCCGTGAGCACCTTCTGGATACGGTGCCACGATTCCTTGTCCTCTATGGCGTGATACTCCATGAAAATGAATTTCTTTGCCTTTGATAAATCGCTAAGCTGCGCTTCGAGTCCCTTTGACGCCTGATCATAATATGTCACATCCGTGTTCTGATATACCGGATATAGTGCATTTTTTGCCAGGTATGTTGAAATTCCCGCTGCCTGTGGCACCTTTTCATACATATCGGATAGTATGTCTGCGTTTTCAGGCAGACATGGAAGAAGCATGGAATCCACCTCTTCAAACCGTGCACGCATCTTATTCGGTGCGCCGTTTAGTCCGACTAACAGGTAAAGTGACACTCCCATTATCGGAAATGCCAGTATCAGTATAATCCATGGTGTAGTCATGGATGCGGTCTGCTCACGATTGTACAGTCCGAGCACAAGTATGATTGCCAGGACGCTTGTGGTCGTATTTATCGCTGCCGCATATTCATTTAGCCTTGTAAACATATAGACCATGAAAACTGCCTGCAATAATATCGCAAGCGCTGAAAAAAACATTCTCTTTAAACCATTCTGTGTTTTTTTAGTTCCCTCGTAGGTTTTTTCCTTCATCTGTTATGCCTCCATTATCTTACTGTCTGTAATGCCAAACCTCTCCATAAATTTTTAGCCACCTTCTTATTTAAGAAGCCATTCGATTTCCTCTTTATAAGGAGGAATAGTCTTCTTCGCAGAGCTCTCCTCACAAAGCCATGGTGTTTCCAGAATCTTTGGTACATTTGCAAAGGTCTCATCATGCACCAGGCGGTGCAGTGTGTCATAGCCGATGGTTCCCTTGCCTATATTTGCATGCCTGTCCTTGTGTGCTCCGAGAGGATTTAAGCTGTCATTCACATGAAATACCGCTATCTGCTCAAGTCCTATCACCCTGTCAAACTCTGCAAAAACTTCATCATAATGGTTCACAATATCGTATCCTGCATCATTTACATGGCACGTATCAAAACAGACACGCAGCCTTTCTTTCCTGTCCACTCCATCATAGATTGCCTTAAGCTCCTCAAAGGAACGGCCTATTTCACTGCCCTTTCCTGCCATCGTCTCAAGTGCGATAAACACATCGTCATCATTCTGATTGAGCACTGTGTTAAGTCCCTTTACAATCTGTGCGATTCCAGCCTGCTCACCGGCATTTACATGACTTCCCGGATGAAGCACCAGTATGCGGCTCTTCATTGCCGCGGTTCTTACTATCTCCTTTTCCAGAAACTCCACTGCCAGCTCGTATGTCTCAGGCTTTACGGTGTTTGCCAGATTTATGATGTATGGCGCATGGACCACTATCTCATTTATCCCATGCTCATGTGCATATTCCCAGCCTGCGTCTATGTTGAGCTCAAAGATTTCCTTTCTTCTCGTGTTCTGTGGTGCCCCGGTGTAGAGCATAAACACATTCGCGCCATATGAAGCTGCTTCCCTGGCTGATGCCAGAAACATATCTTTTCCTGCCATGCCTACGTGACAGCCTAATTTTATATCACTCATATTTTTCCTCTGTTTCATTGAATCTATATATCTATTATTTCTACTATAACACTACATCCCTGATAACTCTATCTAAATATTCTAAATTTTTACTAAACATAGCAAAAACCATTGACATAGTATTAAGAACTACATATACTATTCTCTGCAACCACATATATTAATGGCATATAATTGTAATGTATGTGATGCATAACTACAGTTAACCAATTATTATGATTAAAGGGGCAGAATACCTTTTGACCATCATATCATTATTATAGAAATACGAGGGTAAATATGTTTGAAATAATTGTTGACTCTGCGGCAAACATTCCTGCAGAGCTATGTAAAAAATATAAAATCAAGGTGCTATCATTTGTAAACCTTGTCAACGGAAAGGAAATGACCTGCTTTGAGCCTGACCTCACACCGGAACAGGAGCGGGCAAAGGGTAAGGAATACTATGACGCCATAAGAGAAGGTGCCGAGGTAAAGACCGGACTTATCAGCAGCGGAATCTTTGAGGATACTTTTAGGGAAATCATTGAGGCTGACAAGGATATCCTGTATTTCTCCCTCAGTAAAAACATAAGTGGCAACTACAACTCAGCCCGTGTCGCAGCCGATGCTGTCCTTGATGATTGCAGTAACGGCAGAAAAATACGCCTGGTGGATTCATTAAATGCTTCCCTCGGACAGGGACTTCTCGCAATATACGCCAGCGAAATGCGTGAGAAGGGCATGAGCTTTGATGAGGTGGCTGACACTATAGAGACCTATCCTGCCAGATTAAACGGTGTGTTTACCGTGGGCAATTTAAAGTATATTGCAAGAACCGGCAGATTAAGCGGAACCACCGCTTTGGTTGGCAACATGCTTAGCATCAAGCCTATCCTAAGGGGCAGCAAGGACGGATATATTGTACAGTTCAGAAAATGTCGTGGCCGAAAAGCCGTATTAAATGAGCTTGTCAATCTGTTATGCGACAACATTACAGACCCTGAAAATCAGATTATCGGAGTGGCACATGCTGACGCATATGAAGATTCGCTCTATGTGATTGAACAGATTAAAAAGCGCATAAAGGTGCGCGATGTGATAAATACCACCTATGATTTCTGCACCGGAAGCCATGTTGGTCCGGAATCTTTAGCAGTATTTTTCATGGGAAAGGACAGAGAATTGGGAGCCTGATATCAGGCTCCCTTTTCACTTCTTTTATTCATCATCCTCACATAAAAAAGTCCCAGAACTCGCTTATTAAGCGGATTCTGAGACTTTTGATTTCTATTAATTGCAACTTCTATCTCATTTTAAGCTGCAGCTTTCTTGCTTTCTGATTTCTCACAGAGCTTCTTCACACCCTGAATTGCAACAAGCACACCAAGGATGAGCAGTAATACTGCGAATATAAGCTGTAATGAATTTCCAAGGTCAAGTCCTACAGAGAATAATGCCTTTGTAAGCTTGTAGATTGTCATGCCAAGTGCAGTAAATGTAACTGCCATCATGAATACCATTGGAATCCAGAGCATGCAGCCCTGACGCTTTGTCTTCTTTAAGAATACTGCGCAGGCAACAAGTGCAAGTACTGATAAGAGCTGGTTAGCTGAACCAAACAGTGGCCATATCTCTGCATAGCCTACCTTTGTAAGCAGGAATGCAAGTACCAGTGTGATGATTGTTGCAAAGTATTTGTTTGTCATCAGCTTGACAAATGGACTCATATTGTCATCATCTGTGTCTGAATCAAGCCAGAACTCCTGGAATGACAGACGTCCGACTCTGGCTACTGAATCAAGTGATGTCAGAGCGAAGGCTGATACAGCAAGGTTAATCAGTGTGAACACAAGTGAGTGTGGTAAACCGATTACTGACAGGAAGTTTGCGATAGCTCCTGCGAAAATCTGTGGCTGTGTTGTAAGTCCCTGAGCTGCTGCCTCTCCCTTACCGAATGATGCTACTGCGATAAGTGCAAGGATTGCAAGCATACTCTCCATAAGCATGGCGCCAAATGAAACAGGAAGCATGTTCTTCTCATTCTTTATCTGCTTAGAAGCAGTACCTGATGATACAAGTGAATGGAAACCTGAAACTGCACCACAGGCGATTGTTACGAATAAGATTGGGAACAGATACTGTGGGTTTCCGTTTGCATCAGGGATTGCAAATGCTGTGAAAGCATCAAGGTTACAAGCAGGATTTGCAACAAATACACCGATTATCGCACCTACGATCATGAAGATTAACAGGTAGCTGTTAAGGTAATCACGTGGCTGAAGCAGTGCCCATACAGGTGTAACACTGGCTATAAGTATATATGCAAATATAATTATGTGCCATACGCTAAGGTTTAAATACATTGGGAAATTGAGTCCCAGTGCTATAGCTACTATAAGTAATGCGATTGCAACAAGTGTGTTAATCCATTTGTTGAACTTAGAGTATTTAAGGAAGAAACCAAGTGCAACTGCTTCTATGATGAAAAGCATTGATGTAGTTGCAACTGCTCCGTTGGCTACAACCTTTGTAACCTCACCTGCTTTATCAGCAGCAAAGCCATTGAAGGTTCCGGCTACGACATCTGCGAAGGCTGCAACAACAAGTATACAGAACAGCCAGCAGAATAACAGGAATAATTTCTTTCCTAATTTACCGATGTACTCCTCGATGATGTAACCGATTGTACGACCCTTGTTCTTAACTGAAGCGTACATAGATGCAAAATCCTGAACAGCTCCAAAGAATACACCACCAATTAATATCCAAAGCAGAACCGGAAGCCATCCGAAAATAGCTGCCTGAATTGGTCCGTTGATTGGGCCTGCACCTGCTATAGATGCAAACTGATGTCCGAATACTACATTGGTATCGGCCGGTACATAGTCTACTCCGTCCTCCATCTCGTAGGCAGGAGTCTTGGCATTTGGATCAATGCCCCATTTGTTTTGCAGATAACGGCCATATAATAAGTATGCTCCACCGAGCACAACAATGGCTATTACCATCATTAAGATTCCACTCATATTATTACCTCTTTCTTTTGTTTATCTTAATTTTATTTGTATATTATATTTACTCTTTTTTTAGCAAATTTCAATAAATATTTTATACATAATTTATTTTTAATTTCTATGATTTTTGTTTAATTTACCAATCGGTTATAATAGGTATTCATTCTCTTTATGCTGTCTTTGTCTCAGCGGCTTCTTCTGCCTTTTTAGCAGCCATTTTGTCCTTTAATGCAAAGGCTCCGGCAAGCAGTGTGCCTGAGATTGAATGCCATGTACATGACACTGCACAGATGATGGCTGATTCAGGTGTTGAAGCAAACTGTGCTGTAGTGGTAGCAAGGTTTGTGGCAAGACCTGCATTCTGCATACCAACCTCGATAGAGATGGTTCTCTTCTTGGCTGTGTTCATGCCTACCAGCTTTCCTGCACCGTATCCAAGCAGATATCCAAGTCCGTTATGTAACAGAACTGCCGCAAAAATTACTACTCCTGATGTAAAGAACTTTGAGCCCTGTGATGATACAACACCACCTACAACGAATGCCAGGCCAAGCACCGCAATACCCGGCATGACCTTCTGAGCCTCGGCAAATGCCTTTTTCTTTCCAAGCAGGTAGTTGAGTAAAAATCCAACCGCTACAGGAAAGATTACAGTCTCAATGATTGACACAAACATCGGAAGCGCCTTGATTGAGACATGTGTTCCGCTTGCAAGAAATGATACCAGAAGCGGTGTCATAAATGGTGAGAGCAATGTGGAAACTGTTGTCATTCCAACTGAGAATGCCACATCACCACCGCAGAGGTATGACATAATGTTTGAAGAAACACCACCGGGACAGCAGCCTACGAGGATAAGTCCAAGTGCGATTCCGTCAGGCAGATTCAATGCCTTTGAGATACCAAATGCGAGAAACGGCATGATAAGATACTGTGCGATTGCACCTACACATATATCAAATGGTCTCTGTGCAAGTATCTTGAAATCCTGTGTCGTAAGTGTAAGTCCCATACTAAACATGATGATTCCGATAATGATTGACTGACATGTGAACTTGTTGGATACCGGATCCACAAACAGCATCTGATTTACCCAGGCCATCAGATTCGGAACCAGAAATGTGACTACGGCGATTGCTATGACAACTATCGATGTGTAGTCTGATAAAAATTTACTTACTTTTTGTAATGCTTTCATTGTAAGCCTCCTTAACATTTTTCTGCTCACTAAAACTCTTTTATGGAATTAAAAAATCCCTTTCCAGATTGACATAATCTGAAAAGGGACGAAATAATCCGCGTTACCACCCTGATTCCACAGTGTATTACTGTGACACTCTGCATACCAGCATATGCTTTCCATATAACGGTGGACACCGGCGAGGTTTACAGACACACTTAATGCTTTCAGCCCGCTTCTTAGAGAGGATATTCCAATCTGACCATTACCTGTTCGCACCGCCCACAGGCTCTCTGAAAATAAATACAAATCGGACCTTGTTCTCATCAACGAATTTTGGTGAACATATTTATTTAAATCTTGTTTTGTATTATAGCCCTCTGACACTATATGTCAAGAGAATGATACAAATTTGTACTATAACATTTATTTATAGTTTTTATTCATGTGCTTTATTCTTATTATTTATTCGTAATCTTTGTTGTTATACTCATCATTCCATGACTGCTGTTGTGATGTACCGTAGGAATTTTGAGCATCCCCGCCCTGTGCTGTGCCATACGGATTCTGACCATACTGCTGGTTTGCTCCGTTTCCGTACATGTTCTGACCATACTGCTGACCGTATCCGTTTGAACCGTATGGATTATAGTAGTTATTATTACTATTATATCCATCTCCCACATAAACAATTTTTTTGTTGAAGGCAATAATACAGATAAAAATCACATTGAGGAATATAAGTCCGCAGGCAAATCCTGCTCCCTTGCCAAACGCATGTGCCAGTCCGACACAGCAGAGGATATTCATAACCAATGCCGCAATCATTGCTCCAATAATCAGAATAACTGCAAATATCAGCATGCCCATGTGAGCCCCGATGCGGTTTCCGGCATATCCATAGGTAGAATCATAATACGACCCCATATAACTGGATGTCATAACGGAAAGTCCTGAAGCAATAATCTCATACATCAATAAAATACATCCTGCTATACTTGCGATACTTGCCACAAGATATCCCCAGAACAGCTTCTGTTTCCCTGCAATCCTGAATTTTACATATGAGCTGTAAAACGGTACAATGGCCGCCCAGCCGTGCTCTCCTGCCTTTGCATACATAATCCATGATGCAACAATTGTCAGTACCATAACTGCCAGATTGATAAACGACTTAAAGCCGTCAATCATACTCATAATAGTATAATATGTGCTCATTTTTTCTCCCTTTCATAACCAAAGTTTGTTTGTTATTCAAAGTATACATCACCACCGGTCAGAGTGCAATAATTAAAAAGCTTTTGGAGCTTGTATAATTCACTCATTTTAAGATTCTAACAATACTCCTTTATATATTCACCAAAATATGGAAGTGCAAGTGAGATATAGCCCTGTCTGGAATTTAATATACCTCTTTTTATAAGACGATCCCTGTACATAGAGTAGCTTCCTGACTTCTCTCCCATAAGCTTAAGCACTTCTTCACGCTTGTATTCTTCCTTTTCTGTCAAAAGTCCTGCAAGAAACCTGTCCATTTCAGTCATCTCTTCCCATATTTTTTCATAAGAATATGCAAACAATTCAGCTTTGAGTTTTGGTAAAATATCTTCTAACAACTCATCCAACTTTTTCTTAAAATACAACACTCCCAATTCCTGAAATGCATATGCGTATCCTTTTGTAATTTTCGCCATTTCACGAGCCTCATTACTGTCAATATCCAGCTTACTCTTATACATTTCAGTCATTCGTATCATATTAAGAGGCTCCGTTTTAACTGTTGCCGCTCTTCTGAAAAATGTAAGATTTTTGACATTGCTCAATTCCTGTATATTTTCATACAAGCCTGTACACACAAAATAAACCGGATACCCTGCTCTGAGCCATCTGCCATATTCAGACGCAAATTTTATCATCTCTTCGGACTTTGAAACCTCATCTATTCCTATAAGTATCTTCTTCCCCTTTTTCTGTGCAGCCTGTATCATTGTCTCAACTTCTACACCGATATCAAAGAAATTATTATTGTTTTCTGCCGTATAGCCGATTCCACCACCTGTTCCCATCACTGTTGCAGAGAGGTTTATCCCTGTTGTTTTCTTATCCTGTGAACCAAAACCGGCCTTTACAAGCATTGCCGCTATCTGTCCCAGTATATCTCTTGCAGGATTTACATCAAAAACAAGCCAGTTTATATATCTGCTTTCATTGGTTCTTAATTCTTCCTCCACCTTTGCAAGTATAACGGTTTTACCGGAGCCTCTGACACCGGTTATCTTATATACCGACTCCGACGGATTATCGTAAATAAAGTTTTCCAGTATCTCCTCTGTTTTCTCTGTATGGATATATGTGTATTCCGGAGTCTTACTGAAGGTTGTAGTAAATGGATTCTGCATAAATTCACCTCAATTTATTATATGAAATTCAAAACTATTTATATTTTTTTATACTTTCTATTGCTCTTTATAGTTTTTTATAAATTTTTATACTTTTTCTTTTATTTTATACTTTTTTATACTTTTTTGCAATAGTTCTTCCGACCTGTATATACCGTTAAAGGAATTACCGCTTTTTGCACCCTTGACAAACCCCTTCTTAAACGGCTATAATATCGTCAATTGAAGCACAATTACATTTCAACAGGCTTTGATGGGAACAAGTACATTTCTGCAATACTTACAGAGAGCTGCCGGCAGATGAGAGGCGCAAGGAAACAGATCTGGAATACATCCCGGAGCTTTGCACCGAACGTCATACCGGATGATTAAATATCCCCGGTTCGATTAATAAGCCGCAACGTATTGGCACACGTTATAGTGCCGGAGTGTTAGCAGAATCGGCTATTTTCACTATATAATATATGTCGAACACTGTGTGACAACTCACGGAGGCATTCCTGTGCGAGCAGGATGCAAATTAAGGTGGTAACGCGAGAAATCCCCCTCGTCCTTAAATGGATGAGGGGGATATTTTATTTTTCAGAATACAAATTGAATCTATCAGGAGGAAAATCATGACAATTTATGACGAATTAGTTGCCCGCGGTCTTATCGCGCAGGTAACCGACGAAAAAGAAATCAAAGAGCTTATAAACAACGGAAAGGCTACCTTCTACATCGGCTTTGATCCTACAGCAGACAGCCTTCACGTTGGACACTTCATGGCGCTTTGCCTTATGAAGAGACTTCAGATGGCCGGAAACAAGCCTATCGTACTTATCGGTGGAGGTACCGCACAGATTGGTGATCCATCAGGACGTACAGATATGCGCCAGATGATGACAACAGAGACTATCAACCACAACGTAGAGTGCTTCAAGAAACAGATGAGCCGCTTCATCGACTTTGGCGAGGGAAAAGCTATCATGGTAAACAACGCTGACTGGCTGATGGACTTAAACTACGTGGATGTGCTCCGCGAGGTTGGTGCTCATTTCTCAGTAAACCGTATGCTTACAGCTGAGTGCTACAAGCAGCGTATGGAAAAGGGTCTTTCCTTCCTTGAGTTTAACTACATGATCATGCAGAGCTACGATTTCTACACACTTTTCCAGAAATACGGCTGCAACATGGAGTTCGGTGGAGATGACCAGTGGAGCAACATGCTCGGTGGAACAGAGCTTATCAGACGTAAGCTTGGAAAAGATGCATACGCTATGACAATCAATCTGCTCCTAAACTCTGAGGGCAAGAAGATGGGCAAGACACAGTCCGGTGCAGTATGGCTTGATCCTAACAAGACAACACCTTTCGAGTTCTTCCAGTACTGGAGAAACGTTTCTGATGCCGATGTTCTTAAATGTATCAGAATGCTCACCTTCCTTCCTCTCGAGGAAATTGACAAGATGGAAAGCTGGGAGGGCGCACAGCTCAATGAAGCTAAGGAAATCCTGGCATTCGAGCTTACAAAGCTTGTTCACGGTGAGGAGGAAGCCACAAAGGCTAAAGAGGCAAGCCATGCTCTTTTCGCAGGCGGAGCCAACAATGCAAATATGCCTACAGTTACCGTTACAGCAGAGGACTTCCCTGACGGAGAGCTTGATATCATCTCTGTTCTCGTAAAAGCAGGACTTTGCGATTCAAGAGGAGACGGCCGCAGAAATATCCAGCAGGGCGGTGTTTCCGTTGCAGATGAGAAGGTAACTGATATCTCTACAAAATACACTCTCGACGATTTCAAGGGCGAGGGTCTCATTATCAGACGTGGTAAAAAGAAATTTGCCAAGGTTGTAGCTGAATAGACAGAGAATCCCCGGTAGTTACTACCGGGGATTTTTACATTCAGCCATATTTTATTTTGAAAATTCATTTGCAGGAAATTCATATGGCACAAATTTACTGCTGCATGTAACTGTATACTCCGTTTCTCCCGAAACCGTTTTTTGTTCTGTGCCAACACCCTCTCCACAAATCCAGTATGAACCATCATTTTTATTCTTTAGCATAATATCCCCACACTAAATTAGCATAGTGTACAATAGCCATATGTTGATAGCTGACAGGCCTTGGGTAGCTGTAATCCATAAAACTTCTAAAACAGCTCCCCAATCCAGTCCAAAAACTGGAAAAATTCTGGAAAAAAGTAGCTGAAACCGCTGAAATTTCTAAAACAGCTCCCCTAACCACAGCGAAATAGCCGGAAAAATCTCCAAAAAAGTAGCTGAAACTGCTGAAATTTCTAAAACAGCTCCCTAACCACAGCGAAACAGCCGGAAAAATCCATAAAAAAGTAGCTGAAACTGCTGAAATTCCTAAAACAGCTCCCCTAACCCAGCGAAACAGAATGGCTTATTATCCATCATTTATATATATTAAACCCTACTTTTTCCTCATCTTCCCTTGACTTCTCATTAATAAGTTAATATAATTTATCTAATTGATACATCAACGCTTTAAAGCGTTGACAAAAGGAGGAATTATCATGAAAAAGAGATCTAAAATTTTAGCTTCACTTGTTCTTGCAGGAACAATGGTTCTTGGACTTGCCGGATGCGGAGATTCCGGTTCAGCAAACGGTGGCACACAGTCAGGCAAGAACTCAGGTGCCAAATATCAGGTAGGTATCTGCCAGCTCGTACAGCATGAGGCTCTCGATGCCGCTACAAAGGGCTTTGAAGATGCATTAAAGGACAAGCTCGGAGACGATGTCTCATTTGACGAGCAGAACGCCGCAGGAGATGCTTCTACATGCTCTACAATCTGCACCAAGTTCGTCACCAACGACTATGACCTTATCCTTGGAAATGCTACAGCAGCTCTTCAGGCCGCTTCAGCAGCTACAGACTCTATTCCGATTCTCGGAACATCTATCACAGACTACGCTACAGCTCTTGATATGTCAGACTGGTCAGGCACTACAGGAAAGAATATTTCAGGTACTACAGACCTCGCTCCACTCGATGAGCAGGCTAAATGCATCAAGGAGCTCTTCCCGGATGCAAAGAACATCGGTATCATCTACTGCTCATCTGAGCCAAACAGTATCTACCAGTCAACAACTATTACCAAATACCTTGAGGACGAGGGATACACTGTAAAAGAGTACACATTCTCTGATTCAAATGATGTCGCTGCAGTAACACAGAGCGCATGTGATGCATCTGATGCAATCTACATCCCAACAGACAACACAGCAGCTTCATGTACAGAGGCTATCAACAATGTAGCTTCACAGGCTAAGAAACCTATCTTCGCCGGCGAGGAAGGAATCGCTAAGGGCTGTGGTGTTGCAACACTTTCTATCAGCTACTATGACCTTGGATACACAACAGGTGAGATGGCTTACGATATCCTTGTAAATGGTACAGACATCAAAACTATGGAGGTTAAGAGCGCTCCTAAGTTCACTAAGGAGTACCTTCCGGACCGCGCCAAGGAGCTTGGAATTACAGTTCCGGACGGCTATGAGGAAATCTCAGCTGAATAAACAGCTGCACTATGGAGGTATTTAATAAAATGATTCTAATGAATTATTTTGCAACCTTAAATCCGGTTGCATTCACCAATGCCCTTCCGGGCAATATAGCCCAGGGTCTGATTTGGGGTATCATGGCACTCGGTGTTTACATCACCTTCAGACTGCTGGACTTCGCTGATCTGACGGTTGACGGCTCATTTGCAACAGGTGGTGCCGTAACCGTTATGATGACGATTAACGGCTACAATATCTGGGTTTCACTGCTTTGCGCATGTATTGCCGGTCTGCTCGCAGGACTCTGCACCGGTCTCTTACATACAAAGCTCGGCATTCCTCCGATTCTGGCAGGAATCCTTACACAGATAGCGCTCTACTCTATCAACTTAAATATCATGCAGCGCCACGCCAACCAGGCACTTAGCGCAGATAAATATAATCTGGTGCTTTCATCACGTAATCTGACACATGCGATAATTGTCGGTGTGATTTTCTCGGTTGTAATTATCGCAGTGCTTTACTGGTATTTCGGAACAGAGCAGGGCTCTGCTATCCGTGCCACAGGCTGCAACCCTGCAATGAGCAAGGCTCAGGGTATCAACATCGACAACATGAAGCTCATCGGTCTTGCGCTTTCAAATGCAATTGTAGCGCTCTCAGGCGGCCTGCTTTCACAGTACTCAGGCTTTTCCGATGTAAACATGGGCCGTGGTGGAATCGTCATCGGTCTTGCCGCAGTTATCATCGGTGAAGCAATCTTCGGACGTATTTTCCGCAATTTTGCACTTCGTCTTCTGAGTGTTGCATTCGGTTCTATTCTCTACTATCTGGTACTTCAGACAGTTATCTGGCTCGGAATCGACACTGACCTTCTGAAGATGCTGTCTGCACTTGTTGTAGCTGTCTTCCTTGCAGTACCTTACTGGAAAACAAAATATTTTACAAAACCTACGAAACGTGGAGGTAACAACTGATGCTTGAGCTGAAAAACATATATAAAACATTTAATCCGGGAACCATCAATGAAAAAGTGGCTCTGAACGGTCTGAACCTCACACTGAATGAAGGTGATTTTGTTACTGTTATCGGTGGTAACGGAGCCGGTAAATCTACCATGCTGAATGCAGTTGCCGGCACATGGCAGGTCGATGAAGGACAGATCATTATCGATGGTATCGATGTCACCAAATTATCCGAACACAAAAGAGCCGCATACCTCGGTCGTGTATTCCAGGATCCTATGACCGGAACTGCTGCTACTATGGGAATCGAGGAAAACCTTGCTCTTGCAAAACGCCGTGGCAAAACACGTTTACTGAAACCGGGAATCACAAAGAAAGAGCGTGAAGAATATAAAGAACTGCTGAAAGTTTTAGGTCTCGGACTGGAAGACCGTCTTACTTCCAAGGTCGGACTTCTCTCCGGTGGACAGCGTCAGGCGCTGACACTTCTGATGGCTACACTGCAGAAACCAAAGCTTCTGCTTCTGGATGAGCATACTGCTGCCCTCGACCCGAAGACCGCAGCCAAGGTACTTGAAATCACAGAAATGATCGTCAACCGTGACCATCTGACAACTATGATGATCACTCATAATATGCAGGATGCGATCACACATGGAAATCGTCTGATCATGATGATGGAAGGTAAGATCATTCTGGATATTCAGGGCGAGGAGAAAAAGAAACTTACTGTGAGAAATCTGCTGGATCAGTTTGAGAAAGCAAGCGGACAGGAGTTTAGTAATGATTCTGCTCTGCTGAGCTAGGATGGGAAATAAGTAAATTTATTGTTTTCACGCATCCTATAAAAATTATATGATTCTTTATGTTATATATGAAATATAAAAAGATATGATTTCGTCAACGGCTTCGAAATCCGGAACATTCCTAAGAACTTCTCGGATTTCTGCAGAGGCTGACGAACCATATCTTTTTTAATTACAGGTAGTTGTCGAATGAATCATCTATGTTTTTGTTGCTGAAATTCGATGCTTTTCTAATCCCTACACAAGCATTTCCCTTAATTTTATTATTTTCAATAACTTCTTATATTTCCCCTTCCATCCGGTGCTCAGCTACCTCCTGCCCGGAGGGTACCCGGACCACGCGCCGTTCAAAGCAATCTATAATAGGATAATTTCGATGGCGCGCTACACTGCTTCCTTCCCACGCACCACTAGCAATAGCGCTGTCCAGGACGATGGGGATTGCTGTAAAAAACGACAAGGCAAAAAAGGATCGGCTGATATTCGCTCTATGACCTATTGTGGTGAGAGAATACTCGTGCAGGTGCATGTGTATTGAGTTCCGAAACATCTGCAAGAGTCCACAGAAATACTTGATTATATCCTGGCTGTGTTATGGATCATAAAGTGCAATGTCTGAGCCGTCAGGCGAGTTTTGCACTTTTGATCCATGTATTAACAGACAGGGAATAATCTTAGTATTTCTGGACGATGAAGCCGTTTCTGAACTCGATACACATTCATCCTGCACACATCATCCTCACATTTAGTCATTGGCAGCGAATATCTGCCAATCCTTTATATACTTTACTTTATTTTACTTAATCCCCTTCATGGACAAGCTGATTCTCTTCTTCTTCATATCCACTCCAAGTACTCTTACATCCACCACATCCCCGACAGAAACTGCCTCAAGCGGATGTTTAATATATCTCTCACTCATCTCGGAGATATGCACCAGTCCATCCTGATGAACACCGATATCCACAAATGCCCCGAAATCAATGACATTACGGACAGTTCCCTTAAGGATCATACCTTCTTTGAGGTCTTTCATATCAAGTACATCTGTACGAAGTACCGGTTTCGGCATCTCATCACGTGGATCTCGTGCCGGTTTTTCCAGTTCTTTTACAATATCGCGAAGTGTCGGCTCACCGACTCCCAGCTCTTCTGCAAGCTTCTTATAGTTCTTAATCTGTTTTGAAATACCACTCAGCTTACCGCCCGTAATATCTTCCGGTGTGTATCCAAGCTTTTCAAGAACTTTCTTTGCTGCATCATAGCTTTCCGGATGCACACTTGTCGCATCAAGCGGATTCTTGCCTCCGGTGATACGCGCAAAACCTGCACACTGCTCAAACGCTTTCGGTCCGAGTTTCGCTACTTTGAGAAGCTCACGACGGCTTTCAAATCTGCCGTTTTCTTCACGGTATGCAACAATATTTTTCGCGATCACTTTACTGATGCCGGAAATGTATTCCAGAAGGGACGCGGAGGCTGTATTCAGGTCCACACCGACTTTATTTACACAGTCCTCTACAACACCACTTAAAGCTTCGCCAAGCTTCTTCTGGTTCATATCATGCTGATACTGACCGACACCGATAGACTGCGGTGTGATCTTAACCAGCTCTGCAAGCGGGTCCTGCAGACGTCTTGCGATTGAAGCCGCGCTTCTCTGTCCTACATCAAAATTCGGAAATTCTT
>ENA-OPAL01001170-OPAL01001170.1-human-gut-metagenome-genome-assembly--contig:-NODE-1170-length-16623-cov-7.807400_pt1 | contig 16623 bp, 15 predicted proteins | sample MGYA00241057_ERZ501430 | MGnify/ENA primary metagenome ERZ501430 (study PRJEB25962, sample SAMEA2042506) | human gut metagenome | biome: human gut; feature: human-associated habitat; material: faeces...
ACAACCCTGGAAACCGTGATGAACCTCAACATGAACCGCGTACCGCCACAAGATTTGCCGCAATATGCCCAAAAACTGCCATGGAAAGCTTCCCTGTTTTTTCCAACACAAACGCAAGAAGCAATCCGATCACCGCCGCATACAAAAACTGCACCAGATTGACATGCATGATACCAAAGATAAGTGCTGAACCGATCAATGCCGGTGTCACGCCAAAATAAAGCTTCAGACGTTTGTACACCACACCGCGGAACAGCAATTCTTCTGCAATCGGAATCACAAGGCAGGAACCGAGCAGTTCAAACACAACCGTTCCCGCAAAAAAGGACTGGTTTGCCTCCTGAAACCCCTCCGACATCTGCACTAACGGCGTCATTGCAATGATGTTATTCACGGCAATGCCAAGTGTCGCTGCACCCACAACTGCCAAAACTGCGTCTGTGAGCCATTTTGTATCCAATTTTTCTTTTTCAGTTCCATAGACAACCTGCTCTGCAATTTTATCCTGCTTATAAAAACTCATCGTCGCCGGGATCGTTGCCGCCGAGCAGATCAGCTGGCGCAGCATATAGGTCTGTTGCCCATCCCCCAGAAAAAGTCCCAGTACGAAGTACATAAGGCTCGACACAACATAATAAATACCAATCGGATAAATGATCTGCCAGAGTTTAAAACCGCCTGTCGTTTTCATGATATCTTCCTCTCTATCGCATCTGCTGCAGTGCTTCCACAACCTCTGCCATGTTGTCGCAGACACAGTATGCCCCTGCACGCTCTAACAGTTCTCTTTTTCCAAATCCATAGGATACGCCGATACAGCGGATTCCAAACTGATCCGCTCCAATCACGTCATACTCAGTGTCTCCGATCAGGCACATCTGGTCTTTTGTGATCTGCATATGCTCCATCCGTCTGCCAAGCTCCTCTAGTACCTGCTGTTTGGTGCTGATGCTTCCATCTAAAGTGGAACCGACGATCTCATCAAAATACGGTGTCAGGGAAAAATGTTCCAGAATACGTCTGCACGCTGTCTCCGGCTTGGAGGAAGCAAGTGCGATGACGCAGCCTGCTTCTTTTAACTTGCGGATCGTATCTGCGACACCCTCATATAATTCACACTCGAAAATTCCGGTCTTATCAAACCTCTCCCGGTATTTTAATACCGCCTGCCATGCCTTGTCCGCATCAAAGCCGTATTTTTCACGGAAAACAGGATCAAGCGGCGGTCCGATAAAATACAACAGCTTTTTCCGGTCCGGCTCCTCAATTCCAAAACAGCTTAATGCATACTGTACACATTTTGTAATTCCCTCTTCTGAGTTAATGATCGTACCATCCAAATCAAATAAAACTGCTTTTATCATACTACCTCTCTTTCAGCTCTCCAAGTAACTGTGACACTGTTTTTCCAAAAACCGGGTGACGGTAATTCGGGCAAAGCTCTGCCAGCGGTTTTAACACAAAGTCACGATTCTGCATATCAATATGCGGTATGATAAGATCCTCATCCTCATAGACAAGCTTATCATAAAAAATAATGTCCAGATCCAAAGTTCTCGGTCCCCAGTGAATGATGCGCTCCCGGTTTGCGTGCTGTTCGATCTCATGCAGTCTTTCCAGCAGCTCCTGTGGTGATAGCATCGTCTTTAATGCAATCGCCCCGTTGACAAAATCGTCCTGCTCCACTCCGCCGTAAGGCTTTGTCACCAGAAGTTCTGACACCCTGACATCTTTGATTTCTTTGCTCTGGCGCAGTTCCTCAATTCCATTCTCAATATAGGCATTCTTGTCCCCCAGATTGGAGCCGACCGCCAGATACACCTCATGCCACTGTCGTTCGATCGTCACCGACACGTTTTCAAATGGAAGCCCAATTGGAGCATGTGGTTTACATAACTCAATCTCTACTCCTTTTAACACCGGCATAGAAAGAAGCATCGCTTCCGCTAACTGCTCTGCGACGCTCTCAATTAATTTGTATGTATGATCCTGTAGAAAATCTGTGATAAAATGGCTGACTTCGCCATAATTCAAAGAATCCGACAGATTGTCTGTCTTTCCCGCTTTTCTGCAGTCCAAAAAAAGTTTTGCATTCACATAAAAGTCCTGTCCATCCCTTGTTTCCTCCGGGAAAACTCCATGATGTGCAAATACTTTTAAATTCGTTATTTTAATATAATCTCCTGTCATTCCAGTACGTCCTTTCAGCACTTCTATCTTCCTGTTATCTAAAGCCTGCAAAACTCCTGAAAAATCAGGTGTTTGGCAATTGCTTATTTCCTGTCCAGGATCGCCTCTGCCATCTGGATTGCCCGGTGATTTTCTTTTACATCATGCACACGGACAAACATACAGCCTGCTTCCACCGCCATGACCGTTGTGACGATCGTTCCCTCCACACGCTCTGCTGCCGGAAGGTCGAGTGTCAATCCGATCACAGACTTCCTTGAGGTGCCAAGCAGCACCGGATATTTTAATTCATTGAACTCTTTCAGGCGGCGGATCACTTCCAGATTATTCTCATAACTTTTTGCGAATCCAACACCCGGATCTAATATGATCTTGTCGTCCGCAATTCCTGCCGCTTTGGCAAGCGCAATCGTTTCCCGCAGATCCTGTTTCATATCCTCCATAAAATTCCGGTATTCTGCATTGTCCCGGTTGTGCATGAGACAACATGCCAGCCCTGATTTTGCAATGACCTCTGCCATGCGCGCGTCATATTTCAGTCCCCAGATATCGTTGATCAGATCGGCTCCTGCCTGTGCCGCCGCCTCTGCAACGCCGCTTTTATAAGTATCCACAGAGATTGGAATCCCAAACTCTTTTTTTACCGCCTCAATGACCGGAACCACCCTGTCTGTCTCCTCCTCATCGGAAATCTTTGTATATCCCCACGGCCGTGTGGATTCCCCGCCGATATCGATCACATCTGCACCATCTCTTATCATCTCTTCCGCATGCTTTAATGCCGCATCAATCTGATTGAACTTCCCACCATCGGAAAAAGAGTCCGGTGTCACATTTAAAATTCCCATAATGTAAGTATGTCCTGTTGTTGCAAAATCCCTGCTTCCTATTCTCATTTTTCTAACCTTCCTGACTTTATCTTACGCTCTTACCAGATCAAAAAACTGTCTTTGAAGCCTCTCATCCTGTTCAAAAACACCGCGCGTCACAAATGTTACCGTCTTGCTTCCCGGCTTTTTCACACCACGCATCGTCATGCACATATGCTCTGCTTCCAGCATGACCATTGCGCCCTGTGGCTTTAAATATTCCATTAATGCATCTGCGATCTGTGCCGTCAACTGTTCCTGGATCTGCGGACGCTTTGCATACACTTCCACGGTTCTTGCCAGTTTGCTGAGACCTACGACTTTTCCATCCGGGATATACGCAATATGCGCTTTTCCGTAAAAAGGCATAAAATGATGCTCACAGGTCGAGTAAAATGTAATATCTTTTTCGAGAACCATCGCATTGTCTTTCACATGAAATGTCTTTGACAGCGGTTCTTCAGCGGTCTGCGTCAGTCCACCAAATATCTCTTCATACATTCTGGCAATGCGGTCAGGGGTATCGAGAAGCCCTTCTCTGTCCGGGTTTTCCCCGATTCCTTCCAATATTAATTTTATGCCCTCTTGTATTTTCTTTTTATCCATCTTTTTTCCTCCTTTACCGATACTGAAATGATATGGTCCACGTACGATACTGCATTCCTATGTACGCTTTTATCGATCAATCCGACCGCATGATCTGCCTGATCTCTTTGAGATAAGATAAGGAGCCAAATGCAAGGATCACGCCGTCTTTTTTCGTGTGTTCCAGTGCCAGCTGCACTGCTTCCTTCATGGAACTGCATGCACTGACCTTCGGAAGCGGTTCCATACCTTCTGCTCCCTGTGGACTATTTTCTGTGCCTTGTACTTTTTCTGGCTTTCCGGCTCTCTCTTTCCACAGACGAGCCACGATCGCTTCTGCCTCGGACGCAAGTTCTTCCGCTTTCATCGCCCTCGGATTATCCGGCGTCACTGTAAAGGCGGCTCCCGCATAAGGCAACATTGCCTCCAGCACTTTTTTGTGTTCCTTATCTGCAAGTACGCCTATTATATAAGTTATTGGAATGTTTGTAAAATATTTTTCCACAGACGCACTTAATTGAAGTGCCGCATCCTCATTGTGCGCACCGTCTATGATAAACAGCGGCTGTTCTCCTATGACCTCAAACCTGCCCGGCCACACGGTATTTTTGATCCCGTCTATAATGATCCGGTCTGCAATCCCAAGGATCTCCTTTAACACTGTGACCGCCAGACAGCAGTTTTCCACCTGATATGTCCCTGTAAGCCGGGTTGTCACCGTTCCAAGTCCCGGATGATCGAATCTGATCTCTTTTAACGTTTCGGTTTCCACCGTTACCTTGGAAACATCGGCGGTATAAAGCCTTGCGTGCTGTTTTTCCGCCTCTGCTTCTATCGCCACCATTGCCTCTGCTTTTTGCAGGATGGTCACGACCGGACAATCTTTTTTGATAATGCCGGCTTTTGCCTGTGCAATCTCGGTCAGTGTATTTCCAAGAAACTGCATATGATCCATGCTGACAGAAGTAATAACGGAGCACACCGGCTTTCGGATCACATTCGTTGCATCCGTTCTGCCGCCCATTCCAACTTCCAACAGTACATAATCACATTTTTTCTGATAAAAATACAAAAATGCCATCGCTGTTTCCACTTCAAAAATCGTCGGATGTTCCATACCTTTTTCCACCATGCGGTCACAGGCACACTTCACCTGTTCCATGATATCCGCATACTCCTCGTGGCTCATGGACTGAAGATTGATCCGCCACACTTCCATCGGATCAAACACCGCCGGGGAACTATATCTGCCTACCCGGTATCCGGCTTCTATGAGTATCCGCTCTAAATAAGCCCCGGTAGAACCTTTTCCATTCGTTCCCGCAATGTGGATGATCTTAAGCTGCTCCTGTATATCCCCAAGCTCGTGCATTAAATTTTCAATACTATCAAGTCCTAATATGCTTCCCGACCTGCTGACATTTACGGCATACGCTCTTGCCTGCCCGTAATTCATTTTCCCACCTTACTTCTTTTGGTTTTATTTAACGCTTCGTTCCCTTGGTGTCACGATTTCCAACACGAAGTCTGTTTAAGACAACCTCTTTTCCCTTTACTTCAACGGTCTGCTCGCTCTCGCCGTCTAACACATAAATGTTACTCAATGCATCTCCTGCATTCAGTTTCATGCCACGCACGCCGACTGCTCCCTTTTTCTTTTCCGGGATTGTGGAAGCCTCAATACGCAAAAACATTTCTTTCTCAGACTGCATGACAACCGTCTCCTCACCTGTCATTGCGTGCACGATCAGAAGTTCATCATCCTCATTTAACTTCGTTGAGGCTGTCGTTCTCTTTGCCACGTCAAATTCACTTCCGTCAACCATCTTAAGCATGGCTGTTTTGGTTCCAAATAATAATCTGGAGTGAATGATCGCACCGAGGTTGATAATGTATATAAAGTTTTCCTCACTACTATTGTAGTTACTTAGATTGTCGATTGGAATTCCCTTATCTCGGAACTTTCCATATGGAAGATCAAGCACTTTCAACAGATGCATCTGTCCTTTGTTTGTAAAAATACAGATTTTATCCGTGTTCTTACAGGTTAAGATGTAACGGTTTTCCGTATCCGCTGCCTCTTTATTTCTCTCATAGACACTGACATCCACCGTTTTTGCATAGCCAAAGCGATCCATGAGGAACACCACATCCATCTCCTCAATCTTCTTCTCTTCCACAACCGCTTCCTCAAGATTGTCGATCAGAGTTTTTCTCGGAACCGCATACTGTTTCTTATAAGACTGAAGTTCTTTGATCAGCACTTTCGCCATGGTGGCACGGTTTTCCAAAATGTCCTCATACTCGGCGATATGCTTTAACGTATCCTCATGGTCTTTCATCAATGCCTCGATTTCTAAACCGATCAGCTTCTGTAAACGCATCTCCAGGATTGCCGTGGTCTGACGCTCTGTAAAACGGAGGTCTGATGCCATTTTTTCTGACTGTGCCGATTTAAAGGTGATATTGTCCGTCACACCATCGGTCAGACATGCTCTTGCATCTTTTACATTCTTACTTCCGCGAAGGATTTCAATAATAAGGTCAATGACATCACACGCCTTGATCAATCCTTCCTGTATTTCTTTTTTGTCTAATTCCTTTTTCAGTAATGTCTGATATTTTCTTGTGGCAAGCTCATACTGGAACTTCACATGATGACGGATGATTGGCACAAGTCCCAGCGTCTCAGGCCGTCCCTCCGCAACTGCCAGCATATTCACACCAAATGTGTCCTCTAACTTTGTCTTTTTATACAGCAGATTGATGAGATTCTGCGTATCGGCTCCTTTTCGAAGCTCTAACACAATACGGATTCCCTCTTTGGAGGACTGGTTTGTGATATCCACGATATCATTTGTTTTCTTGGTCTCCACGAGACTGTATACATCATTCAAAAATTTTCCGATGTTCGCACCGATCATCGTATATGGGATCTCAGTGATAACAATGCGCTCTTTTCCACCTTTGACCTGCTCCACTTCCACTTTTCCACGGATTTTGATCTTACCCATACCGGTGGAATAGATCTGGATCAGATCGTCCTTATTGGCAATAATTCCTCCTGTCGGGAAATCAGGTCCCGGAATATATTCCATCATCTGCTCAGTATTGATATCCGGATTCTTAATGTATGCGATCACACCGTCGATCACTTCGCCCAGATTGTGCGGTGGTGTGCTTGTCACCATACCGACCGCAATACCATCGGAACCGTTCACCAAGAGATTCGGGATCTTGACCGGCAAAACTTCCGGCTCTTTCTCTGTCTCATCAAAGTTTGGCACAAAATCCACGACATCCTTATCCAGATCCGATAAAAATGCCTCCTGTGTGATTTTCTGCAGCCGCGCCTCCGTGTAACGCATCGCAGCCGCGCCATCGCCCTCGATGGAACCAAAGTTACCATGTCCATCTACAAGCGGCAACCCTTTCTTAAATTCCTGTGCCATGACAACAAGTGCGTCATAAATAGAACTGTCGCCATGTGGATGATATTTACCCATGGTATCGCCGACAATACGCGCACATTTACGGTACGGCTTGTCATACCGGATTCCCAGTTCGTACATATCATATAAAGTTCTTCGCTGCACCGGTTTTAAGCCATCGCGGACATCCGGCAAAGCTCTTGCGATAATAACACTCATCGCATAATCTATATAAGATTTCTGCATCAGTTCCGAATACTCGGTACGGATAATCTGTTCTTCCTGCTGCATCATATAACCTCTCTATCTGTTATTCTACAGACCATTGCAAAATGTTTGTCATCTGCTTTACGATTTTTCAATGATCTACTGCCATTTTTACCGTCTGCACTATACGTCGAGTTCTGCGTCATGCGCATGTTCATAAATAAATGTCTTTCTCGGTGGAACATCATTTCCCATCAGAAGCTCTGTGATATCAGAAGCCATGCGGCCGTCCTCGATTTCAATCCGCTTTAACATTCTGGTAGCCGGATTCAATGTAGTCTCCCACAACTGCTCGGCATCCATCTCACCAAGACCTTTGTAACGCTGTAAGGTAAAGTTACTTCCCTTATGTGCTTTTCTGTATTTTTCCAGAGCCGCATCATCGTAAAGATACTCTTCCTCGCCCTTGCCCGGAATGACTTTGTAAAGCGGTGGCATTGCCACATAGACATGTCCTTCATAGATAAGTTCCGGCATAAAACGGTAAAACAATGTCAGAAGCAGTGTTGAGATATGTGCTCCGTCCACATCGGCATCCGCCATGATGATGATCTTGTCATAACGAAGTTTTGTGATATCAAAATCGTTTCCATATCCCTCGGAAAAACCACATCCAAACGCATTGATCATGGTCTTGATCTCTGCATTGGCTAACACCTTGTCAATACTTGCTTTTTCCACATTTAAGATTTTACCCCTGATTGGCAGGATTGCCTGATAATTTCTGTCTCTCGCTGTCTTTGCGGAACCTCCGGCGGAATCTCCCTCGACGATGAAGATTTCACAGATGGAAGCGTCCCTGCTCTCACAATTTGCAAGCTTTCCATTGGAATCAAACGAAAACTTCTGCTTGGTGAGCAGATTGGTCTTGGCGCGCTCCTCGGTCTTACGGATCTTTGCCGCTTTTTCCGCGCAGGAGATGACCGTTTTCAATGTCTCTAAGTTTTTATCAAAAAATAACTGAATCTCGTCGCCGGTCACTTTTGCAGTGGCTTTCGCCGCATCCTGATTATCTAATTTCGTCTTTGTCTGTCCCTCAAATCTCGGATCAGGATGTTTGATGGAAACAACTGCCGTCATTCCGTTTCGGACATCCGCTCCGGTGAAGTTCACATCTTTTTCTTTTAAAATACCAAGTTCTCTCGCATAAGAATTAATGACGGTTGTAAATACGGTTTTAAATCCCGTGATATGTGTACCACCCTCGGCATTAAAAATATTATTACAGAATCCCAGGATATTCTCATGAAATTCATTCGTGTACTGGAATGCAGCTTCCACGGTAATGCCTTCAGATTCCCCTTTAAAGTAGACGACATCATGAAGCACTTCCGTATTTTTATTCAAATCCTTTACAAAACCACGGATTCCATCTTCCTCATGATATACGATATGTTCGACTTCCTCGCCACGGCGGTCCTCATAAATGATCGTAAGTTTCGGATTCAGATATGCCGTCTCATGCATACGGCTTTTGATCTCATCCTCTTTGAATCTCGTCTTTTCAAAAATTTCCGGATCTGGAAGAAAGTTTACTTTGGTTCCGGTCTTTTTTGTCTTGCCAATCTTAGGAAGCAATCCATTCTCCAATTCCACAACCGGAACGCCTCTCTCATAGCGGTCGTGATGAATATACCCCTCTCTGCTGATCTCCACATCCATATAAACAGACAATGCATTGACAACGGAAGAACCTACTCCGTGAAGCCCTCCACTCGTCTTATATGCGGAATCATCAAACTTACCGCCGGCGTGTAAGGTTGTGTATACAAGACGTGCTGCCGAAACACCTTTGGCGTGCATTCCGACCGGAACGCCTCGTCCATTATCTTCTACCGTACAGGAACCATTCTTCTCCAATGTGACATGGATCGTATCACATGCCCCTGCCAGATGCTCATCCACAGAGTTGTCTACGATCTCATAGATCAGGTGGTTCAATCCCTTTCTGGAAACACTTCCGATATACATTCCCGGTCTTTTCCGAACAGCCTCTAACCCTTCTAAAACCGATATGCTGTGCTCATCATAACCTGCCATTTCTTACCTCACTTCATTCATTTTCCTGCGCTCTGTCACAAACTTGCAGATTCATTTCATAATATTCTTTCAAATCTGCCCTACTCTTCTACCTTCTGCTGGTTCATATGTGCAATGACCATCATCGCAATCTTAAAGGTCATTGCATCATCAAACTTACGGATATCTAATCCGATTGCCTTCTCTAAACGTTCCAGACGATATACTAATGTATTCCGGTGCACATATAACTGTCTGGCGGTCTCTGAGATATTCAGATTATTTTCAAAAAACTTCTGGATGGTTGTATTGATCTCTTCATTAAATATATCCGGCACTTCATCCCCGAACACTTCATGAATAAACATCTCACATAAGCTCATCGGAAGCTGATAGATCAGACGCCCAATTCCAAGCAGGCTATATGCAATCGTCTCACGCTCTGCATAAAAAATTCTTCCGACTTCTAACGCCATCTTGGCTTCCTGATAGGATTTGGCAATATCTTGCAGATTATGCACACGGTTTCCATAGCCCACGCGCACTTTCACCATCGCCTCAGTGTGCATATTATCCACGATCATTCTTGCCAATGTCTGCAGTTCTTCATCTTCTTTCATGTCTCTGGTATCTTTGATCAGGACAATGCTCTGCTCGTCCACTTCTGTCACATAGTCTCTGATCTTGGTCACGAACAGATTCTTGACTGTCTCCATCGCGGTTGCATCTTTCTTGCCGTCAATCTCAATCACGAAAACAACACGTTCTGCCTGTTCAATATGCAGCTTCTGGGCCTTATTGTACATGTCCACCACGAGCATATTTCCAAGCAGGATATTCTGCATAAAATTATTACGGTCAAACTGCTCCATATAAGCGGCTGCAAGATTCCTTATCTGGCAAACTGCCAACCGTCCTACCATATAAGCATCTTCTGCGGATGACTTTGTCAAAAGAATATATTCCACTTCACCCTCTACCATTACTTTAAAGAAATGACAACCGGACAGCATCTGGCTCTCTGCCATTGATGCTGCAAATGAAGTTACCGCCTCTTCCATATCGCCTTCCGGTTCAAAAGTAGCCGCAACCTGTTTTCCTTTCTCTGAATATAATGCCAGATCAATCTTGGAAATCTCCTTGATCTCGTCTAAAGCAGTCTGTATCTTATGGTTTGATATCATACGCTCCATTCCTTTCGTTATTTATTATATAGAACACATGTTTGTTTTGCAATTATTTTTTGCAGAAAAAACCGGGTACAAATGATGCACCCGGTTCTACTGAGTTTATTTAATTTTACCGAATTAGTTGGTAATTGTCAATTCTGTTTCTTTGTCGAAGCAGTGAATCTTCTCTGGATCGATTGCTAATGTGATATGATCACCCATACGAGCTGTTGTTCTGGAATCAACTTTTGCTGTCATGGCTGTTCCTGCTACATTGAAGTATAACAATACTTCAGAACCTAATAACTCGTATCCTGTTACGTCTGTCTCGAATACTGCATCTTTGTGAGCTTCGATCTCAATCTGGGAATCTCCGATATCTTCTGGTCTGATACCCATAACAACTGTCTTTCCGTTGTATCCGCCATCGATCAATTTCTTAGCTTTTGCCGGAGGAAGGACAACAGATGTCTTCTCGAAGTTAAGAGTTACTCTCTCGCCTTCTACTTTACATACAGCGTCGATGAAGTTCATCTGTGGAGATCCGATGAATCCAGCTACGAATAAGTTGTTAGGCTCATTGTATAATTTCTGTGGAGAATCAACCTGCATGATAACACCATCTTTTAATACAACGATTCTGGTTCCTAATGTCATAGCTTCTGTCTGATCATGTGTTACATAGATGATAGTAGCTTTTAATCTGTTATGTAAGGAAGCGATCTCAGAACGCATCTGAACACGTAATTTTGCATCCAGGTTGGAAAGAGGTTCGTCCATAAGGAATACCTTAGGATTACGAACGATAGCACGTCCCATAGCAACACGCTGTCTCTGTCCACCGGAAAGAGCCTTCGGTTTACGATCAAGAAGTTTCTCAAGGTCAAGGATTCTTGCAGCTTCACGAACTGCTTTATCAATCTGGTCTTTCGGAACTTTACGAAGTTTAAGTCCGAATGCCATGTTATCATATACTGTCATATGAGGATACAGAGCGTAGTTCTGGAATACCATTGCGATATCACGGTCTTTAGGCTCTACATCGTTCATAACTTTGTCACCAATCTTTAATGTACCGCCGGAAATTTCTTCCAGACCGGCAATCATACGAAGTGTAGTAGATTTACCACATCCTGAAGGTCCTACGAAAATGATGAATTCTTTATCTTCGATCTCCAGATTGAAATCTTTAACTGCCTGGAAACCATTTGGGTAAGTTTTGTTAATGTGCTGTAATGATAAGCTTGCCATGATTATTATTCCTCCAAAATTATTTCATATTGTTTTTGCTGATTGATTACTTGTTTTTTTCATCTGTAGACAGTATAGCGAAAAGGAGGGGGGATGGCTAGGGAAGAATCGTACAAAGATTTTTTTTGTTTCTTGTCATTCTGACGAAAAGCCGGAATCAGTATTCGGGGATTCCGTCAAACTGTCAAAAGGCATGAGAAAAACGCAGGACAAAATGACGAAATTCTGTCTGCGTTTCTCAAAATTGGAACTATAGCAGTCCTGGTAAACATAGTTCTTTTTACCACCTGTTACACAAAGTGTATACAAGATTATGGTTTGACTGAATCAAGTCAAAAATCTCTGACAATATGAAGGAACGGATGGGAGAATACGGATATCGGGCTAAAATTACAGGTGGATCAGAGAAAGCAAATCATCAGGAAGCATTTTGCGCAAATTCTGTGTTGACCAGTTCTGCATACGGTGTACGTTCCTTCAGTTCTCCTGCGTCTTCCAGGATATCCTGCAGCAGTTCAAATCCATCCTGCCCGAACACCAGATTTTCTTTCCAGGTATCCTGATCGTAATAACGTTTTACGATGGCTGTGATGGTATCCAGATCTGTTTCAGGGAACTGAGGCTCGATGATTTCTGCAATTTCTTCAGGAGTGTGGCTCTGGACAAAATCCATACCTTTTTGCAGAGCATCAGTAAATTTTTGCATGATATCAGGATTTTTTTCCATATAGCTGGTTCTGGCACTGTAGGAGGTGTATGGTACGTAGCCGGAGTCAACGCCCAGGGATGCCACAACATACCCGGCACCTTGCTTTTCAAGAGCAGTAGCAGACGGCTCAAATTCTACGGTGAAATCGGCTGAATCATCTCCGGTAAAGGCAGCAGCAGTAGCGCCGAAGTCAATGCTCTGGTCAATAGACAGATCTTTCTCAGGGTCAAGACCATTCTTTTTCAGGATATACTCAAATACCATTTCCGGCATGCCACCTTTGCGGCCGCCAAGAACTTTCCTGCCCTTCAGATCTTCCCATTTAAAATCCGGCATTTCTTCTCTTGCCACAAGGAAATTTCCGGCTCGCTGGGTAAGCTGCGCAAAATTCACAACAGGATCAGTAGCTCCTTCCTGATAGGCATAGATAGATGCTTCTGCTCCCATAAATCCGATATCTGCCTCACCGGAAATCAGAGCAGTCAGAACTTTATCCGCACCGAATCCAGTTATCAATGTCAGATCCAGACCTTCTTCCGAAAAATATCCCTCTTCGATTGCCACATACTGTGGCGCATAGAAGATTGAGTGTGCGACTTCATTCAACGTAACTTTCGTAAGTTTTTCCTCTCCCCCATCCTTCTCTGCAGCAAAAGCTGTCATCGGCAGCGCAGTCACCGCCAGAATAACTGCTGCCGCTAGTGAAATCCATTTTTTATTTTTCATGCAGATACTCCTTTTGAGACTTCTGCTGTTAGGATATTCCCTCAACTCAAAAATGGTGCATTTTTTCTTGATAATTCATTTATATATTTCTAAAAGTAAAATATAATTGACTTTTATACAAATAAATGATATCTTATAGTCATCAGGGAGGTGAAGCAAGCTTGCCAAAGAATATTGCTATCAAAGTAGCACGAGCACAAAAGGATATGACGCAGAAGGCATTGGCGGAGGCTGCCGGTATTTCGCGGCAGACTATGAATGCAATCGAAAAGGGTGAATACAATCCAACAATCAAGCTATGCCGAAGAATCTGCCGTATCTTGGATAAGAGTCTGGATGATTTATTTTGGGAGGATGACGAGGATGAAGAAAACGAAAAGTAATCTGGATGAATTACAGGAACTGAAACTTCTGAAGATTGAGCACAATGGATGCTGGCTGGCTTTCTGGGGATTGCTGGCTGTAATACTGACCCAGATAGCCATAGGAAATGACAGCAAACAGGATCTTTCCGGAGAATGGATCGTATTTATGTGCCTTGCTTTATATCTTACAGTAGGATGCATAAGAAACGGAATCTGGGACAGAAAGCTGAAACCAAATTTTAAGAACAATATCATGGCCAGTAGCATCGCCGCAGTTGTTATGGGGATTTTGTGGTTTATCATTTCTTATCGGAATTATCACAAACTCGTCGGTTCCATTGCAACTGGAGTTATTATGTTTTTTTCTATAGAGATTTTATGTTTCCTTGCATTAACGCTTACTTCTAAAATTTATAAAAAAAGACTGAAAAAGCTTGAAGATGATTCTGAGGATGAATGATGATACCTGGGGAAAAGCCAGAGGGGACTGTATTTGAGCCATCAAACACCGTCCCCCTTGGTCCTTGGTCAATGTATAAAAATGTCCTTGCCGAATATAATTTAAAACAAAGATGATTTCTGATTGACTTTCTTAGTTATATCAGTTATATTATCTTTAGTGATCAGATTGCAGAAACTTGAGAAGCCTGCGATCGGGGGAGGGTGCCGAGGCCCCTCTCCTTTTTCTTTATCTGGAACATTTTGCAGCGAGGTACATATGAGCAAACCGTTTATTACATATACCGCACAAGTTGAAAAACTGAAAAATGAAAAAAATCTAGTTATTACAGATGATGATTTTGCGGTAGAATCCCTGCAGAATATCAGTTATTATGCATTAATTGGTGGATATAAACATCCTTTTATTGATATTCATACCCGCAAATACATTAATGAAGCGTGTTTTGAAGATATAGTTGCTCTTTATGAATTTGATGAAGAGTTACGTGGGATTTTCTTTAAGTATTTATGCCGCGTGGAAAGAAAAATGCGTTCGTCCATTTCTTATCACTTCTGTAAAAAACATGGAGAACGTCAAGAAGAATATCTCAACTCCAATAATTACGGCAATATTCCCAAAAATAAAAATGGAATTACCAAATTAATCAAAATGCTAGATATGATGGCAAACAAAAACAAGGATCACGAATATCTTGTTTACCAGCGTAACAAATATCATAATATTCCGTTATGGGTGATTATGAATACCCTTACTTTTGGTCAGATATCAAAAATGTTTGAATTCTTACCTCAAAATATGCAGGGAGCAATTTGCCAGGATTTTGGAAATGTCAAGAAAAATGAAATGATAAAATATTTAAAGGTATTAACGCTGTACCGAAATGTATGTGCTCATAACGAAAGGTTGTTTTCCTATCATACATATATTGACATTCCAGATACATTGTTACATAAAAAATTAGGCATTTCTAAAAACGGTTCAAAATATATATATGGAAAAAATGACTTGTTTAGTGTAGTCATTACTTTTCGTTATCTACTTCCAAAGACTGATTTTTTACTGTTTAAAAAGCAATTATTGCATATTTTTGACCGATATGAAAAGCGGAATTCAAATTTGAAGTTGAATGATCTTTTTGAATATATGGGGTTTCCGATTAACTGGAAAGAGATAACAAAATTTCGCAAAATATAAGTGGAGATACATCAATGGTATCTCCACACTTGTTTAATTTGTCAAAGCGATAATTGTTTTTGCTAATGTTTCAAAGGTAACACTAAAATCATCTCTATTACGTTTCATATTTTCCCAGACACTCCCCGTCTTTTCAACTTGTTCTTGCGTCAACTCAAAAACAGGTGTATTGTTCATTTGTGATTGAGCAATTAGACTATTAAAATCTGCAATATTTATTAAATTGTAATTAGTTCTTTTTTGAATAAGCATTCCATTTTCATCCAATATAGGAACTAATTTTTCTGCAACAATTTTATTAATATCGTCAATCCATTCTGAAAATGCTTTTACCGGCGAGCCATTTCGCGGGCGGTATCGCTGTTGTATAGTACCTAGAAATTTAGGTACAGTATCATTCATCTTGTAAATTGCGTTTTTAAAAACCTCTGCTTTTCGCAAATTATCATAAGTAGAACACCATTTAGGAAACACTTTAATAAGTGATTCTATGGCCATATAGCAAAAATAATCTGGGGCACATGGAATAATAAAAAAATCACTTCCCATCAAAATGTTGGCATTTGTGGCAGATATGCTTGGACTCATGTCAAGTAAAACAAAATCCAAATGATATTTTTCACTAGTCATAGTGATTAATTGTCTTAATGCACCAGGAACATTTTGCAACACAACTAAAGATCCTGTCATATTTTCAGCAATATTGTATGTTGCGTCATATTCAGAAAACTCTATATGTCCAGGAAGTAAAAATAGATTTTCGTTGTGTTCAAATTCATAACAAGTTGTCGCTTCAAGCGGTCGCATTTCATTATTGAGAACCGGTGATAGTGCTGATTTTATATTATAATTATTTGCTTCATAAAACTGTGTTAGCTTATTTTCCTTATCGGCATTTAAACATAATCCTGTAAGGTTACATTGGGGATCAGTATCTATCATCAATGTTTTATATCCCAGTTCGGCTAATTTCCAGCCCAAATGAAAAGTAGTAGTGGTTTTACTAACCCCACCTTTGTTATTAAATAATGCAATTATTTTTGCCATAAAATGGTTTCCTCCTAATGTAAAGATATATTTATTATAAATCAATATCCTCATAATCAAAAGAGACATTTTATTTAAGAAATGCACTATTCAACCCGTCTACCCAATTACACAAAATCACAATCGTCTCATAATTTACATTGATGTATGTACACCACCTTTGCGGCCGCCAAGGACTTTCTTGCCTTTCAGATCTTCCCATTTAAAATCCGGCATTTCTTCTCTTGCTACAAGGAAATTTCCTGCCCGCTGGGTAAGCTGTGCAAAGTTTACAACAGGATCGGTAGCTCCTTCCTGATAGGCATAGATAGATGCTTCTGCTCCCATAAATCCGATAT
>ENA-OPAL01001172-OPAL01001172.1-human-gut-metagenome-genome-assembly--contig:-NODE-1172-length-16614-cov-4.263965_pt1 | contig 16614 bp, 18 predicted proteins | sample MGYA00241057_ERZ501430 | MGnify/ENA primary metagenome ERZ501430 (study PRJEB25962, sample SAMEA2042506) | human gut metagenome | biome: human gut; feature: human-associated habitat; material: faeces...
CTCTCCGGAGTCGCGGTGAGTCCCAGGAGAAATTTTGGCTTAAAATAATCAACAATTCTCTGATACTGTTCATTAACAGCATGGTGAAATTCATCAATCACAACATATGTAAAATAATCCGGTGCAAAGTAATTTTCATTCAGATATTCCACTCTGCCAAAAGTCGCAACTGACGCAAAAATCACCGACTTTTCAGTGCATTTACTATCTCCGTTAAAGAATCCGTAATCATCTGAATCACGTACATTTTTAAATGATTCTGCCGCCTGCTTTAATATTTCCTCGCGGTGTGCAACAAACAAAACTCTCTCATAATTTTTTGAATCAAACGCCGCAAGATATGTTTTTCCTACACCGGTTGCAGCCTGAACCAGAGCTCTCCTTGCGCCCTCTGCTCTCGTATTTTCAAGCGCACACAAAGCCTCTATCTGCGCGCCTCTCGGCTCAAATAGCGGTATCTGATTTGATGTCTCTTTATCATCCTGCAAATCGTATCTATCCAAGTCCTTTGATACTGCCGGACGGTGCCAGTTCTTTGAATATTTTTTCAGTTCTTCATCGTCTATTACTATGGAATGATTTTCGAATAAGTCTACAAAAGTATTGTAAAACTTCTCATAATTAATCGGATCTGTTTTATTGCTGAATCTGTAATTCCACTCGATACCGGATGTCAGTGCACTTCTTGAAATATTAGAGGAACCAATGTATAGCTCACTGTAATCCTTGTAATGAAACATATATGATTTTGGATGAAATGAACGGTTTTTCTCATTATAAAAGCGCAAATCGACCTGGTCACCAAGCTTATGCTTTATGAGATACAGCGCTGATGGCTGCGTAATGCCAAGATAGTTTCCTGTCAGAATTCTGATTTTTGCACCACGTTTTAGTGCATCATCAAGCTCACCGAGCAGCATTTTCACGCCTGATTCCATCAGGAACGAAACAATAATATCCACACTGTCAGCATTTTTTATACTGTCTGCAAGCTGATAGTACAGATACATTCTCTTATCCGCGCCTCCGGTCATTGCATCTGTCGAATATTTTATTTCATATACATCATCTAATTCTTCTGCAGTATTACGTTCAGCCATTTTTCTTCTCCCCGCCCTGGTCTTACATCGCCTGTAATCCACTCTTCCTTTAGTTGCAGATTATCTATTTCACCAACAAACTCTTCAAATGTCTTTTCCGTGAAATCTGTGAAATAGCGGTCATTTCTTTCTCCTTCAAAGTCACCATACTTAAATGATGTGTAGATTATGCCGTCTTCCTTTAATGCTTTAAACATTTTCATAAACACGGCTTTAAGTTCATTCTTAGGAAGATGAAGTATTGACGAGCAGGCCCATATGCCATCATATTTTTTGTTCTCGTCAAGCTCTTCAAATAGCAGCCTTCTGACTTGTATTCCTGTGTAATTGCTTGCGATATGACACATTTCCTCTGAGCCATCTGTGGCATCTACATAAAAGCCCTGTTCCAAAAAATATTTTGTATCTCTTCCTGAACCACAGCCAAAATCCAATATATATCCGTGCTCCGGCAACAGCGTGCTAAAGCGATTTTGTGTCTCATAAAAATCCACATTTATTGTTGTTTTTGCAAAATTATCTGCATTTTTGTTGTAATATTCCAAGGTTTTGTTTTTGTTCATCATGAGTTTATTATACCATTAAGCATTGAAAAAAACTATATTTTAAAACCTAACTGATCTTCATCATTTACTTTGTCTTCCTCTATCATCACCGTCTTATCCTTACCATCTCTGATTACTTTGCAAATGACTCCGCCGTCTGTCACAAACACAATCTTTCCTTTTGCCTTACCACCGATTTTGTCATACAGTCTGCCTGCACTCATTGACTCACCCTTCACGGTGTATGGGCTGTTGGCTACGTAGCCCACCTTGCCAAATCCTTTTATCTTTACCTGTATTGCTTCGTTGTCATACTCATTGTCCGGCTCCTTGACAAGCTTGACCTTCATGCCTTTTTCCATGAAGTCACTTCCGTAATAATGGTTGCATCCTGCTATTGTAAAATACATTTCTTTCATTGTCGTGTCCTCCTGCTATTATACCGGTCCGTCGATTTTACATTCATCATAATATTTGCACAGCATACATAAGCTGTTGCAGTGTTTTGAATGATGCAGTGTCCTCTTTATCCAGTAAATAAATTTTTCCATTTTGTCCTATCCTCCTGTTTTTCGTAAATTAAATGCTTGTTTCTTATGATGGCTATAGCTTTGCATTTTACGAGTCCCAAAGTATGCCCTCGCACGTCGAATCTTTGTTCTTTATTGCAATAAAACTACAAAAAAAGACGCAGAATCTGCTCTGGCATTTCCAATGAGATCACAATGCGAGTATTGAAAGTACCAGTAAAAATAATGTTTCTGCCGTAGAAACAGAAACAGTTTCAAAATATGCTAGAAAATATTTATGAAGTCTACCAATTAATGAGTTTTCATTGTATAATGTCTTTGTCGTACAGGGTCACTTTCCTTTTTAATGTTTTTGTGCAAATTCATTATACATCAGAAAGCCCTGTACAATTTTTTTTATGAAAAAAGTTGTAAATTGGTGTTTTATAATTAACTCATAACCACAAGAGAAGGTGCTTTTAATGGCTATCATAAAACAATTCGACAAAAGATCTGGTATGTGAGTAACAAATCGAAAGTTAAAGGAGAACTGGCGATGGATGGAAAAAGTCGGATTTTCAGACCTGAGGCTGAAAAAGTTTGGCATGAAGATTATCAATGTGAATATTACAGGGGAGTTATCATAGATGGTGAGGACAATATTGTGGAACGTTGCGCTAAAATGCACCCCAACTATACAGCAGCTTTTAGTGATGCTGAAGAAAAAATGTCAGTCAGTCCTTTATATTCACGACAGACAAGCCCTGATATGAAGAAAAAACTGGAAGAATATAAAGCTAAAAAAGCACTAGAGAAAAAAATGAAAACTACCGTTATTTTTGATCCGAGAGAATGGAATGAGTGGAAGTATATTTATGATTCCTGCAGAGGAAATTTATATCGGTTTAGGTATTTAAATCAGGAAGAAACATCTTCTGTATTCCGTAAACGTCAAACCATGCGCCAGTCATTAAAATCAACGCCGCCCATTATTGGCGACGTGGCTTCCTGCATTCGTCCGGAAGACTATCTGACCATGGCATGAGATAGTCCAGCTTTTCTGGATCTATATTTTCTTTTTCCTCACAGAGTTTTGGCAGTTCTGTGAGGATATATTTAAAATAATAATACGGCCGCAGATTATTCAGCTTGGCTGTTTCTGAAATACTGTATACCATCGCACTGGCAGATGCTCCTTTGGCTGTATTGTGGAACATCCAGTTTTTCTTGCCGAGGCAAAAGGTGCGTATGGCTCTCTCCGAGGCAGAATTATCGATAGGGACATCTCCATCTTCAAGAAATACCTTAAGATATTTTTCCTGATTGATTATGAAATTCAGCCCCTGGCCTGTTTTGGATTTTGGAGGTACCGCACAGTCGTTAACCTGTTGTTTTACCCACGCAAAAAATTCCTCAACCAGCGGCCGAATCAATTCCTGCCGTTTTTGAAGCCGTTCCTCTGATGAGAGCCCTTTTAACTCAGTGTCAGCATTATAAAACCCGGCTATCTTCTGCAATGCCTGATAGGCAACAGACTGCCTTACAGAAGACGGATCCTTTTTATCGGCAGCCTTAACCGCATCCGCAAAATCACGCCTTGCATGCGCCCAGCAGTTTGCGTTTGTCACATCTGGAAGCTTTTTATCAACTAGATGATATTGCTGCAGGCTGTCCGTTACAAGGATTCCTTTGTAATCCTTGTAAAAATCCAGAGGCTTTTGATGATCACGTCCTTTTTGGTACTCATATATCACAATCGGGCGTCGGGTATAAAACTCTCCGGAACGGTGCACCCACATATAGCACTTGCTGTTTGGGTGGTCGCTGTCTGCTATTACTTGAGTCGGTGTTTCATCTGACTGTGTGACATGCAGTGACAGCAGCTCCTGCTTCATCCGTTCAACAAACGGAGTGAAGTACATCTGGGAGCATCTGACAATCCAGTTGGACATTGTCTGGCGTGATATATTTACGCCATTACGTTGAAACTCCTGCTCAATCCGGTGTAATGCTGATGAATTCACATATTTTACATTAAGTATTGATGCCAGTAATGATGGCGTCACTATACTGTTGCGAAGCAAGTCCTTGGGTCTGTTTCCACGAAGGAACTCATCCTGATGATCACCATCAGTTCCCACATACACCTCGACAGTATGAATTTCGACAGTCCATGCTTCGGGCTCATGACGAAGCCTCTTGTAGGTTTCATCCGGCATACGGCGCCAATTGCCTTTTCCATAAAAAGCATCCAGCTGTTCTTCAGAAACACTGTATGGCGGAAGTATTTCTTCCGGGAAATCTTTCAGGTCGATATTCCGCTGTCCTTTTTTCTTTGCACGCTTGGCAGTAATGACCTCTTCAGCAGAAGGCTCCCTGGAAGATTCATCATAGGCGGCGTCCGCTTCGTCAAAAAACGAAAGCTGGCCTTCGATTGATTTTAAGCTCTCTGTATGCCTGCCAAATCTATAATTATTGGCAATGCGGACCTGCTCAATGAGTTTTTCGATGTTATCATTTAAAGCATCGAGCTGTCCCTGCATCATAAGAACAATGGTAATCAGTTCTTCGCGGCTGCAATTATTCAGTTCTTCCAATGTATGTTTCTGTGCCATTGCTTCACTCCCTTAAACTGTTTTCATTATAACAGAAGCAGCTTTAATTAGCGAATTCTTGTGTGTTAGCTCTCCGTCATTATGCCTATCGCTATAAGGCTATAGGATGCTGATAAACGCAGGGAAATATAGAGCTTTCAAATTTCAAGATATTTGTTTCAAGTAACTGCTAACCATTGTACCAGTTGTGAAAAAGGCATATAAACCAGGTTCAACTATAGATTTTTTGACGTCATAAATGTCTTTGAAAAATCTCTGTTTTGCACAAACTCAGAAGGGATTTTGTGGTGTTACATCCTTGATTTTAGGATCGAGCGGATTTAAACCGAGCATCAGGTAATCGAATTGCTCTTCGGTAAGATCCGCAGCGTCTTCCGTGGTTCTTGGCCAGGATAGTGAACCGGATTCAATCCGTTTATACAGCAAAAGAAATCCATCGCCCATCCAAAGCAGTCCTTTAATCCTGTCGGAACGTCTACCGCAGAACAGGAACAAGGTTCCTTTCTCAAAAGGATTCTGCTTATATTTGTCACCAATGATCATCGAGAGACCATCAATGCCTTTGCGCAGATCCACTGTACCACACGCAAGCACAACCCGATTGATTTTAGCAACGTTCTCCAGCATGGACTACCTCCTTTAAGAGCCTGCTTAGCACAGCATCTGAAACATCGTTTGATATTTCGAGAATGATATCACCATTCCTGACAACTGCAGTCGCGTTAGAAGCTGACGAAAATTCCCGTGTTTGAATAGTTTTCTCTGATGTAACAGGGGCAGCTATTTCAACAAAAGAAATTTCGGCAGGATTTTCGGTTGTTACAGGCAGCTGCATCTGGTCGTATGATTCTTTACGAAACTTGCGCAGCCAGTAATAATAAGATTTTTCCTTGATATCATTGTCTTTCAGCCATTGATGGACAGTTACGTTTGCAGGTCGTTCCTGACATTGATTTATGATATTTAACCAGTTAGCACGCCTTACATCGTGAGTACATTTATCCATGATAGTTTGCCTCCTCTAAAAAACTATTAGTTTTTTCGTGTCTTATAGAGTGTCTCACAAAAATGCTAATTATCCAAGGCGCGTGGTTTGACGTTTACGTTCTATCACTTATAATCTTTTTTATAATTGATTCTACAAAAAGAAATCTTGAAGTAATGCTTCAACAACATTATGCCCCCTATTCCGAAAAAAGGATAAATATGACCATTAATGTATTAAAAGACTACAGAATAGACATTCAAAATCCTGACTCACTTAATATGCTAATTGAAGAAGCAAAACTTGCACAAATCCAATGCGATTATATAGCTCCCTTAAAAATGCCCCTTAAAACTTTAGGTGCAATAATTGTTCCTATAATCGCCTTTGTCGCGCAAAAAATTGGCAATGCTGCTACCACAGATGAGATGATTACTATGGCAGTTCAAGTTATAATTCTTGTATTATTAACTTTTTCACTTATCTTTTCATTAACACCAATTATAAAAGATATTCTATACAGGGATTATAATAAGTATGATGATTTAATATATGATTTACGACAAATAAAACTTTTTTATGCAAAAGAAAATGATACATATACAAATTGAAAAACATACGGAGTATTTTACAAAATTATTGTCATTTGATTGTCGCACAACATTAAACGAGCCAAGAAACACCGTAAATTCGGCATTTCTTGGCTCATGTACATTACTCAAACTCGGCAAATCCAAAGATGATTTTAAACATATTTGTTTAGTTTTTATCTGTTTTCTGCCGTTATTTTATCTCTGTTACATATATTATTTTGACTCGCTGATTTTCTGTTGCCACTTTGTTGCCACTTTATTATAACTGCGTTGAAATCACTTCGCAATCACTATTTTGAAAATATGCTTCAAGCCATGCCTTTTCGCGTCTAATGCGTTTACTACTGCACTCTCTATGCTCTCTCCGCAAATAATGCTGCTAGGACACTCCGTATAAGGAACCACAAATCCGCCTTCCTAACCACCACTATGCCACACAAAAAAATATAATTGTCATTATCAGTGCAATAAAGTCTATTTTCACTGCATTTTTGAAATTTTTGTATTTTTTAACAGTAATACGGCTATTTATAAGTACCTCACTTGCAAGATCATATACCAATTCATTTACAATATCTATCTCCTCGTTTGAAAAGTATCTATTTATACTTAATTTGATATATTCTTCAATTGTTCCTATAGATGCAATATCACCATAAAATAATAGATTTTTTTCTCCGGTATTTTCTATTTCATTCTTATCAGGTCTACTTTTTGTATTTGGGATAAACGAAATCAAACTCACTATACAGGATACCAAAAAAACACTTATTGCAATCACACAAAATATCGGAGCCTTATCAAAAACTGTAATCAGGCTAGCTATCAACGCCACATTAATTGCTATAATCGCTCCATTCTTTGCCTCCGCAAAAGACAGCCAATAATTAGTTCTCTCAAGTTGTTCTTCAAAGTGTGACACTATCTTATTACATAGTTCTATATTGTTTTCTGTTTCTATTGTATTCATTTTTCCCTTTCTCTCCATGAGAGTACGCAATTAAATTTACTTTTTTTGTAATTCCACGCTGATAACTTTCATATGCAATCATCATGCTTTCTGCTGTTCTTACATTTTCGAGTAGCACATTTTTTAAATGTATAAACGATTGCGGTACACCTACACAAAATAAATATTTGCCGTTCTCCTTACCATTAAAATGATGGTCTTTGGGTGGTATCTTCTCTAAATCAATCCACGATGCACCATATATTTTACACCCATTTCTCGTATAATCATATGGCATAACTATTTTTAACTCTTTAGAATACTCGCCTTTAAAATCATTTTCTTGAGCATTGCATTCACCAATTAATCCAATGTTTACAGCCACAACATTTAATATAATTGGTTCCGGAATGGCAGATGGAGTTATTACCCTTTTCGTAAACGGGTATTCTTGTATTAGCTCCATAATATCTTCTTGAGCGCTTTGATAATATCTATTATAATCAAATTCCGTCAACTTATTCTCTCCATGCACCATTATAGTTATTATTCCTATTATTGACTTTTAATTTTTCCTGTGAAATCAAGTTCATCAACATGCCATATCCTGTTGTTGTATAATAATACCCATCTTGCTTTCTAAATATATCTGCCCACTTAGGTCTATCTTTCTTAAGCATCAAATAAACATCATTTGAAATAACTAATTGATTAGCCTGTGCATTCTCATCTTCATTCCTATCAGCTTCAATAACGGTAGTCCCAATTAAAAGATAATCCTTTTCACCACGCGCACCAATTCTTGTTGCAAACATTTTGCCAAATGATTCTCCTACTCCTATGCTCACACCATAAGTTTGCACTGCGTCAATCATTTTTAATCCAACTTTCACTGCATCTAAAAGGCACTCATATCCTGTATAATTATGAAATAATGCGAACTCTCTATCCCCCTGAAACTGAACATGTATACCATGGTTTTCTGTCACTTGATCATACATCGTTTTTAAAATATTCTGTGTCTTAACAGCCATCTCTTCTAAGTTTGTATCATCATTATCAAATTGTGAAGTAAATCCTCTAACATCTGCAAATAAAGGAATTCCTTCTATTTCCTTGCATTCCTTCTTAGACAGCTCATCAAAAACAACTGACTTTGTTGGTTTTCTAAACATCATATCTGTCAAGTTCACTTTATTTGCATAATCTTTACTTGCTATTAAACTTTCTGAATAATCAATGCTTCCCGTAAGTTTAGATATAGGCATCTCATAATAACAATCTTCACCATACTTTTGTACTTTAGAGCTCGTATGCTTTACATATTTATTCTTTTTTTCTGTGTTAAATGTGTCAAATATATTTGATGAAACAGCAATATCCCCCATATTACACAGACCTTGAAGTTTTGCTGCATAGTTTGCAGCATAACCTATTGTAGTTTCTTCATTCGCATTTTGTCTTTTAAATTCAAAACTGTAAAAACTTCCGAAGCATGCTCCCGCCTGAATTTTAAATTCTAGTAATGTCTTATATTTCGCAATATCGTTGTCCAAATATCTAGAAAGATCTCCTGCAAATTTAACAACTTCTTCTACAATTTCATATGCCTCATTAACATCATCCACAACATACATATGCAATCTCGCTCCAGTGATTTTTTCAATCACAAACTTTTCCGAGAAATTTTTCTTTCCAAATGATTCAATGCCCGAAAAGAAAGTATCAAGTGCATGGATAGCATGATTTACTTTTCCATTCTTAGTTTCTTCATCAATAACCACTTCATTAAAATTTGCAACATTCACATAGAAATGAATACCTTCAAACTTCTGCATATCCTTTTCCTCCCTATTATTCTATACAATCATTTATTTCCTCAATCCATTTACTGTCATCACTCTCAAACAGCTTTATGAACTTTCCAAAATTACTGCTGCCAGTAACAGAATCATCCGAATCCAAATCTTTCACTCGTCGGCTCATATCTTTGTAATTCTTCACAGTAACATGTTCCATAACCTCATGAATCTGGTCTGCTCTTCCTTTGTAATTCTCCACCCCTGTATATTCCTTTATCAAGTGAGCATTCACTGGTTTTGCCGGAGATTTCAGATTTTCATCGGTCCAATGTTTAGATATAATCTGCATCGTACATGGATTACCAAATATAATCACTTCATTCGCTGCACTATCCACACCATGAAACTCATTAATTTTGCGTTTAATGTCCTCATACTGCTCGTGAGGCTTCTTCTCTGTATCACAAAATACAAGTACAAGTTCATCTGCTCCATTTTGATATCGGTCCTGATACCTCGCTGGGATATTACCATTTCCACCGGCATTGACCAATGAAATATCATATTGCTCATTCCATATTTTTAAATTTTTTAATCGATTTAGATACTCATATTCCTCATTACCTTCACAGATAATACAAATTTTATGGTTATCAAAAAACCTAGGGAGCTTATTTGGCATCGGCATCATCCCCCTTTACACCGCTTTTAATGCTAAGCAAAGAGTTAATCAATTCTGGATCAGGTAAAGCGCCAAGTGCACCTTTCCTATATTTTTCCATAACATCTGTCGTATCTCGTACTCCCTGCTGTGCTGTAAAATCTGCAAGTGAATATACATACACACCTTCTTTATCCTTATGAACAAACCAAATCTGCTCCTTTCGGAAGATTCTCTTGCAATCCATAAGGTTAATATCATGTACTGTAAATATCATCTGTGCACTTGTATTTAATTCATTATTAAACATGGCAACAATCGCTCTGGTGAGCTTAAAATGAATACTGCTGTCCAGCTCATCCACGACTAAAATTCTGCCCTGTTCAAGTGCTTCGATTACATAGCTGGCAATAGCGGCAATCTTCTTTGTTCCTGTAGAATCAAACATCATACTTGGTACATGGACTCCTTTATATGTGGATACCAACCTAATTTGATCAATAATATTCTTCGGAATATCAAGCACTTTCTCATCTGGCTTTTCATCACCTTCACCAGTTTTCATCTGTATCTTATCCATATCCACATATTCAAAATTATCCATATATAAATCAGCATTTTTTATGAACTCAACAACCTTCTGATGTAACTGATTCTTATTCTTCATGAGTTCAATCGTGTGCTACATAGGTACGTTATTCATATTGATGATATCAATTTTTTCTGCAAATCCGACAAGAATCTGCTTCATCTCGTTGATATGTTCGAATTTACTTGTATCTACCACATAGCATAACAAATTATTCTTCGATACAACAGAAATCATATTCTGAACAGATTCATCAATACACTTGTATACTTCACTAACAGTATCTTTTTTCAACCAACAAGCTTCCTTTTCGTTGTTATACTGATCTTTAAATATCTCCGAAAATGACTCATATATATATTCTTCTTTTTCTGCATCATACTTAAAATCATAAGAAAACTTTCTTCCAGATGCCATAAATGTAACACCTAACTCGCATACATCACTTTCAGTAAATATATTTGGCATAAGTCCATTCTTCTTATTTAAAAGTACATTTCTTATTGCCCTAATGCACTTGATTAGACATGTTTTACCGGCATTGTTTGGTCCATATATTCCTACCGTTTTAAGGACATTAAAATTATTCTCTTTGTGAACATTTGCTCCAAATTTTTTATTTCGCATATCTGCTTTCATTGAAAATGTAATATCATCCTCAAATGCATAACAGTTTTTGCTCTTATCTCTATAATCATGGCTCATTCCTCATCAATCTCATGCAGATATTCATTCAATTTTCCATCAAGCAATAGTCCCATATAATACCCATGTTTGAACTCTTTCAGATACTCACATCTCATATGACCATACTTTCCGATATTATAATTTGTTCCCCTAGGCAATTATAAATCTGGATAATAAATATCATCTTCACCTAACACATAAGTAATTCCATTCTCCACAATAACTTTTTCCAATTTTCCCATAACTTTCATCCACCTTCCTGTTATGATTTACCATTATGTTCTTCACTGTTTCATAACTTCCCCCTTATTTTCTTCTGTCAAAGATCTGATCCAGTACCTCCATAATAGCATCAATGCTGATCGGTTTTGCGATATGGGCATTCATTCCGGCTTCAAGAGCTTTCTTTTTATCTTCCTCAAACGCATTTGCCGTCATGGCAATGATCGGAATATTGGCTTTTTTATTGTTGTCAAGTGTGCGGATTTCTCTTGTTGCCATATAACCATCCATCTTCGGCATCTGAATATCCATCAGGATCGCATCATATCTGGATTCTTCTGCAGATCCCATTCTTTCCACGGCATCTGTTCCGTCTTCTACGGAATCCACAATAAGCCCTGCTTCCTCCATGATTGCAGCTGCGATCTCTCGGTTCAGTTCATTGTCCTCAACTAAAAGCACTCTTTTTCCGGCATGGTTATAATGTTTCTTTTCAACTGCTGCATCTTTTTCCGTCCCGACTTCCTGCTGCGTCAGTGCTGCTCTGAGTTCGGACATAAACAGCGGTTTGGATACAAACGCAGTAACTCCTGCTTCTTTTGCTTCCTCCGCAATATCCGCCCAGTCATACGCAGTAAGAATGATGATCGGTGTGTCATTTCCGATCACTTTTCGTATCCTTCTGACTGTTTCGATACCATTCATATCCGGCATTTGCCAGTCGATAATATATGCTTTGAATTCTTTTTTTATCTCGCAGGCTTCTTTTGCACGCAGTACAGCTTCTTTACCGGAAGTAGTCCAGTCTGCCAGCATTTCTATATCACGCAGCATCTTGCAGACACTCATACAGGTATTGGCATCGTCATCCACAACCAGTGCTCTGGCTCCCTGCAGTTCCGGAACCGATTTGTATTTTACCGTTTCGCCGGTAATCTTACATTCGATAGAAACAATAAACTCAGAACCTTTTCCGACTTCACTGTTTACCGTGATGGTTCCTCCCATCATATTGACAATGTTTTTGGAGATTGCCATTCCAAGACCGGTTCCCTGGATCCCGCTCTTTGTAACTGTCTGTTCTCTCGCAAATGCATCAAAGATATGCTCCTGAAATTCTTCTGACATCCCTATGCCATTGTCTTTCACACTGAACGAATAACTTGCATATCCTTCTTTGCTGCATGGATTTTCACTGACCCGGATATTGATCATACCGCCGACTGACGTAAATTTTACTGCATTTCCAACGATGTTGAGAAGCACCTGATTCAGCCGAAGCTTATCAATGACAACATCCTCATGTACCACATTCTGCGTGTCTATATATAACTCCTGCTGTTTTGCCGCAATACTACCCTGAATAATAACCCTCAGATCATGGAAGACATCCGGAAGATGCACTTTGACTTCTTCCAGTTTGACATTACCGCTCTCGATCCGGCTCATATCCAGCACATCATTGATCAGACTTAAGAGATGACGGCTCGATATACTTATTTTCTTCAGATACTCTATCACCAGATCTTTATTATCAATATGCGTTGTTGCCAGAGCTGTAAATCCGATCACAGCATTCATTGGCGTGCGGATATCGTGTGAAATACTGTTCAGGAAATTTGTCTTCGCTTTGTTGGCATGTTCTGCTGCTGCCAGTGCATTTCTCAGCTCTCTCTCCTGCTCCAGTTCTTTCTCTTTTTCTTTCGTGATATCCCGGTTTGCCAGCAACACTGCCCTGATATTCCCGTCACTGTCAAAACGCTGCGGTACGATCACGGAAAGAAGCCATGTGCCCTTTTCCATCTGGCTTGTATAAGTCAGTGACTGTTGTCCCTTCAGCCGCTGTGCCACGGTGTTCATGTCAATAAATTCCAGAAAACCTTCCCGATACTCAGATGTCAGCATCTCATTTATATGATTTTGCTGAATCTTTTTGGATAAGATCTGATCTCCGGAAGGCATAGAAGTATCCCCGGAAGTCTTTATCATCTCTACTTTATCCTTTTCCAGATCAAACAGGACGATAGATGCGTATGCTGTACCGAGTGCATTGATGATCCTCATACGTTTCTGACTCTGTTTCAGCGTAACCTTTTCCAGATTACTCTTGATCAGCAAAAACAGCAGATATACAAGAATTGCCACAGCCGTGTACAATCCACAGACAACCGTCCGTGCCATAAATATCTGTGATGCCGGAAAGAATATATAGATCGCATATTCTTTCATTTTATCTTTATGGCCGTACCAGATCTTATGATCTAGTTTTATGCGGATGATCCTGCTTTCATTTCCTTCCGGCCTGCTGTTGTAATATTTCCGCATTTCCTGCATGGTCTTTCCAAGCAGTGTTTCCTGATTGGTACTGACAACCGTATCATCGAGGCATACCATGATCACACCATGCATATTGACCAGAAAATCTGAAAAAACAGATTCCAGTGTCATATCATCCAGTGTATTGCTGTTTTTTTCTGCATAGGCGATCACCAGACCTTCGGCATCCTGACGCGGCACAACTGCAAGATCATACTCCTCACGGTTCACCGTAATGCGTTCTGTGTAGGTTGCTTCCGGATGTTCCAGAACTTCTTTTACATAACCTTTGCCGATAATTTCGTTCCACAGATTTTCCGAATCCAGATTCTGCTGTCCCTGAAGCACTACATTCAGATTTTTATCAGATACAAAGACACCGCTCAGTCTCTGTTCCGTAATGTATTCATCCAGATCCTGCTGTCCGTATTTATTAATTTTACTCAGATTTGTGCCCAGTTCCTTTGTTTTATCCAACAGCCGCACCAGACTTTTTACCCTGTCATTTGCCGTATAATTATCATAATCCTGCAGTTTATTTTTGGCAACTAAAGTTGTCTTATCCAGTGTCTCACTCAGCTCTCTTCGGTCTAATCCCGTAAAGATTCCCCATACGATCATCCCGACCAGAATCAACACGATCAAAAGGATTCCGGATATTCCCGGGCGTTTTTTACTTTTCATCGGAACCTCCTCTTATCACAACTTTCTCTGCATCAAGTCCATATTTTTCTGCAATACTGCCAATCGTACCATCTTCACTCATTTCTTTTATCAGCCCGTTTATCTTCTGGGTAAGCTCCTCATGCGTCCCCTTTTGAAATGCAATGCCTATTTTTGAAATATAAGGACTTTCATCCAATAATCGATATTTGCCCTTTCCATTTATAATAAGTTCATTCAGCAAAGCTTCATGTCCTGCAATCGCATCGACATATCCTTTGCGAAGTGCTGCAAACATATCTTCCGTTGTCGCAAAGCAGTTCACCTGCTTTACTTCCGGCAATGCAGAATCGATCGTATGAAAAAAGAGTTCAGCTGCTCTTGTCGTATCCTGTACTCCAACATTCTTCCCGAGAAGATCATCAAATGTCTGAATATCACTGTCAGAAGCAACTGCGATCACCTGACGGCTGTACAGATAAGGTCCCGCCCACTGATAATCGTTTTCCCGGTCATTCATAGAATAGCAGCTCCAGATACAGTCTATCGTACCGTCCGCAAGGCAGGTGTGTTTTTCACTCCACGTAATAAACTTAAAATCCGGTTCATACCCAAGTTCATGGAATACTTTCGATGCGATCTCAATGTCAACGCCGGTATAATTTCCGTCCATGTCAAGATAGGAATACGGCTCAAATTTATCAATGCCCACTGTTATCTTCTGCAGACTGCCATCCGACTCCTGCTCCTTCTGGTTACTGCATCCGCATACGATGCTTATCACAAAGACGAAAACTCCAAGTAAAATCAGCTTTTGCTGATGGCTGTGCAAAAATTTCCGATATTTTCGATTTCTGGCTGTTCTTTTTTCAAAATACATGTAGTTACTCCCTTTTATCTGCACGGTTATATGATTTTTCCTGTAAAACTGTAATATTCCTATTATATAATATCTCCCTGATACGGTCAATTTGAAATCCTCTGTTTTTCTGATAAAAGGAAAAGGAATATTTTTGTTAGTCTTGTCTAACTTCCTTTTTTAAAAAAACCGCATGAAAACGAATTTCGTATCACACGGTTTCAACAAATATTTTTGACATTACCCAATCACACTTACACCAAATGGCATAATTCTGGTATATCCCCTACATGCTCTGCAAGATAATCTGCTCCGTCCAATTCTCCCTGATCACCATATCCATACAGACATCCGGCAAACAGACTGCCACAGGATCTGGCACATTCCAGATCCTGTTTTCTGTCTCCGATCACCAGATAAGGGCCTGGATATTCCCGGATAATATCCTGCACAATCTCCGTTTTTGGACGAAATCCATAGGATTCGCAGTCATAAAATCGCTCGAACCATCGTTTCATACCAAATTCTTCCCAGTGTGCCTTTCGATATGCCGTTTTACAGTTACTCAGGACTACAAGATAATATCCCTGATTTTTCAGCGTCGTAAGCATCTTTTCTGCTCCCGGATACCACACGGCCTTATGTTTTCTGACCTGTTCGATCATCCGCTCGCCCACCATTTTGCTTGCCTGATCTTTATATTTCTGATCCAGTTCCGGCATAAAAGTGTCCCACATTTCTTTGCTGTTCAGTCCAAGCCATCCGGCAATCTTTGAAGATGCTATCTTTTGTTCTTCTGCGACTTTCTGTTCTGTCAGCCACTGATAAGTTTCTCGAAATGCCGGTTCATAAATTCCAAGTGTCTGGTGAATCGTCCCGTCATAATCAAATATGATCGTTTTTATCATCCTTTATTTCCTCATTCTTAAAGCTGTTTCATCAGATTGACCATCTCAATCGCAGACAATGCACAGTCATATCCTTTATTTCCTGCCTTGCTTCCGGCACGTGCAATAGCCTGCTCAATATTCTCAGTTGTGATTACTCCGAATAATACCGGAACTCCGGATGCAAGTCCAACCTGTGCGATTCCTTTGGCAGCTTCGCTGCACACCAGATCATAGTGTGATGTATCGCCGCGGATGACTGCTCCCACGCAGATCACTGCATCATACTTTCCGGACTGTGCCATCTTCTGTGCAGTCAGCGGAATTTCAAATGCTCCCGGTACCCATGCAGCAGTAATATTCTCTTCTTCGACTCCATGTCTTACCAGTCCGTCAACTGCACCTCCCAGTAATTTATTGACAATGATCTCATTAAATCTCGCCGCTACGATACCGACTTTCATTCCCTGCGGTGCTACTACTTTTCCTTCTACCAAATTGATCTGTCTCATGATTTTTCCTCCTGTTATTGTGAACTTAATATTTTTTTATAAATTGATGTGAGTGTCAAAAGTCCCCAACTATGATGCCTACGGATTGTTCCGTGCATCGCACTCCCACAATCCTCTCCG
>ENA-OPAL01001182-OPAL01001182.1-human-gut-metagenome-genome-assembly--contig:-NODE-1182-length-16570-cov-1.838632_pt1 | contig 16570 bp, 13 predicted proteins | sample MGYA00241057_ERZ501430 | MGnify/ENA primary metagenome ERZ501430 (study PRJEB25962, sample SAMEA2042506) | human gut metagenome | biome: human gut; feature: human-associated habitat; material: faeces...
TCTATCGCCCCTTATGCAAATGGATTTGCCCCTTGGGTGCGTTTTACGCATGGTTTAACCGCATTTCCCTTTTGCAGCTTCAGGTGGATCAAAGCAAATGTATCTCCTGCGGCAAATGCGGCAGGGTGTGCAAAATGGACGTTGCTGTTCCTCAGACACCGAATCATAACGAATGTATCCGCTGCGGTGCCTGCATCACAGCCTGTCCCACACAAGCAATTCACTATCAATACGGATGTAAAAAACAGAAAACGGAGGAAACAAAATGAAAAAAAGAAGAGTATTAGCAGCAATTATGACAGCTACACTTGCGTTATCACTCCTCGGCTTTACTGCCTGCGGCAAGGCAAAGCAAAGCGCGGAGGAACTGATTCAGCAGGAAAATGAAATCATCGCAGAGCATCAGGATTTATGGGATCTCGCTTTTAATGCGGTAGATAAGGACACTGTCGGCTCTCAAACAGGCGATTATGCCGATTTTCTGAAAATGGCACTGGAAAATATAAAGGATCAGCTGAGCAAAGAGGATTTCAAGACCCTGAGTGAGGATGTCAAAAAAATCAAGGCTCTGGAAGAGCAGCTTGCCGCTTTGCCGCAGGAGGACAGCAATCCCACCGGCACCTCTCTGGACAGCGCAAAGAGCTTTCCCGCCTTTACCGGCAAGGACTTTGACGGCAACGCCGTAGATGAAAGCCTGTTTACCAACAATAGCGTAACTCTGGTAAATTTCTGGTTCAACGGCTGCAGTCCTTGCGTTGGGGAGCTGCCTGCCCTGCAAAAGCTGCATGATTCCCTGCAGGAAAAGGGCGGTGCCGTTGTCGGCATCAACGTGGAAACTCTGGATGAAAACGAGGATACCATTGCTGCCGCAAAGGAAATTATGAAAAAGCAGGGTGCATCCTATCAGAACATCTATTTCGATTCCGATAGCGAGGCAGGTAAGCTGGCACTTTCTGTAATGACCTTCCCCACCTCTGTTCTCATTGACAGCGAAGGCAATATCAGTGATGAAGCAAGACAGAACACGATGAATGATCTGAAAGCACATTTCAGACCGGAATTCTTGAACCGTCTGGATGAGATCATCATGTTCAAACCATTGACAAAGACAAATGTACGTTCCATCATTGACCTTCTGGTTGCTGATGTGAATCGCCGTCTGGAAGAACGTGAACTGAGTGTTGAGCTGACAGATGCAGCGAAAGACTTTGTTGTGGAAGGTGGATATGAGCCGATGTACGGTGCAAGACCACTGAAACGTTACTTGCAGAAGAATGTAGAGACATTAGCTGCAAAACTGATCCTTGAGATGTGGGACGTGGAGACACGATCTTGATCGATGTGAAGGACGGTAAACTGACAGCAGGTGTGAAGAAATAAAATATTAGTATAGTAACGATATAATATGTAGGGCTGTGAAAAATGAAAATTTTCTGGAGATTTTTAGAAAATTGAGTTTTTCACAGCTCTTTTTTCGTTCACCGAAGTAATTGATACAAGAGCAGACTCTATGTTAAAATAAGAAACTGACAGAATGTATATGCATACAACAAGAATTAATACTAAGAAAGAACTCAGGCAGAATTCCGGAAAGGAGGCTACCATGGCGCGCATTATTTTCCACATCGATGTTAATTCAGCATTTTTAAGCTGGACGGCGGTTGAACAATTGAAAAATGGATCAAAAGTGGATCTGCGGGAGATTCCGGCGATTATTGGCGGAGATCAGAGCTCGCGTCATGGAATCGTTCTTGCAAAATCATCACTTGCTAAATCCTATGGGATTCAGACGGGTGAACCTGTAGTAAATGCATTTCGAAAATGTCCGAATCTTGTGACAGCACCGCCGAATCATAAGATGTATCGAGAAAAGAGCCGGATGCTGATGGATTTCCTGCGGACATATACAAAGAAGATCGAGCAGGTCAGTGTCGATGAATGTTATATGGATTTTACAGAGCTTGTCGGGCGATATCCAACACCGGTGGATGGTGCAATGGAGATCAAAGAAGAAGTGAAGAAGCGTTTTGGATTCACGGTGAATATTGGAATCTCCAGTAATAAGTTACTAGCGAAGATGGCTTCGGATTTTCAGAAACCGGATCGGATCCATACATTATTTCCGGAAGAGGTTCCGCAGAAAATGTGGCCGCTTCCGATTGGAGAACTCTTTATGGCAGGGCGTTCAAGTGTGGAGGTTTTCAAGAAACTTGAAATCAATACAATTGGAGATCTTGCTCATGCGGATGTAAATGTAATTACGCTGCATTTAAAAAGTCATGGACGGATGCTTTGGAATTTTGCAAATGGAATTGGAGACGATAAGGTACAGTATGAACCGGAAGAGGCAAAGGGAGTAGGAAATTCAACGACTCTGTCAGAGGATGCAACGACTTATGAAGAAGCGAGAGATGTATTTCGTGAGCTTGCGCAGAGCGTGGGAAGCAGGCTGAAGAAGGCAGGCAAGAAAGCCGGGATGGTGAGTATGGAGGTACGCTACTATGATTTCAGAAATATGTCGCATCAGGTGCAGCTTCAAAAGCCAACGAATGATCCGGTTATCTTATGTGAGACAGCATGTAATTTGTTCCGTGAAAGCTGGAGTGGAGAACCTGTCCGTCTGCTCGGAATCCGAACGTCAAAGTTAGTAGAAGAGAGTGCACCGGAGCAGCTGACAATTTTTGATATTGAATTTCCAAAAGAACCGGACGAGAAACATAAGAAATTAAATGCCGCATTGGAACAGCTGAACAATCGTTATGGAAAGGGTGCGGTTGTGAAAGGTACATTTTATAAACCGGACGGAAAGAAGAAAAAAGATGGAATTTAGAAGAGATAGAAAGAGGAACGTGCATTGAAAGAAAAAAATTATAATCTGGAATTAATTCGAATGATTTCCTTTATATTTGTTATTGTGATTCATGTATCGAATTATTATTGCAGAGCCTATGGCGATATTACGATTGGGGAGTACAGTTTTTCACTGCTATTAAATCTGCTGGCAAGGATAAGTGTACCATGTTTTTTCATGATTACAGGAGCACTTCTGCTTGGAAGACAGGAATCACTTCATAAACATGCAAAAAGAATCTTTCGTTTTCTAATTGTTCTGCTTGTGTGGAGCGTAATATATATGATCTGGAATGCAGTTTATATGAAGGATTCTTATCAAATCAAAGATTTATTATATAAGCCGGTAGAACAGCATCTGTGGTATCTGTATGCAATGATTCCGATCTATCTGGTACTTCCTTTTTTCCAGATTATGTGTAAAGGGATGAATCTTCGGATGGAACGCGCATTTCTTGTGGTGATTACGGCGGCTGTTTTGTTCAATTATATTTCCACATTTTTTGATGAAAAGATGTATTATTCCGTCCCAATGGTGGGGGACAGAATCTATTCTTATTATGTATTTATCGGATATTATATATATAAATATCGTAAGCATGTGATGAAGGGGAAAATGATTCCGGCAGGTATTTTTGTAGTATGCATGGCATTAAATTATGGGCTGACTTATGCGGTAACCTTGCAGGATGGAGAACATTATGAACGTCTGCTGGAATATGGTAATCCACTGCTTGCACTGGCAGCAGCGATGGCATTTCTTATGTTAGTACGATTGAAAAAGAGCGAATTCAATCCGTCCGAACAGGCAAAGAAGTGGATTGACAGATTTTGTGGATGTTCCTTTGGAATCTATTTGATCCATATCATGTTTCTTGATGTTTATAAGAGAAATATTAAGCCAGAGACATTTTCAGCCTGGATCATGATTCCGGTAGTGAGTGTGGGACTTGTGTTATTGTCATTTGGATGTGTCTGGCTGATTCGAAAGACGAAAACAGGACGAAAGATTATGTAGGTTTTTTTGCATATGTGGTGAGATTATGTTATTCTATAAAGGTTAAGACAATCGTTATTTGCCTGAAAGTCAATGATGCAATACACCAGTTCAGAACAGGAGGGATAGATCATGAAATTAGATAAATTATTAGAACGCCTGGACTACACAGTAGTACAGGGAAGTGATTCTACGGAAGTAACAACACTGATCAATGATTCAAGAAAAGTGGAAGAAGGATCTGTTTTCGTGTGTATCAGCGGAGCAGTATCTGATGGACATAAATATGCAGCGGATGTTGCGGCGAAAGGTGCGGCAGCTGTTGTTGTAGAGAAAGATGTCGAAGTGCCGGAAAATGTGACTGTAATTAAGGTAGAGGATACTCGTTATGCACTGGCTCTGATGTCAGCGGCTTACTTTGGATATCCGGCAGATAAGATGAAAGTCATCGGTATTACAGGAACAAAAGGAAAGACAACAACAACTTACATGATCAAGTCTATTCTTGAAGAGACAGGACACAAGGTTGGATTGATCGGTACAATCGAGGCAATTATCGGAGACAAGAAGATCCCGTCATGTAATACAACACCGGAGTCTTATACAATCCATAAATATTTTGCAGAGATGGTAGAAGCTGGCTGTGACTGTGTTGTTATGGAAGTTTCATCACAGGGACTGATGCTTCACAGAACAGCGGGAATTCCATTTGAGATCGGTATTTTCACAAATCTTGGAAGAGATCATATCGGTCCGAATGAGCATAAGGATTTTGATGATTACAAGAGATGCAAAGGGCTTTTGTTCAAACAGTGTAAGCTCGGAATCGCCAATGTGGATGACAAGTATTTCAAAGATGTATTTAAAGGGTCTACATGTAAGATTGAGACATTTGGATTTTCACCGGAGGCAGATCTTCGCGCAGAGAATGTAGAACTGGTATCCAGACCAGGATATCTTGGTGTTGCATACCATGTTGCAGGAGTGATGGACTTTGATGTGGAAATTGATGTTCCAGGCAAGTTCAGTGTTTACAATTCACTGACTGCAATCTCAGTCTGCCGCCATTTCCAGGTGCCGGTTGAGATGATCAAAGATGCACTTAAGAAGGCAAAGGTAAAAGGACGTATCGAGATGATCAAGGTGTCTGATGATTTTACACTGATGATCGATTATGCGCACAATGCGATGAGTCTTGAAAGTCTTCTGACAACATTGAAGGAATATAATCCGAAACGTCTTGTATGTCTGTTCGGATGCGGCGGAAACCGTTCTAAAGACAGAAGATTCGAGATGGGTGAGGTATCTGGAAGACTGGCAGACCTGACAATCATTACATCAGATAATCCGAGATTTGAAGAACCGCAGGACATTATTAACGATATCAAAACCGGAATCGCAAAGACAGATGGAAAATATGTGGAAATCTGTGATCGTAAAGAGGCAATCAAATATGCGATCGAACACGGCGAACCGGGTGATGTTATTGTGCTGGCAGGAAAAGGACATGAGGACTATCAGGAAATCTGCGGTGTGAAGCATCCGATGGATGAGCGCGTGCTGATCAAAGAAGTTCTGGAAGAATTAAAAGAGAAATAAGATTGTGTTTGCAGATGTTATTGTAGATATACAACATGAAAAACTGGATAAGATCTTTCAGTACCGAATACCGGAACGACTGAAAGACGAGCTGCATCCGGGGATGGAAGTAATTATCCCTTTTGGAAAAGGAAACCGGCAGATCAAAGGTTATGTGACTTCATTATCAGAGACTTGCAATTATGATCTGTCAAAGGTGAAGGAGATTACAGACATTTCTAGAAACAGTGTGGCAATCGAAGCGAGACTGATCGCGCTGGCTGCGTGGATGAAAGAGCAGTATGGCGGAACGATGATCCAGGCGCTTAAGACAGTGCTGCCAATCAAGCAGAAGGAGAATGCGAAGGTAAAGAAACATCTCCGTTTGCTGCTTACTGAGGAAGAGAGTCAGGAGAAGCTGGCTTTTTATCAGAAGAAGAATCAGAAAGCAAGAGCAAGGCTTTTGGAAGCTTTGAAGGAAGCCCCAATTCTGGATTATGAGCTGGTGACAAAAAAATTAAATGTGACACTGCCTGTGATCCGGGCATTGGAAGAGCAGGGCGTGTTGAAGATAGAGTCAGAGCAGGTATACCGTAATCCGGTGAAACAGGCAAAGAAATCACAACAGGAGATCATCTATACGGAAGAACAGCAGCATGTGATCCAGGGGTTCCGGCAAGACTATCTGTGTGGAACAAGGAGAACTTATCTGCTTCACGGAGTGACCGGAAGTGGAAAGACAGAAGTCTATATGGAGATGATCCGCACGGTTGTTGACCAGGGAAAACAGGCAATCGTTCTGATCCCGGAGATCGCACTGACCTATCAGACAGTGATGCGGTTTTACCGCTGTTTCGGCGACAGAGTTTCTATCATGAACTCAAGACTGTCTGCCGGAGAACGTTACGATCAGATGATGCGTGCGAAGAAGGGCGAGGTCGATGTGATGATCGGACCACGCTCTGCACTTTTTACTCCATTTCCGGATTTGGGGCTGATCGTTATTGACGAAGAGCATGAACCAACCTACAAGAGTGAGCAGGTGCCACGTTATCATGCAAGAGAAGTAGCAGTTCACAGGGCAGAAGTAGAAGATGCCAGTGTTGTGCTTGGAAGTGCAACTCCGTCGATGGAGGCAATGTATCGGGCAAGGCTTGGTGAGTATCAGCTTTACGAGATGAAGAATCGTTCTCATATGCAGCAGATGGCGACTGTGCATACAGTTGATATGCGAAAGGAACTGAAAAATGGAAACCGTTCCATCTTGAGTGAGAAGCTGCAGGAACTGATTGAAGACAGACTGAATGCAAAAGAGCAGATCATGCTGTTTTTGAATCGCAGAGGATATTCTGGTTTTATTTCCTGCAGAGAATGTGGCCATGTAGTGAAATGCCCGCACTGTAATGTATCCTTGTCGGTACACAAAGGTGGAAAAATGGTCTGCCATTACTGTGGTTATGAAGAAACTTTTATAAAGCAGTGTCCGATTTGCAAAAGCTCACATGTAGCCGCATTTGGTCTTGGAACAGAAAAGGTAGAGGCGGCACTCCATGCAGAGTTTCCGACAGCCAGAGTTCTCCGTATGGATATGGATACGACAAGAAGAAAGCATGCCCATGAGGAGATGCTTGCCGCATTTTCTAAGGGTGAGGCAGATATTCTTTTAGGAACACAGATGATCGTAAAGGGGCATGATTATGCTAATGTAACGCTGGTAGGGATTCTAGCGGCAGATTTATCCCTTCATGAACAGGATTTCCGAAGTGGAGAGAAAACATTTCAGCTTCTCTGTCAGGCAGCAGGAAGGGCAGGAAGAGGAGACAAAAGAGGGGATGTTATCATCCAGACCTATTCGCCGGAGCATTATTCAATTACAACAGCAGCGGAGCATTCGTATGAGAACTTTTTTAAGGAAGAGTACACTTACCGTCAGTTAATGGGATACCCACCGTGTGCACACATGCTTGTAATCCTGGTACAGTCAGGAGATGAATCACAGTCCGTCATTGCGAGACTCCGCATTGAGAAAATGATTGAGCAAAGCCAGGTAGGACAGGAAGTACCCGTACAGATTTTAACACCAGGACAGGCAAGCCTTTCCAAGTTAAAAGATGTGTATAGACAGGTGCTTTACTTAAAACATAAAGATAAAGAGACATTACTGGATTTAAAAAGAAGATTAGAGCCTGTTTTAGAGAAGCATCCAATGTTTGCAGGAATAACGATTCAGTTTGATTTTGACCCACTGTCGCATTACTAGAGCATTTTTCAAACACGCTCTAAGTGACTTTACGGCAGGCGTTTGCAATGTTATAATTAAAGATACAGCTTTTTGTATAACCATTATAAAAAGATAGAATAAAAGATAAAATAAGAAAGATAAAGGAATACCAGGAGGAAAAGAAATGGCAATTCGTAAAATCCGCTTTATTGGCGACCCATGTTTAAATAAAGTATGTAAACCAGTACAGAAAATCACACCATCCATTGAGACGTTGATTGAGGATATGTTTGATACTATGTATGAGGCAAGAGGTGTTGGTCTTGCAGCACCACAGGTAGGAATTTTAAGAAGAATCTGTGTCATTGACGTTATGGACGGAGATCCTATCATCCTTATCAATCCAGAAATCATTGAAACAGCTGGTGAGCAGACAGATGAGGAAGGATGCTTAAGCATTCCAGGTAAATGTGCCAGCGTAACAAGAGCTGATTATGTAAAAGTGAAGTCTTTTGATATGGAGTTAAATCCAGTAATTATCGAGGGAGAGGGACTTCGTGCAAGAGCATTACAACATGAGATAGACCATCTTGACGGTGTGCTTTACGGCGATAGAGCGAATGAGCCATACCATGATGTGGAGGAAGAAGAATGCGAGTAGTATTTATGGGAACACCGGACTTTGCGGTTCCTACGTTAGCAGCTCTTATAGAGAACCATGAAGTTGTCGGTGTAGTAACACAGCCGGATAAGAGAAAAGGTCGCGGTAAGGCGATGGCATTTACTCCGGTAAAAGAGAAGGCTTTAGAGTATGACATTCCTGTTTATCAGCCAGTAAAGGTAGGAGAAGAAGAATTTATCGAGACACTTCGCGGACTCGATCCTGAAGTTATCGTTGTAGCTGCTTTTGGACAGATTCTTCCAGAAAGCATTTTAAATATGCCAAAGTATGGATGCATTAACGTACATGCTTCCTTACTTCCAAAGTACCGTGGAGCTGCCCCGATTCAGTGGTCCATCATTGATGGGGAAAAAGAAACGGGTGTAACAATCATGTACATGGAAAAAGGGCTTGATACCGGAGATATGATTGACAAAGTTGTTGTACCAATTGATGCAAAAGAAACAGGAGAATCACTTCATGATAAGTTAGCAGCGGCAGGCGGCCCGTTATTATTAGAAGTACTTGAAAAGTTAGAAGCAGGAACGGCAGTACGCACTCGGCAAAATGATGAGGAGAGCTGCTATGCAAAGATGCTTACAAAAGATTTAGGTAAGATTGACTGGAATAAAGATGCCGCTTCAATTGAACGTCTGATCCGCGGGCTTAACTCCTGGCCAAGTGCCTATACCGCTTTCCACGATAAAACTTTGAAAATCTGGGATGCTGATGTGGAGAAGGAAAATGGAAGCGCACAGCCGGGAGCTGTTGCAAAAGTGACTTCCGATGCTATTTATGTACAGACAGGAGAGGGACTTCTTAAAATCAATGAAGTACAGATTCAGGGTAAAAAGAGAATGCCGGTTAAAGCTTTTCTTCTTGGACATAAGGTAGAGGAAGGTACTCTTCTGGGAGAGAATGCTTAATACAATATTAAAAATTATTTTGTAATATTGAGTTATAATATATCTAGTAGGTTGCATTCATTGCATGAATTGTAGCAGAACAAAACAGACACGAAGAAAGGAAATGCAGATGGAGAAGCGGACAGATATGAGGGCAGAGGCTCTTGATACGCTGATTGATATTGAAAGAAATAAAAAGCTTTCCCACATCGCAATCGGGGAGACACTGATGCGGAACCAGTTTGAAAAAAAGGCAGACAGGGCTTTTTATACCAGACTTTGTGAGGGAGTGACCGAGAGAAAGATTTATCTCGATTATATTCTAGACCACTATTCAAAAACACCGATGAAGAAATGTAAGCCACTCATCCGTTCTCTTCTGCGAATGGGAGCTTATCAGATTCTCTTTATGGATGTAAGAGATGCGGCAGCCTGTTCGGAGGCGGTATCTCTTGCAAAGAAAAGAGGATTTGGCAGACTGAGCGGCTTTGTAAATGGAGTGCTCCGCACTCTTGTAAGAGAAAAGGAAAACCTTCCGGTTCCAGATAAAAAAGACGATGTAAAGTATGTAAGTATTACCTATTCCGTACCCGAATGGCTGAGTAAGCTCATCATAGAACAGTATGGGAAGGAAAGTGCAGAGAAGATTTTTGCTTCTTTCCTGGAGGCAAGACCGCTCACAATCCGTACCAATTTAAGCAAGACAACACCGGAAGAACTGGAAAAAGAATTGGAAGAGGCAGGAGTAAAAGTAGAAAAAGGGAATTATCTCCCGTATGCCTTTACCATTTCTAATCTCAATTATCTTGGAAAGATTGCCGCTTTCCGCCAGGGAAAGTTTGCTGTACAGGATGAGAGTTCCCAGCTTGCAGTAGCAATCGCAGATATAAATGAGGGCGATTTTGTTCTTGATGTCTGTGCAGCGCCGGGTGGAAAGACATTCCATGCGGCGGACAGATTAAAGGGAGCAGGAAAGGTCCTTTCTAGAGATTTGACAGAATATAAAACAGAACTCATTGAGGAGAATAAAGACCGGATGCACTACGAGAATGTAGAGGTGCAGCAATGGGATGCGTTAGAGGAAGATGAAAGTCTGTTAGAAAGTGTAGATGTGCTTCTTGCAGACCTGCCTTGCAGCGGACTTGGCATTATGGGCAGAAAGAACGATATTAAATACCAGATGACAGAGGAACAGCTTGGCGAACTTGCCGCTTTGCAAAGGCAGATACTTTCTGTCGTATGGAAGTATGTAAAGCCGGGCGGCCAGATGATATTTTCTACCTGTACTTTGAATAAAGGGGAGAATGCAGAGAACATAAAGTGGATTGAGGAAAATACACCATTACATCTGGTATCTATCGAGGAGTATTTGCCACAGAATCTTAAAAACCGAACAGGAAGTCAGGGATATTTACAGCTCATACCGGGAGAAGATACCTGCGACGGCTTCTTTATTTCTAAATTTAAAAGACCGGAGGCGAAGTAGTATGGATTCTAGTATGGATTTAAAGTCCATGACATTAGAGGAACTGACCGATTGTGTCATGGAACTTGGTGAGAAAAAGTTCCGGGCAAAGCAGATTTATGGATGGCTTCATCAAAAACTCGTAAGAAGTCCGGAAGAGATGAAAAATGTTCCAGCCAAATGTATTGAAAAGCTTTTAAAAGAGCATCCATTCTATGGAGTAGAAGAAGTAGAACATTACGAGTCGAAGATAGACGGCACACAGAAGTTTTTATTTTCGCTCCACGATGGTAACATGGTAGAGAGCGTACTTATGAAGTATAAGCATGGAAATTCTGTCTGTATTTCTTCTCAGGCGGGCTGCCGGATGGGCTGTCGGTTTTGTGCATCTACCTTGCTGGGACTTTCAAGAAATCTGTATCCATCCGAAATGCTTGATCAGATTTATGCGATTCAGAAAGCAACAGGAGAGAGAGTTTCCCATCTGGTTGTTATGGGAACAGGAGAACCTTTTGATAACTTTGAGTCTTTATGCCGGATGATTGAATTACTTTGTTCGCCAGATGGCTTAAATATCAGTCACAGAAATATTACCGTATCTACTTGTGGAATTGTGCCAAAGATTTATGAATTTGCAGACAGAAATCCACAGGTAACATTGGCAATTTCCTTACATTCACCGAATGATACGATGCGAAGAGAGCTTATGCCAATCGCCAATAAATATTCGATGGATGAATTGATGGAAGCTGCCAGATATTATACCAGAACAACTGGAAGAAGAATTACATTTGAATACAGCCTCGTAAAGGGGGTTAATGATAAAAAGGAACACGCACAGGAACTTATTTCCAGAGTAAAAGGAATGAACTGTCATATTAATCTGATTCCGGTTAACCCGATTAAGGAAAGAGATTTTGAGCAGTCAACGCAGAATAATGTAGCAGCATTTAAACATATATTGGAGAGACAACATATTCAGGTAACTGTGCGCCGGGAGATGGGAAGAGATATCCAGGCAGCCTGCGGACAGTTAAGAAAGAGCTATAAAGAAAGGAGTGGGGACGAATGAAATCTTTCGGCATGACGGACATCGGAAGAAAGCGAAAAGTAAATCAGGACTATTTGTTTTTTTCCGATGAGCCGGTAGGATGCTTTCCGAACCTCTATATTGTAGCGGACGGAATGGGTGGACATAAAGCTGGAGATAAAGCGTCATCCTATGCAGTAAACCGATTTGTGGAGCTGGCAAGGAAAGAGACAAAAGAGCTTCCTTTCCTTGTTATGGAACGACTTCTCAATGAAGTGAATGAGGAAGTGTATACGCTGTCTTGTAAAGAAGAACAGTATTCTGGAATGGGAACAACATTTGTTGCGGCAACCGTAGTAGATGGGACAGCATATATTATGAATATAGGGGATAGCCGTCTGTACTATTTTGATGAAAAGATTCATCAGGTGACGATGGATCATTCTCTTGTAGAAGAACTGGTACGGGCAGGAGAACTTGACCGGGCAGAAAGCCGGAATCATCCACAAAAGAATATTATTACAAAGGCCGTGGGCGTGGCAGAAGATGTCCAGCCGGATTTCTTTATCGTAGATATGAAGGAGAATAGCCGGATCTTGCTCTGCTCCGACGGTTTGTCTAACATGGTAGACGATGAAAAACTGGAAGAGATTTTATCAGGGGAAGGAACAGAGGAAGAACTGGCAGAAAAATGTATAGAAGAAGCTTTGTTTTATGGCGGCCTTGATAATATCGCAGTTGTCATCGCCCAGAATAGAAATGGGAGGTGAAGATATTGCTGCAAAAGGGTACTTTTTTAGGTGGAAGATATGAGATACTCGAGCATATTGGCTCAGGAGGAATGGCAGATGTATATAAAGCCAGATGCCATAAGTTAAACCGTTATGTAGCAATAAAGGTTCTGCGCCGGGAATATTGTGATAATGAGAGCTTTGTAAGAAAGTTTACAGTAGAAGCACAGTCAACCGCAGGATTAACACACCCGAATATCGTAAATATTTATGATGCGGGAAATGAAGAGGGTGTACATTATATCGTAATGGAACTTGCAGAAGGCATGACTCTCAAACGATATATCAGACGTTACGGAAGACTCAGTGCCAGAGAGACTGTAGACTTTGCAATTCAGATTGCAAGCGGACTGCAGGCAGCGCATGAACATCACATTATTCACAGAGATATTAAGCCGCAGAATATTTTGGTATCAGATAGTGGTACGATAAAAGTGACAGATTTTGGAATTGCCAGAGCAGCAACTGGGGATGATACGATTTCTTCCAGTGCGATGGGATCTGTGCGCTACCTTTCGCCGGAGCAGGCAAGGGGCGGCTACGCAGACGAAAGAAGCGATATTTATTCTCTGGGAATTACTATTTATGAGATGGCAACTGGAAAGGTTCCGTTTGATGGAGAGAATACAGTAGCAATCGCACTCATGCATTTAAGAGATGAAATTACACCACCAAGATGTTATTTCCCGGATATTCCGGCAAGTCTTGAAAAGATTATCTTAAAATGTACGATGAAACAGCCAGAACAGCGTTATCAGAGTGCGGCAGAACTGATCCTTGATTTACAGAAAGTATTTCTTTCTCCAGATGGAAGTTATGTGTATGTGAATCCGCTCGTAGATGATTCTCCAACAATTCAAAGAAATAAAGAGGATATTACAAAGATAAGAAAGTCATTAAATAAGTCTGGCAACCGAAGAAAAGAGGATAACACAAAAGACAGAATACGAATTAATGAAGAAAATGAAGAGGATGAGGATTATAAAGACGATAAAGAAATGAATCCAAAGCTCGAAAAGATGATTCTTTTAATTACGGTTCTGTTTGGTATTTTAGTTGCCTGTGTTGTATTTTATTTTATAGGAAATTCATTGCATTTATTCCAGCCATCTTCTGGAACAACACAGCAGAGTACAGAACAGACAACGCAGGCCAGAACAAAAGCAACGACAACGGAAGAGAAAAAGACAGAATATGTTAAGATGCCAAAATTACTTGATCTGACGAAGAATGCGGCAGAGGATGAGATGAAGGCAATTGGTTTGAAGGCAGACTTTGCATATGAAAAGGGAAGCAGCAGCGATGACAGCGATCTTATTGTTGTGAAGCAGCAGTATAAAAAAGGAGAATCTCTCGCCGTTGGAACGAAAGTGAAGCTTACGCTTGGCAAAAAGGAATCTTCCACTACTGCAGCAGAAAAGGTGGAAGTACCGGCTTTGGTGAATTATACAGAAAAGAAAGCAGAGCAGGAGTTAAAGAAGCTTGGCCTTAAGGTGAAGAAGGCATATGCTAATAGCGATACGGTCAAAGAAGGCTATGTGATTAAGCAGAGTCCAAAAGGCGGAAGTATCGTAAACACAGGATTTGCAGTAACAATTACTATCAGCAAAGGCGTGAGCAAGACAACAGTGCCATCCTTAATTGGAGTTTCTCAGAGTGTTGCCGAAAGAGAGCTAAACAGAGTGGGATTAAAGCTTGGTTCTGTCAGCTACGATTACAGTGGTGAAGTTGGCGAAGGCGATGTCATTTCCCAGGGAATCGAGTCAGGAACATCTGTAGACAAAGGTACTAAAGTACCGATTGTGCTCAGTCTTGGTGAGCAGGAAAGTTACCGCTACGAAGGCAGCGTGACAATTGATGAACAGCCATTTGATGACGGAGCAAACGGAAGTGTAAAACTTGTGCTCAAACAGGACTCCTGGGAAAGCACGATTTATTCAAAGAGCAGTGTAAGCAATGATGATTTTCCTTTAAATGTTACATTTGAGGGCGACAGAGAAGGCTCAGGAAGCGTGATTATGTATATTGATGGAAAAGAGTATAATACTTATGATGTAAGTTTAAATGCTATTTCAGATTAAGGGAGAGCGTCGCAGTAACGGCTGATTGGCTGTTACTGCCGACGCTTTTGTTTCAATATGTACTACTTTTACGGAGGAAAGAATGACAGGAAAAATAATGAAAGGAATCGGAGGATTTTACTATGTATATGTAGAGGGCAGCGGACTGTATGAGTGTCGTGCCAGAGGAATCTTTCGTAACAAGAAAATGAAACCGAATGTCGGAGACGTTGTGGATATTGATATTTTATCAGAAGAAGAAAAAACAGGAAATCTGGTAAAGATTCACAAAAGAAAAAATCAGCTCATCCGTCCGATGGCAGCAAATGTAGACCAGGCGCTTGTTATATTTGCAGTTCATGAACCCGAACCTAACTTTCACTTGTTGAATCGATTTCTGATCACAATGGAACAGCAGGAAATACCGGTAATTATCTGCTTTAATAAAACAGACTTAGCAACAACAGAGCAAATGCAACAGCTTGAAAAAGATTATGAAAACAGTGGATGTCAGGTGATTTTCCAGGCAGCAGCAACAGGAGAAGGGATTACACAGATAGAAGAACTCCTTCGTGGCAAGACAACAATTATGGCAGGTCCGTCTGGTGTCGGGAAATCTTCTACTTTAAACTGTATTAGTAAAGAAAAACAGATGGAAACCGGTGCAGTCAGTGAAAAAATCAAGCGGGGAAAACACACAACAAGACATTCCGAATTAATTCACATTGGAGAGGATACCTACTTGATGGACACACCAGGATTTAGCTCCCTCTTTCTCGAAAATATCGAAAAAGAAGACCTGAAATATTATTTCCCAGAATTTGAACCTTACGAAAATACCTGCCGCTTTAATGGATGCTGTCATATCCATGAACCAGGATGTGAAGTAAAAAAAGCCTTAGAAGAAGGTAAAATCAGCAAACTCCGCTATGATGATTACTGTATGTTTTATGAAGAATTAGCACAGCAAAAGAAATGGTAATGACTGATGAAACTTGTTTTTCTTCATGGTAGAAAAATCTTTTGAGAAAGTAAGTTATTTATCCTCTTACAGCAAGAAGACTCCGACCTCTAAGGTGGGAGATGAATTGCCAAAAGATTAGAAGAACAAATAAGATAGATTGCTTTGATTAGATGCAGTTAGATATAAAAAGTGAAATATAATATCAGAAGGGAATGAAATATACCATGCAAAACGGAAAGACATTATTAATCGTCAGTGGGGGAAGTATTGATATAAACTTTAGTAAAGAATATATAAAAGATAAAAAATATGACCGAATCATCGCTGCCGATTCCGGACTGGCACACTGTAAAGAAATCGGCATAGAACCAACAGACATTCTCGGTGATTTCGACAGCCTTAAAAATAAGGAACTTCTTGAAGAATATAGAAAAAAAGGTATCCCTCTTCGTGAATTCCCAACAAGAAAAGATTACACAGACACCCATCTTGCAGTAAAATACGCAGTAGATTTAAAACCTCAGAAAGTAACAATTCTCGGCGCAACCGGAACGAGATATGACCATGCATTAGCAAATATCAGCCTGCTCGCATTCCTGAAAGATAATGGAATCGAAGCCAAAATTGTTGATGTACACAATGAAATCGAAATGCTTCACGGCCCCGAAGAACGAAAATATCTCCGTTCCGATATCAAAAATCCACAAAATCCTGGAAAAGAATACTTCTCCATAATTGCTTTTTCCCCAGAAGTAACAGGAATAGACGAAGAAGGATTCTCCTACTCACTGAAAAATGGCACACTGTACAACAAAGAAAGCGTGGGGGTAAGCAATGAGATTATGGCGAAAGAAGCAACACTTCGCGTCAAAAAAGGCTATCTCTTAGTTCTAATCACAAGAGATTGATTACTATTTAATTCATTAAGAGACAAACGCCCGGGAAGAGAACCGATGGCCTATATTTGTGACTTTAGTCGTTACGAGAAATCGTCTTCTATGAAAAGGCCGACATTAAAATTATTGATTTTGACTCAGTTGTACAAAAC
>ENA-OPAL01001187-OPAL01001187.1-human-gut-metagenome-genome-assembly--contig:-NODE-1187-length-16523-cov-6.270464_pt1 | contig 16523 bp, 10 predicted proteins | sample MGYA00241057_ERZ501430 | MGnify/ENA primary metagenome ERZ501430 (study PRJEB25962, sample SAMEA2042506) | human gut metagenome | biome: human gut; feature: human-associated habitat; material: faeces...
CCAGCGACACGTAGCGAGAGCGTGTTTTCGAAAATTTTGTTAATTTTGAACAATTGAAAGAAGATTATGAGGAGTTTCGCAATTGCCTATAAGAAAATCATACGAAAGGGAGAAGAACAATGACAAAAACAGTGAAGATCGGCAACCGCATCATTGGCGGCGGCAACCCGATTTTGATTCAGTCTATGACCAATACAAAAACCGAGAATGTGGAGGCAACTGCCGCACAGATCAATCAGCTTACAGCTGCCGGATGTGATATCATCCGCTGTGCAGTGCCTACGATGGATGCAGCGAAGGCATTAAAGGAGATAAAAAAACAGGTGCAGATTCCGGTCGTTGCAGACATTCATTTTGACTATCGTCTTGCAATTGCAGCAATGGAGAATGGAGCAGACAAGATCCGCATCAATCCGGGAAATATCGGAAGCACAGAGCGTGTGAAGGCTGTGGTGGATGTCGCAAAAGAGCGCAACATTCCAATCCGTGTAGGGGTAAACAGTGGTTCCTTAGAAAAAAATCTGGTGGAGAAATACCATGGAGTGACGGCTGAGGGACTGGTAGAAAGTGCTTTGGATAAAGTGAAACTGATTGAAGATATGGGATATGATAATCTTGTCATCAGTATTAAATCTTCGGATGTTATGATGTGTGTGAAAGCACATGAACTGATCACAAGCCAGACCGATCATCCGCTGCATGTCGGGATCACGGAAGCCGGTACGATCATCAGCGGTAATATCAAGTCAGCCATCGGACTTGGATTGATCTTACATCAGGGAATCGGTGACACGATCCGGGTTTCCCTGACAGGAGATCCATTAGAGGAGATCAAATCTGCCAAATTAATTTTAAAAACACTTGGACTCCGCAAAGGCGGTGTGGAAGTAGTATCCTGTCCTACCTGTGGACGAACACAGATCAATCTGATCCAGCTGGCCAATCAGGTAGAAAATATGGTTGCCGACATTCCTCTTGACATTAAAGTTGCCGTTATGGGATGCGTTGTTAATGGTCCGGGAGAAGCAAAAGAGGCAGATATCGGAATCGCCGGAGGAATCGGAGAAGGACTTATTATCAAACATGGCGAGGTATTCAAAAAAGTGCCGGAGTCAGAACTTTTAGAGGCACTCCGCTATGAACTGTTACATTGGAATGAATAATTATGGCAAAACTATTTTTTGATGTCTTTCCGACACTGGATGTGTCCGGGGATATGAAGAAAATTTTATCTGAGATGGAAGTTACCAAGGTAGGGATGAATCATGAGAGAGATCATATCCGTGTCTATCTTTTGGGCAGTCATCTTATACATAAAAATAACATTACGCAGTTAGAAAAATCCATTGAGGAGCAGATATTTAAGGGAAAACGGATGAATGTCCGTATTATCGAAAAGTATCAGCTCTCCGAGCAGTATACCGCCCGCACGCTGATGGATATGTATAAGGACAGTATTTTAGAAGAGTTAAAAGCCTACAGTCTGATGGAATACAATCTGCTGCGTGCTTCCAAAATGGAATTTACGGATGACAGTCATCTGCATCTTGTACTGGAAAATACGATCATTGCACAGACACGCTCCCATGAAATTGTGGAATTTTTAGAGAAAATCGTGTGTGAGCGCTGTGGCATGAACCTGATCGTCGACCTTGACTTTGAGGAACCAAAAGAGAGCAGGTACAAGAAAAACAGTGATCTTCAGATTCAGTTTGAAATCAAAAATATATTAAAAAATATCAATTTGAAGGATGAGGACGGAGAGACAGTTGCAGTTGCTTCAGATGCCAATGAAAAAAGTGCAGCTTCCGGTCAGACTACAACATCTGGAGACAGTGGTTCTACAGGTGGTGGAAACGCCGTAAAACCTGCAAAAAACGATGCAAAATCTGCAAATGGTGCAGGAAATACTGCAAAAAAAACATACGACGGACCACGGAAAGAGTTTAAAAAACGTTATGATGGCGGTGGCTTTGGCGGAGGTAAAAAATCCGATAATCCGGATGTAATTTACGGTCGTGATATTGAGGATGGAGAAACCATCCCATTGGAGAAAATCGTGGGTGAGATGGGTGAAGTTACCATCCGCTGTCAGGTCATGACGGTTGAGACGAGGGAGATCCGTAACGAAAAGACAATCATTATCATGTCGGTCACAGATTTTACGGATTCCATTGTCCTGAAAATATTTACAAGAAATGAAGACAGGGATGAGCTTCTTGGCAATCTGAAAAAAGGGGCATTCTTAAAAATCAAAGGTGTCACGACAATCGATAAGTTTGACAGTGAATTAACAATCGGTTCGATCGTTGGAATTAAGAAGATTGCAGACTTTACGACCACCCGTATGGACACCAGTCCGGAGAAGCGTGTGGAATTGCACTGTCATACAAAGATGAGTGATATGGATGGTGTGTCCGAGTGTAAAGACATCGTAAAGCGTGCCATGAAATGGGGACATAAGGCGATTGCGATCACCGACCACGGCGATGTACAGGCATTCCCGGATGCAAACCATGCACTGAGTCCGGATGACGATTTTAAGGTTATCTACGGTGTGGAAGCGTATCTGGTGGACGACTTGAAGGATATTATCACAGATTCGAAAGGACAGAGCCTCGATGAAACCTTTGTGGTGTTCGACTTGGAGACGACCGGTTTCAGCCCGGATAAGAATAAGATTATTGAGATCGGTGCAGTGAAAGTAGTCGGTGGTGTCATTACAGACCGCTTTTCGACATTTGTAAACCCGGAAGTGCCAATTCCATTCCGAATCGAGGAATTGACCTCAATTAAGGATGATATGGTCATTGATGCACCGAAGATTGAGGAGATTCTGCCGGAATTTATGAAGTTCTGCGAGGGTGCGATCATGGTTGCCCACAATGCGGAATTTGATATGAGTTTTATTAAGAAAAACTGCAAGGATCAGGGGATAGAGAGAGAGTTTACGATCATAGATACAGTGGCTCTTGCCAGAATTCTGCTGCCGAACCTGAATCGTTTTAAACTCGATACCGTTGCAAAGGCATTGAATGTCTCACTGGAAAACCATCATCGTGCAGTTGACGATGCTGCCTGTACAGCAGAAATTTTTGTGAAATTTATTGAGATGTTAAAAGAACGCGGTATGGAAAATCTCGATGATGTGAACCATATGGTTTCCACCTCCCCGGAAACGGTCATGAAAATGCCGACCTACCATGCAATTATTCTGGCGACAAATGACATCGGACGTATCAATCTGTATCGTCTGGTTTCACTTTCACACCTCACGTATTATAATAAGAGACCACGTGTGCCAAAAAGTGAATTTGTCAAATACAGAGAGGGACTTCTTTTAGGCTCTGCCTGTGAAGCTGGAGAATTATACCGTGCGATTGTGGGCGGAAGACCGCAGGAAGAGATCATAAGACTTGTAAAGTTCTATGATTATCTGGAGATACAGCCGCTTGGAAACAATGAGTTCATGTTGCGCAGTGACAAGGAGCCGGTGAATACGATGGAAGAGCTGCAGGATATCAACCGCAGGATCTGCAGACTGGGGGAGGAATTTAACAAGCTTGTGGTGGCTACCTGCGATGTGCATTTCCTTGACCCGGAAGATGAAATCTACCGCCGTATTATTATGGCCGGAAAGGGATTTAAGGATGCTGACGAGCAGGCACCGTTATATCTTCGAACAACCGAAGAAATGCTAAAGGAATTCGAATATCTTGGAAGTGCCAAGGCAGAAGAGGTCGTCATTACAAATCCAAACAAAATTGCGGATATGTGTGAGAAGATTGCACCGGTAAGACCGGATAAGTGTCCGCCGTTTATCGAGAATTCGGATCAGATGCTCCGTGATATCTGCTATAACAAGGCGCACAGCATGTATGGTGAAGAACTGCCTCCGATCGTAAAGGAGCGGCTTGACCGAGAATTAAATTCGATTATTTCCAATGGATATGCGGTAATGTATATTATCGCACAGAAGCTTGTATGGAAGTCGAACGAGGATGGTTACCTTGTAGGTTCCCGTGGTTCGGTAGGTTCCTCTTTTGCAGCGACCATGTCCGGTATCACGGAGGTAAATCCATTGCAGGCGCATTACCGTTGCGAATATTGCAAATACAGCGATTTTGATTCACCGGAAGTCAAGGCATTTTCCGGAAGAAGTGGTTGTGATATGCCGGATAAGATTTGTCCGGTGTGTGGCAAAAAGCTGGTAAAAGATGGATTTGATATTCCATTTGAGACCTTCCTTGGATTCAAGGGAAATAAAGAGCCGGATATCGACTTAAACTTTTCCGGTGAGTATCAGAGTAAAGCCCATGCTTACTGTGAGGTTATTTTCGGTTACGGACAGACATTCCGTGCCGGAACGATTGGTACACTTGCGGATAAGACTGCATTTGGATATATCAAAAATTATTATGAAGAGCGTGGAATTCACAAGAGAAACTGTGAGATTGACCGTATTGTACAGGGATGTGTCGGCGTCCGGAGAACGACCGGACAGCATCCGGGAGGTATCGTTGTTCTTCCGGTGGGCGAGGAGATTAATACGTTTACTCCGGTACAGCATCCGGCAAACGATATGACGACTGCAACGGTTACGACTCATTTTGATTACCATTCCATCGACCATAACTTATTAAAACTGGACATTCTCGGACACGATGATCCGACCATGATCCGTATGTTACAGGACTTGACAGGACTTGATCCACAGACGATCCCTTTGGACGATCAGACAGTCATGTCGCTGTTTATGAATACCTCTGCATTGGGAGTAGAACCGGAAGACATCAACGGTATTCCCCTGGGATGTTTAGGAATCCCGGAGTTTGGAACAGATTTTGCGATGCAGATGGTTATTGATGCGAAACCGACCGAATTTTCGGATCTGATCCGAATTTCAGGACTTTCGCATGGTACGGATGTGTGGTTGGGAAATGCACAGACTTTAATTGAGCAGGGGATTGCAACGATTTCTACTGCAATCTGTACCCGTGATGATATTATGATTTATCTGATCAGTATGGGACTTGACAGTGAGCAGTCCTTTACCATTATGGAGTCTGTTCGAAAAGGTAAGGGATTAAAGGAAGAATGGAAGGAAGAGATGCGGGCACATAATGTACCGGAATGGTATATTGATTCGTGTTTAAAGATCAAGTATATGTTCCCGAAAGCACATGCGGCTGCCTACGTTATGATGGCGTGGCGTATTGCATACTGTAAAGTTTTTTATCCACTCGCCTATTATGCAGCATATTTTTCCATTCGTGCGACCGGTTTCAACTATGAGATCATGTGTCAGGGAAAAGAGCGTCTGGAATATTTTTATAAGGATTACACAAGAAGAAAAGACTCTCTTTCCAAAAAAGAGCAGGATGTCTACCGTGATATGCGGATCGTGCAGGAGATGTATGCGAGAGGTTTTGATTTTACGCCAATTGATATTTACCGTGCATTGCCGGACCGTTTCCAGATCATCGACGGAAAGCTTATGCCGGCGTTAAATACCATTGAAGGTATGGGTGACAATGCTGCAATTGCGGTTGCGGAGGCAGCAAAAGACGGAAAATTCTTATCCAAAGATGATTTCCGCCAGCGAACCAAGGTGACGAAATCTACCATTGATCTTATGGCAGATCTTGGACTGCTGGGCGATATGCCGGAGTCCAATCAGTTGTCGTTATTTGATTTTGCATAAATATTTGTTTTGCGGGATAAAGAAACGCCAGGAAAAAATGAAGTTTCCTGACGTTTCTTTTTTTGTAAAAAATTGCATTGTAACAACGCCTGCTTACGGATTGAAAATCTGTACATTGCCCGGGGCAGCAACAGATGTATAATAAGGGGTTTTGGTCGTAAAATCTTTAAAATAGACATAAGTGGAAGTTACATTAATGGCAGTGTAGTTGCCTTCTTTTAATTCCTGATAATTGCTTCCATCTGTATTAATACAACAGATGGCCGGATTTGTCTTATCATTTTTCTGAAAAAAGATTTTATCGCCTGTGACATTATAGCAGTCGACACGGCAGTCCGTGACCAGCGTTTTTTCACCATTTGTCAGATCGACTTTGGCAATGCGGTAATCGTTTTCACAGTCCATAAAATAAAGATTGTTTCCGTCTTTCACCGGCATCCAGCAGTTCCCCTCATAGATGACTTTTGCGTGGTCATTGGAAGTGTCCATCTCATAGATATTATGATTGTCTGTCAGTCCGTTATAATAAATATATTGTCCATCGGTACTTGCGGTAAAGTAGGACTGTTTTTCTACCTGCTCTTTTTCCTTGCCATCAATTTTGACTTTGTACAGCGTGGTTGCATCAGTGGTATCATAATGCAGATAGTACAGATAATTTCCAACCAGGGAAGCATACATACACGGATCATCATCTAAAATTTCAGGTTTTCCTTTTCCGTCAATGTCCAGCCGGCATAAGCTGTTGGTATTGACCGGGAGGAAGGAAAACGAATCAGCGCTTTTTCCCTTAAGTTTACAGTAATAAATGTAGTGGTCATCCACGTTGATGTAGCTGACACTCTGATCCTCTAACTTTTTGATGTTTGTGCCGTCCGGGTTCATGGAGTACAGACAGTAGTTGTCGGCAGGGTTGGCAAAGTAGACAATACCATCTTTTTCACAGAAATATCCTTCGTTATACAGATTTCCCGCAGTGTTGCCGTTGACATAACCGTCATTATACCGAATGCGGTTTATGTACCGGTAGAGGAAAACACACCCGGCAGCAAGAAGGATCACCAACACAAAAAGCAGCCATTTCCAGATTTTTTTCATAAGTAAATCACCTCTTTGATTTATAATCTTTATCTATAAAAAGTATAGCATTTCTGTATACCATGACGCAAGTGTTCTCTTGCAAGCAAACTGTGAATGTAATATATTATAAATAATAAATGGAAAGGCTTGGATTTTTTATGAGAGATTTATTGGAACTAAGAGATGAGATTGATCAGATCGACAGTCAGATCGTGGATCTGTATGAACGCAGAATGGCAATTTCAGAGGAAGTTGCTGAATATAAAATTGCTGTGGGAAAGAAAGTATTTGACAAGCAGCGTGAGGTTTCCAAGTTGGAAACATTGAGCAGAAAAGGAACTACGCCATTTTTAAAACATGGTATCCGTGAACTGTTCGAGCAGATCATGTCCATGAGCCGGAAGCGTCAGTATCAGCTACTGACAGAACATGGTCAGACGGAAAAAACCGATTTTAAAGAAGTAGATCATCTGAATTACAAAAATGCTAAAATCGTATTTCAGGGAACGGAAGGCGCATATTCACAGCTTGCGCTGAATGAGTATTTCGGGGAGAATGCAGACAGTTATCATGTGGATACGTGGCGGGATGCGATGGAAGCCATCCAAAACGGAGAGGCCGATTACGCTGTATTCCCAATTGAGAATTCATCTGCCGGAATCGTTTCCGAGAACTATGATCTTATGGTGGAATACAATAATTATATCGTGGGCGAGCAGATCATCCGTATCGACCATGCACTTTTGGGCCTGCCGGAAGCAGACATGGACGATATCACCGACATTTATTCCCACCCACAGGCGCTGATGCAGTGCTCGAAATACCTTGAGAGCCACAGAGACTGGGAAAAGCACAGTCTGAAAAATACTGCGATGTCCGCCCAGAAGATCAAAGAAGATGGAAAAAAGAACAAGGCAGCGATCGCAAGCACCCTGACTGCGGATATTTACGGTTTGAAAGTGCTGGATGAGGCAATCCAGAACAATAAAAATAATTATACAAAGTTTATCATTGTGGCAAACAAGAAGATTTTTGAATCGAGAGCCAATAAGATCAGTATCTCTTTTGAAGTTCCGCATGAGAGCGGTTCGCTGTACCATAAGCTGTCCCATTTTATCTACAACGGAATCAACATGAATAAGATCGAGTCCAGACCGGTGCAGGGAAAAGCGTGGGAGTACCGCTTCTTTGTTGACATTGAGGGAAACCTCAATGATGCAGCCGTACAGAATGCGCTGCGGGGGCTGACAGAGGAGACGATCCGTTTGAAAATACTTGGCAATTATGTGAGTGCAGAAGGGAATGAATAAACTGATGAAAAGTCCAAAGAATTTAATTTTATATAAAGATTTTGAAAATGGTAACTTATTTTATAACATGACCTGGATCATGGAGAATTATGAAAATGAATATTATAATAAAGAGGATGTGGAGTCTCTATTGTATGAGAGTTTGAACCAGCTAATGGAGCTGGCAGTGAGTCATGGCTTTGAGGGGAATCTGTGGCACAGTTTTCTGGCATTTCTTCTTGTAAATAATGAGAATGCTTACAGCAAAACTTGTGAGATCCGCGGAAAAGTGGAGGGCTCTGTCAATCAGATCGTATTGCATGACTTTGAGATCATCAAATCGCTGTTTGATTTTGATTTTGGAAAACTTGCCTCTTATTTTGAGATGGACTGTATGGATGCCATCACTGATTATCAGAGCATGACAGGGAGCGGAAAGATTTTTAATAAGAGGATCAAGGAGCGCATCAATGAGTTGAAGTTAAAGCTGGAAGCTTCCACAGATGTGTCCGGATTTAAAGATGCAGTGACGGCATTTTATAAAGATTTTGGCGTTGGTAAACTCGGACTTCACAAGGCATTCCGCATTCAGCACAGGGAAAAGGAAGAGGTGGAGATCGTGCCGATCACAAATATTGCCCATGTGAAATTAGACGATCTGGTCGGCTATGAGCTTGCAAAACAGAAACTCATCGACAATACGGAAGCATTTGTCAACGGAAAGCAGGCAAATAACTGCCTGTTATATGGGGATGCCGGAACCGGAAAATCCACCAGTATCAAAGCCATTGCAAACCAGTACTATGACAGAGGCTTACGTCTGATCGAAGTGTACAAGCACCAGTTCTGTGATCTGAATGATGTCATCGCACAGATCAAAAACCGCAATTACAAGTTCATTATTTACATGGACGATCTCTCTTTTGAAGAGTTTGAGATCGAATATAAATATCTGAAGGCAGTGATCGAGGGCGGTCTTGAGAAAAAACCGGACAACGTACTGATCTATGCAACCTCCAACAGACGCCACCTGATCCGTGAAACATTTTCGGATAAAGAGGAAGTGCGTGAGGATATGCATACTTCCGATACTGTACAGGAAAAATTATCCCTGTATGCAAGATTTGGTGTTTCCATCTACTTTGGCGCACCGAATAAGAAGGAATTCCAGAATATTGTCAAAGTACTTGCAGAAAAATATCAGGTTTCCATGGATGAGGACACTTTGCTTGCTGAGGCCAATAAATGGGAGCTTTCCCACGGCGGATTATCCGGCAGGACAGCGCAGCAATTTATCAACTATTTACTTGGAAAAGAATAAAAAATTGGTATAATAGAGATATACAAAAGAAATGAGGAGGCAGACATCTGGTGATCCATACATTCGCAGCAATTTATATCGGTTCTTATGAAGTAAGTATTAAAATATTTGAGATTTCAGGAAAGAAGAAAATACGTGACATTGATTATATCCGGAGCAGGATTGAGCTCGGAAGAGATGCATATTCCAAGGGAAGTATCGGATATGAACTTGTGGAGGCGCTGTGTGATACGCTTGCCGAGTACAAAAAGATCATGGACGGCTACCGGGTGGACAGTTACGAAGCGTATGCTGCCGCAGCCTTGAGAAACGCTGAAAATGAACTTTTTATCTTAGACCAGATCCGCATCCGGACAGGACTTCTCGTAAAAGTTTTAAGTAACTCTGAGCATCGCTTTATCAGTTATAAATCGGTTGCCATGCGGGAAGATTTTGAGCGTATGATCCAGAAAGGTGCAGCAGTTGTGGATGCCGGAGGCGGCGGTATGCAGATCACGGTATTCTCAAAGGGAAAAGTAGTCACAACACAGCATCTGGCACTCGGCACCATGCGTATGAGGGAGCAGCTGGCAAGAAAAAGTAATAATCTGGCACAGTATGAACTTCAGGTAGAAGAACTTGTTGACAAGGAACTTGAAGTTTTTAAAGCTATGTATCTTCAGGAGACGAAGATCAAATACCTGATCATCATCGGTGATTATATATCAGAGATCAGCAGAAAAGTAGAAAAAAACAAGGAAGATAATACCATAGAGACAGCAAAGTTCTTAAAGTACATCAGAAAGCTGGATGAGAAGACATTAGAGGAAATCTCAGAGGAATTGAACCTTTCGAATGAGAGTGATGCGCTTGTCATTCCATATATGATGATCTTTAAATGCATGGCGGAGAGCATCGGCGCAGAGAGTCTCTGGGCACCGGGAACGAATGTCAGCGATGGTATCGCATTCCACTATGCACAGAAGAATAATATGATCCGGGTGGAACATGATTTTGAGGCGGATGTCTTATCTGCCGCAAGAAATCTTTCCGAGCGTTACATGAGTTACACCCCACATATTGATGCACTGACGCAGATGGCAACCCTTATTTTTGATACGATGAAAAAAGTACATGGACTTGGCAGAAGAGAACGGCTGCTTTTACAGGTGGCTGCCATTTTACATGACTGCGGAAAATATATCAGTTTTGCCAACGGTCCGTCCTGCTCCTATGACATTATTATGGCTTCCGAGATCATCGGACTGACACACAAAGAGCGTGAGATTATTGCAAACACAGTATTATATAATACATGGCCGCTTCCTGACTATGAAGATCTCGCAGATAAACTGGATCATGACAGTTACCTGACCGTTGCAAAACTTTCTGCAATCCTTCGTGTGTCCAATGCAATGGACCGGAGCCACAAGCAGAAGTTTAAGAATGTAAAGGCGGCAGTCAAGGGAAGAGAACTTGTGATCACAATTGAGACAATGGATGATATTGCTTTGGAAAAAGCACTGTTTGATGCCAAAACGGCATACTTTGAAAATGTATTCAGTATAAAGCCGGTGATCAAAGAAAAGAGAGTCTACGGCTGACAGACAACCAATGGAAAGGCTAGGTTTATCTTATGGAGAAAGAACAGGATTTTAAAAAACCGGAATATTATGAAAACAGGGAATTGAGCTGGCTGAAATTTAATCACCGCGTATTAAACGAAGCGAGAGATAAATCCATCCCGCTTCTGGAACGATTAAAGTTTGTCAGTATCACTTCGTCAAATCTGGACGAATTTTTCATGGTGCGTGTCGCATCCCTGAAGGATATGGTACACGCCAATTATAAGAAAAAAGACATTGCCGGAATGACGGCATCGGAACAGTTAGAGAAGATCAATGAGCGCACGAGAGAGCTTGTCACGCTTCAGTACAATACCTATAACCGTTCTCTTGTGCCGCTTATGCACCAGCATGGGATCGTTGTGATGGATGCATTCGAAGATCTGAGTGAGGTGCAGGCTGCATTTGTGGACCGCTATTTTGAAGACAATGTATATCCGGTACTCACCCCGATGGCGGTGGATGCCTCAAGACCATTTCCACTGATCCGGAACAAGACATTGAACATTGCAGCACTTCTTTCCAAGAAAAAAGGAAAAGCAGAAAAAGAGGAAATTGAATTTGCAACCGTTCAGGTACCAAGCGTGTTGCCACGCCTGGTACATATCCCTTCGGAAGATGGAAATGAAAAGACCTTCATTTTATTGGAGCAGGTCATTGAGCGGAATATTGATAAATTGTTTTTAAACTACGATGTACTCTGCGCATATCCTTACCGTGTTATGCGAAATGCCGATCTGTCGATTGATGAGGATGAAGCGGCGGACCTGCTAAAAGAGATTCAGAAACAGTTAAAAATGCGTCAGTGGGGCGAGGTTATCCGTCTAGAAGTAGAAGATGGCATTGACAAAAAGCTGTTAAACTTCTTAAAAGATGAATTAAAAGTGGCAGAACAGGATATTTTCCAGATCAACGGACCAATTGATTTCACATTCCTGATGAAAATGTATGGATTAGAAGGCTGTGACGATCTGCGGAATGAGCCTTACACGCCACAGCGCGTGCCGGAGATCGTACCGGGGGAAAATATTTTTGATGAGATCCGAAAAGGAGATATCCTTTTACATCATCCATACCAGACGTTTGATCCGGTGGTTGATTTTATACGTCAGGCATCTGTGGATCCGGATGTACTTGCCATCAAACAGACACTTTACCGTGTCAGCGGCAATTCACCAATTATTGCTTCATTGGCACAGGCGGCTGAAAACGGCAAGCAGGTTTCTGTTTTAGTGGAGTTAAAGGCGCGATTTGATGAGGAAAATAACATTGTCTGGGCAAAAAAATTAGAGCAGGCTGGCTGCCATGTTATCTATGGTCTGGTTGGACTGAAAACCCACAGCAAAATAGCGCTGGTTGTCCGGAGGGAGGAAGATGGTATCCGTCGTTATGTGCATCTTGGAACCGGTAACTACAACGACTCCACAGCAAAGTTATATACAGACTGTGGTATTTTTACCTGTGACGGTGCGATCGGAGAGGATGCAACTGCCGTATTCAATATGTTGTCCGGCTACTCCGAACCATTGTCGTGGAATGAACTTGCGGTTGCACCAATCTGGCTTCGCACGAAGTTCACAAAGCTGATCCGTCGTGAGACGAAGCATGCAAAAGAGGGAAAACCTGCAAAGATCATTGCAAAAATGAATTCGCTCTGTGATCCGGGAATCATTGAATCCCTTTATGAAGCGTCTGCAGCAGGTGTTAAGATCCAGCTGATCGTCCGTGGAATCTGCTGCTTAAAAGTCGGAATCTCAGGGGTGAGCGAGAATATTGAAGTCCGTTCGATCGTTGGAAATTTCTTAGAGCACAGCCGGATATTCTATTTCTTCAACGATGGAGAAGAAGAACTTTACATGGGAAGTGCCGACTGGATGCCGCGTAACTTAGACAGACGAGTGGAGATTTTATTCCCGGTATTAGATGATGAACTGAAAAAACGTGTCAGACATATTCTGGATGTGGAGCTTGCAGATACTTTAAAAGCACATGTACTGCATGCTGACGGCAATTACGAGAAGGTAGACAGACGTGGAAAAGCAGCATTATCATCTCAGGATGTTTTCTGTAAGGAAGCAATGGAAGCTGTTCCAAAACCATCTCACGGATATCAGGGAAGAGTGTTTATCCCGGCAGAACCTGTAGAATAAATAGCAGTACGGAAAGAGCAGTTATTGTGTGAGGGAGGATGGCTATGAATAATAAAATTTTATTTGCAGATCTGGATCATACATTATTGTGTGATGATAAGTCGATTTCTGAAAAGAACCGGGCTGCAATACAGAAAATGTTAGAGCGTGGACACTATTTTGTTCTTGCAACCGGAAGACCGGTAGAGTCGGGCAGGATTGTTGCAAAGAATCTTGGACTGACCAGTCCGGGATGCTATATGATCGCCTTTAACGGGGCAGTGATCTATGACTGTGCGGCAGACCGTGTGCTTTATAAAAGTGCACTTCCAATCGAGGTTGCGCAGGAGATTTTTGACCGGGCGTATAAAGCCGGCATCTATGCGCAGACCTACAATACCGTAGACATTGTGACAAAACGGCACACAAAAGAACTGGATTATTATGTTGAGCGTTCTCATATGACCTACAAACTCACAAGAAGAATTTCGGATTGTCTGGATTCGGAACCTCAGAAAGTCATTCTGATCCATCTGGAGGATGATGAAAAATTAAAACGTTTCCAGAAAGCAAATGCTGCCTGGGCGAAAGGAAAATGCAACTCCTTTTTCTCCTGCAAAGAGTATCTGGAGTATTGTCCAGTCAACACGGACAAAGGAACCGGTGCACAGTATCTGGTGAAATTGTTAAATATTCCACATACCAGCACGGTTGCGATCGGAGATGAGCAGAACGACATTCCGATGATCCAATCCGCACATATTGGTATCGCTATGAAGAACGGGATCGATGATATCAAGAAAGCCGCTGATTATGTCACGGAAAATGATAACAATCATGATGCGATCGCGGAAGTGATCGAGAAGTTTATTTTATAGAAAAGCGGATAAACTAAGTATGAAAATTGCAGTAATGGCTGATATACATAGCAATATAGAAGCATTCAAAACCTGTTATGAAGAGGCTGAGAAGCAAGGCGTTACAGAATATATTTTTCTAGGAGACTATTTGGGTGACATGGCAAATCCACAGGAAACATTATGTCTGTTGCATGAAATTCAGACGAAGTATCCTTGCACGTTTGTTCGTGGAAACAAAGAGGAATATTGGATCAATCATAGGAAAAATGCCAATGAAGTATGGGCAACAGGTTCAACGACTACCGGTATGTTAAACTACAATTATGAACGCCTATCAGACAAAAATATTGATTTTTTCGAAAATATGCCTATTTCAAAAGAAATGCAATATGAAGGTTTTTCACCATTTATAGTTTGTCATGGTTCGCCCGATAAAGTAAATCAAAGTATGCGGTCAGACTATGATTATATCAATCAGATTGTAAAAGATCTGAAGGTGAATTTGATTATTTGTGGACATTTTCATATACAAACGCAATATGAGAGAAAAGGAATATTGATTGTAAATCCGGGAGCTGTAGGGGTTCCTCTTCATAGTGGTGGAAAGACACAATTTATGATACTTCATGGGGAAGATGGCATTTGGAAACAGGAATTAATTAAAATCTATGGTTTTTTATATCAGTAAGTACAGTGTAAGGAATATACAGATGTCCCCGTCCTCTGCCAAGAGCGATATCCGGTTTGTTTGAGCCGTGGAAATCAGAGCCGCCGCTGATAAGCAGTCCGTTTTCCCTTGCAAGACGTTTCATCTGCTGTTCTTCTCCGGTGGTGTAGGTGGAGTAGATTGCTTCTAACCCGTCAAGTCCCGCCGGTTTCAGCTCATCGATCATTTTCTGGAGATTGGTGTTACTCAGTCCGTAGAGCAGAGGATGAGCTAAAATTGCAGTTCCTCCGGCTTCTTTGATGAGACGCACGGCATCGGTGGAAGCGACTTTCAATCTGCCGACATAGCATTTGCAGTGGTCGCCGATATAGCGGTCAAAGGCTTCGCGGACACTCTTGATCTGGCCATGTTCATACAGGAAACGTGCAATGTTAGCGCGTGTAATGACGCAGTCCGGATTTTCAGCCACCAGTTCTTCCATCGTAATGGAAAGCCCTTCCTTCTGGAGTGCCTCCACCATAAGTGCATTGCGCTCACTGCGGCATTTCCGGTATTCGGCTGTCTTTTTCAGAAGCTGCTCATTTTCGATATCAATATATAACCCCACGATATGGACTTCTTTTCCGTGATAATCGGTGGAGAGTTCAATGCCCGGTATCAGTTCGATTCCGGCAGAAGCAGCGAGGGGCATTGCTTTGCACACACCCTGGCAGGTGTCATGGTCTGTCAGTGCAAATGCCGCCAGCCCGGCTTTCTTTGCCTCAGCCACCAGATCTTCGGGTGTGAGAGTTCCGTCTGATTCGGTGGAATGTACGTGTAAGTCGATAATTCTGTGATCCATAGTTTATTTGTCAATACCTTTCATGGTTCTTGTATTTTAAAAAATTTTATTATAATATTAAGAAGAGTGTACTAAATGGCAACGCAAAATGCAAATACTGATGCTAAATTTATAAAATTTCATTCAAGAAAATTTATAAAATGAAAAAAATATACTTGACGAAACGAGTGTGTGTATGTTATAGTATCAGAGTTGTTGAAAACAAAGTAGAGTATCCACTCTCACCGGAGCACAAATTTACAGTGTCTCATGGTTTAATACCTCAAACGTCGCATATGCGTATTTGATTGATTGTGGATAGTCTGCCTATCCACTTTTTTTATGTGGAAGCATGAAAAATTATTTTGGAGGTGCAATACCATTAGCGAGTTAATGATTAATGAACAGATCAGAGACAAAGAAATTCGTCTGATCGGAGAAAACGGAGAACAGCTTGGCATTATGTCAGCGAGAGAAGCTATGAAGCTTGCTGAGGAAGCAGAACTTGACTTAGTTAAAATCGCTCCAACTGCAAAACCACCTGTCTGCAAGATTATCGATTACGGTAAGTATCGTTATGAACTGGCAAGAAAAGAAAAAGAAGCCAAAAAGAAACAGAAAGTGGTTGAGCTGAAAGAGATTCGCTTGTCACCGAATATTGATTTAAATGATCTGAATACCAAAATGAACGCTGCAAAGAAGTTTTTATCCAAGGGAGATAAAGTGAAGATCACTTTGAGATTCCGCGGACGTGAAATGGCTCATATGAATGCAAGCAAACACATTCTCGATGATTTCGCAGAAAGCTTATCTGACACAGCAGTAGTGGAAAAAGCACCAAAGGTTGAAGGAAGAAGTATCAGCATGGTGTTGGCAGAAAAGAAATAATTATTTTAAGGAGGAATCTATCATGCCAAAAATGAAAACAAGCAGAGCAGCTGCAAAACGTTTCAAAGTTACAGGAACAGGAAAATTAAAAAGAAGTAAAGCTTATAAGAGACATATCTTAACAAAGAAAACAACAAAGAATAAGAGAAATCTTAGAAAAC
>ENA-OPAL01001218-OPAL01001218.1-human-gut-metagenome-genome-assembly--contig:-NODE-1218-length-16167-cov-3.089933_pt1 | contig 16167 bp, 9 predicted proteins | sample MGYA00241057_ERZ501430 | MGnify/ENA primary metagenome ERZ501430 (study PRJEB25962, sample SAMEA2042506) | human gut metagenome | biome: human gut; feature: human-associated habitat; material: faeces...
CATGCGGGCAACGATTCCTCGCATACGTACACGAGCATCGGTTCTCGTCTGGCCTTCCGCGGCCGGCTCGTTAAGGCGTCGAGCGCCGTGGCGTTTAAAGCGATAAGCGAGGTTGCATGATCGGCCGCGTAAAGCGTCAAAGCGGGAGCGAAGCGACAAAACATCCGGTGTTCCCCGAGCAGGGGAACGCCGTTCATTACGGGCGTCAGCCCGTCGAAAAATATTTTTTTGACGTCAGGTTTTGTATCTGTTTGTTAAATAATAATTTGAAAATAGTACTTTTGCATTTGAAAGGTGGCGCCTCCCCATAGGCCGTGTGGTCTATCGTGGCAACAACAACGCGAACCCGAATGGCGGTGTTTCGATGTCGAATGCGAACAACGATTCCTCGAATACGAACACGAACATCGGTTCTCGTCTGAACAACAATCGAAAGGAAATTTTAATCGGCGTACAACACCGGGGACTTGTCCCCACCGTGGTGCCGAGGGGGGCAAGCCGCAGTAACAGCGGTCCGTAAGGGCCGGAAAACTGAAAAATAAAGTGTCGGGTAGGGTTTGGTAGGCCGGAAACGGTTCGAAGAAGCCGGGCCCGGGGGATTGAAGGCCCCGTATTAAAAGCAATAAACAGTAATTTATGCGCAGGGTTGGGTATATCATCGAGGAGATCGTGGAGCCTTCCAACATGGAGGCTTCCTTCCGGCAGGTCCTTCGCGGCAGCAAGCGTAAACGCAGCCGCCAGGGGTGCTATCTGCTCGCGCATAAGCCCGAGGTGTTGGAGGAGCTGGTCGCGCAGATCGCATCCGGTACTTTCCGCGTGAAGGACTACCGTGAACGCGAGATCATCGAGGGCGGCAAGCTACGCCGCATTCAGGTGATCCCGATGAAGGACCGCATCGCCGTGCATGCCATCATGGCGGTGGTGGACCGCCATCTGCGGAAACGTTTCATCCGTCCCACCTCCGCCAGTATCAAGAGACGGGGGATGCACGACCTCCTGGCGTATGTCCGCCGTGACATGGCCGAAGACCCTGATGGTACACGTTACTGTTACAAGTTTGACATCACCAAATTCTACGAGAGCGTGAAGCAGGATTTTGTGATGTATTGCGTCAGCCGGGTGTTCAAGGACGCAAAGCTCGTGACCATGCTGGAGAGCTTTATCCGCCTGATGCCTGAAGGTCTGAGTATCGGCCTGCGCAGCTCGCAGGGGCTGGGCAATTTGCTTTTGTCTGTGTATCTGGACCATTATCTGAAGGACAGGTATGCCGTGCGTCATTTCTACCGCTATTGTGATGACGGCGTCGTACTGGGTAAAACGAAAGCGGAACTGTGGAAGATTCGTGATGCCGTCCACGGGCGCATGGAGTGTGCCGGTCTCCTGGTGAAGGGGAACGAGCGCGTGTTCCCGCCGGGCGAGGGCATCGACTTTCTGGGGTATGTGACTTTCGGTGCGGACCATGTCCGCCTTCGCAAGCGCATCAAGCAGAAGTTCGCCCGAAAAATGCACGAGGTAAAATCGAGAAGGAGGAGGCGTGAGCTGATAGCGTCGTTCTACGGGATGGCCAAGCACGCCGACTGTCATACGTTGTTTAAAAAATTAACAGGCAAAGACATGAGATCATTTAAAGACTTGAACGTTTCCTACAAGCCGGAGGACGGCAAGAAACGTTTTCCCGGGGTGGTGGTAAGCATCCGGGAGCTGGTGAACTTACCGATTGTGGTGAAGGACTTCGAGACGGGCATCAAGACCGAACAGGGCGAGGACCGCTGTATCGTGGCCATTGAGATGAACGGTGAACCGAAAAAGTTCTTTACCAACAGCGAGGAGATGAAGAACATCCTCTTGCAAGTGAAGGATATGCCCGACGGCTTCCCGTTCGAGACCACCATCAAGACGGAAACCTTCGGCAAGGGTCGAACTAAATACATATTTACATGAAACGGGTAGAAGGAACATCCGGGATAAAACTGATCGAGTGCGTGAGCCCGGCACGCAACAGATGGCGCATCCGCTGGGATGTACAGGAACGTGAGGACGGATCCGCCTCCTACATGGAGGAAGGCTTTGTCGGCAGACCTCACATGGATACTATAAAGTCCGTCATTACAGACTGGTGTAATGAGCAAATTGACCGTGAGATACTTTCCGGTTTTCTCTATGAAGGTATGCCGGTATGGCTGTCAAGTGAAAACCAGTTCAATTATAAGGCAGCGTATGATCTGGCCGTACAGACTGGTGGTGCTACGCTTCCCGTGACATTCAAGTTCGGTACGGATGAGGTTCCCCAATATCGGGAGTTCGTCACACTGGAGGAACTGACCGATTTCTACACGAAAGCCATGAAGCATGTTCAGGACACGCTGTCTGACGGCTGGAGGAAGAAAGACGCTTTTGATCCGGAGAAGTACCGGGTGGAATAAATCCTTCGGGGGAGGATAAGAAAAAAGCCCCCGGCCTGTTAAAAAGTAACGCCAATCACTTTTATAAACATGAAACGCCAAACCGCGCGACCGGGGGCAAATACCCTCTGTCACGGTTTGACGTTTTTTTTGTTGTCTAAAAAATGATTGGCGATGCAAAGATATAATTTTTTTGTTGTATGAAAGTGATTGAGATATTAAACTTTAACCGGGAGCTGTTGAAAAGGCTTCAGGCGGCCGGCATCCGTCTGGAAGATGCCCGGTATATCGACCTGTACGCGGACTATACCCGCCTACTCGATCAAGGTGAAAAAGTCTCGTATGCTGTGGCCGTATTGTCCGAAAAGTATTCGGTGAGCGAACGTAAGGTTTATGCCTCGGTGAAACGATTCCAGAGCGACTGCAAGACGCTTGCAGTGTGAACGGGTTGTTTTATGTCGTAGGGAGTGCCGTTTCCCCTTATCTTTAGGGTGTTTCAAATTTAGAAGGAGGAAATGGCTATGAACAAGTATTACCGTATCCTGGACAAGATTCTTGCCACGGGAAAAACACAGACCAACAAGAAGGGAAATATACAATACCTTCTGAACGAGCAGCTGTCACTGACACCGGCGGACCTGCTTGACATATTCGAGGGGCATAATATCGCCCGCAAGAAGCTCCGCAGCGAGTTGCAGTTATTTATGCAGGGTGAGCGCAACGTGGAGAAGTACCGGGAGGCCGGCATCAACTGGTGGGACTATTGCGGCTCCATCCTGGTGAACAGTTACCCGACCTATTTCGAGAAGCTGCCTCCGTTGATAGCGAAAATTAACCGGGAGAGGCGCAACAGCAAGAACTACGTGCTTTTTCTGGGCGAAACCGGTGCCGAGAGCAACCAGGCACCCTGTTTGAGTCTGGTACAGTTCCAGTTAGATGGCGGTGAACTGGTTCTGTCCGCCTACCAGCGCAGCAGTGACGCAAACCTCGGGCTACCTTCCGATATTTACCACCTGTACCTGATGGCGCGGCAGATAGAACTTCCCTTGAAGTCGATCACTCTCTATCTGGGCAATGTACATATCTACGAGAATAATATCCCGGGCACCCGTGCGCTGATCGCCGGTGACGAGACGGTCCGCTTCGGGTTGAACGTGTAGTTTGCTGTATATGTCTTGCAGCGGGAACAGTTCATGTTTCCCGCTGTTTTTCGTTTATTCTGTGGACCTTTGCGGCCGTTTTAAAGCAGAATGAAATGAGAAAGATGTATTTGTCCGCCCCGCTTCCTTTCGTGGGGCAGAAACGCATGTTTGCGAGGGAATTTATCAAGGTGCTGGGACAGTTCCCGGACAGCACCGTGTTTGTGGACTTGTTTGGCGGCTCGGGCCTGCTGTCACATATTACCAAATGTGTCAGGCCTGATGCCACCGTTGTGTATAATGACTTCGACAACTACCGCTGCCGACTTGTAAATATCCCGGCCACCAATGTGCTGTTATCCGATTTGCGTCGGATAGCTGAAGGGGAACCCAGAAACAAACGTATAACCGGGGAGGTTCGCGATAAAATGTTTGCTCGTATTGAGAGGGAAGAAAAAGAGCACGGTTACGTGGATTATATCACGGTTTCCGCATCCTTGTTGTTCGCCATGAAATATGTGACCAGTTTGGAAGGAATGAAGAAAGAAGCCATCTACAATAGGATTCGGCAGACAGACTATCCCGAAGCAAAGGATTATCTGGAAGGACTGACTATAACCAGCGAAGACTACAAGGAAGTATTCAAACGTTACAAAGATGTTCCGGGTGTGGTGTTCCTGGTTGATCCGCCGTACCTCTCCACCGAGGTGGGTACTTACAAGATGTTCTGGCGTCTGGCTGACTATCTGGATGTACTAACCGTTCTGAAAGGGCATTCGTTCGTGTACTTCACCTCGAACAAGTCCTCCATTTTAGAACTGTGCGACTGGATGGACCGAAACCCATTTGTCGGCAGCCCATTCAAGGAATGCAGGAAAGTGGAGTTTAGTGCAAGCGTAAACTATCAAGCTAAATATACAGACATGATGCTGTACACGAAGCCGGATGAGGTGTCAGGTATAGCAGCCTAACAATTGCATAAAGATAGGAAATTATTTTGAATCTGCAATGGCTTTTAAATGATATTTTAAAGCCATTTAAAGAGGGTTCAAGTGAAAGAAAAACGGTGGGCTTTGATCATGCTGAATAGGACCGCGCTCACCGTTTTTCTTGTACGCGTCGTTTTTGTACTTTTTGAAACGCATCGTTTTTGTTAAGCGGCACGTCTGGTTTTTCCGGATTTATATCATTCAGATTTCTTTTGTAGGATATAAAACACTGGAAATTTCCTGGGATGGTTCACCTATCAATGTGACTTTGAAGGATGATTCACAAGCTTTGGAAGAAGTGGTTGTAGTAGGTTATGGTACTCAGAAGAAGGTCAATTTGACCGGTGCTGTAGCTATGACAGAAGGAGACATGTTGGAAGATCGACCGATTGCAAATTTGGCACAAGGTCTTCAGGGTGCTATTCCTAACTTGAACATTACCATGCCGAGTGGTAACCCGAATGCGACAGCTACTTTCAATGTACGTGGTATTACCTCTTTGAACGGTGGTTCAGCATTGATTTTGGTGGATGGAGTAGAAACTAATGACATCTCCTTATTGAATCCACAGGATATTGAAAGTGTTTCTGTCTTGAAGGATGCTTCATCGGCAGCTGTATATGGTGCACGTGCAGCATTCGGTGTGGTTCTTATTACAACAAAGAAAGGTAGTAAAGGACAGAAAGTAACCATTAATTACAACAATAACTTCTCATGGTCTACTCCGTCACGTCTCCCGGATGGTATTTCTTCTGATAAATGGATTGATGCTGTTCAGTTAGCTAATACGAATACGAATGGTAGCGGATATTTCAGTCAGGCTTTGGTGGATGCTGTTCATGCATATTGCCAGGATCCGAGCCGTCCGTCAGCATTCTTGGATGAAACAGGAGAATTTACAGCCAAAGGCCAGTGGGCTTATGCCGGAAATACCGATTGGTTCGATGAATTCTATAAGAGTGCTGCATTCATGCAACAGCATAATGCAAGTATTCAGGGAGGTACTGAGAAGAATACCTATTATGGTTCTATCGGTTATAAGGGTCAGGATGGTTTGCTGGCATTCGGTACAGATACTTACAAGCGTATCAATATGTCATTCTGCCCCCTGTACTCCGTGATTACGATAAACAGTATCCCGAATTCACAAAATATAACAGGAGTGAATCGGATGAACCGAATACACAGGCTTATATGGGTAGTTCACCGTATTATGAAGTATATCGTTCATTCCCGTTCATTCCTATCTACTTGCCTGATGGACAGCATTTCGCAGCGATGGAAGGTAGTAACTTCAACTATAATTATGCTGGTATTTTGGCAGAGGCTGGACGTGTAAAGAATGTATATGATGATATCTGGTATACCGGTTCGTTCAACATTACTCCGATAAAAGGTCTTTCTATCAAGGGAGATTATACAGGGAATCGTTATTTCCGTACGCAGCGTGAACACTTGAAGACGATTTACCAGTTGAATCCGGATGGTTCACAGACAGCAAAAATGCCTACTAATAAGGCTGGTCTGGCGAAATATGATGATACATACGAAGCTTTGAACGTATGGGCTGAGTATAAGGCACAGATTAAAGACCATTCTTTTTCTATAATGGCAGGTTATAACCAGGAAAAGAAAGTAACCAGCAATATGTATGGTGTGGCTGCTAATCTGTATCTGAATGACTTCCCTATCATTGATATGGCAAAAGATAAGGAAACTTTGTCTGAAGCTGCTACTGTATGGGCTGTTCAAGGTGCATTCTTCCGTTTAAATTATGATTATAAAGGCAAATATCTGATAGAATTGAACGGACGTTATGACGGTTCTTCCAAATATGCATCAGGTAGCCAATGGGGATTCTTCCCATCAGCATCATTGGGATGGAGACTTTCTGAAGAAAAATTCTTTGAACCTGCAAAGAATATATTCGACAATGTTAAAGTTCGTGCTTCTTTAGGATCATTGGGTAATCAGGTTACAAACAGTAATTTCGACTTTATAGGAACTGTAGGTAGTGCTGACCTTAACTACATTCTTTCTGGTAAAATTCCTACAGGTATTACACCTGCTACACTGGCTTACAATAATGTAACATGGGAAAAGGTTACAACTGCCAACTTTGGTATTGATTTTGGCGTGCTTAGTAACCGCCTTACTGCTTCATTTGATTACTATATGCGTTATACTACAGATATGGTGGTTTCTAAGGCATATCCAAATACGATGGGTACAAGTGGGGGTAAGGAAAACCTTGCAAGTATGAGAACGAACGGTTGGGAACTTACTTTGAACTGGAATGACCGTATTGAAGATGTTGCTGGAAGTCCGCTTTCATATAATGTTGGTATAGGTCTTTCAGACAGCTACTCTACTATTACAAAATATGATAACCCTACCGGTACATTAAATGACCTGTACGAGGGCAAACGTTTGGGTGAAATTTGGGGTTATACCACAGAAGGATTCATCGTTGATGCTGCTGATGCTGAACTGCAAGCTGACAGACAGTCTTATATTTCGAATACATGGATTCCTGGTGATATCAAATATGCTGATTTGAATGGTGACGGTAAAGTAAATGCTGGTGACAGTAACAAAGGTCCTATCAATACACTCGATAATCATGGTGACTTGAAGGTGATTGGTAACCAGACTCCGAGATATCGTTTCAATATCAATCTGGGTTTGAACTGGAAAAACTTCGATATACGTGCGTTGTTTGAAGGTACATTGAAGAGAGATCTTTGGTTGAGCAACGAAGTATTCTGGGGATTCAGCGGTGTATGGAACAGTGCTATCAATGATTACCATGTTGATAATGCTTGGTCTGAAAGCAATCCGAATGCTTATTATCCGGTTCCTACCTGGAGTAGCCGTAGTAGACAGACTCAGACTAAATATCTGCAGGATGGATCTTATATCCGTCTGCGTGATTTGACTATTGGATATACGTTGCCTAAACAGTGGCTGGAACCTATAGGAGTTTCACAATTGAAGGTGTTCTTCAGTGGACAGAATTTGTGGGAAGCTACAGGACTTTATAAATATGTTGATCCTGATATGACAGGAAGTACTAACCAAAGTGGTACTAATGTAGGTACAATGAGCTCTGATATGAAGAGTTATCCGTTCTGCCGTTCTTACTCATTTGGTATAAATCTAACATTCTAAAGAACTTACATTTATGAAAAAGATATCTATATTAACAGGCTGTTTGTTTACACTGGCTCTATCAAGCTGTGACTTTCTTGACAGAGAACCACTTGATGCGATCAGTAAAGATCAGTTTTTTACAACTGCAAATGCCGTTGCACTGGAGCAATACTGCAATAACTTCTATCCAAAACTGATAGTTGGATATGGTTCACCTAAAAGTTATGACTGGGGTATGCTGGGAGATGATTTCACCAGTGACGATGTTTTACCATGGGAACGTAATACTACCAGCTTTGGTTTGGCTACGGTTCCTTCAAGTGCCAGCGGTACTCAGTGGAACTGGGAAAATATTCGTGCATGTAATGACTTTCTGACAAACTATGAACAGTCTCCTGAAAGTGACGAAGTAAAGCATAAATATGCCGGAATGATTCTTTTCTTCAAGACTTTGGATTATTTCAACAAGGTAAAGGCTTACGGTGATGTACCTTGGTTTGAAAATGTGATGAATCCGGGCGATGAAGAAATGTACAAGGCCCGTGATTCTCGTGTATTGGTAATGGACAATATGCTTCGTGATATCAATCAGGCTATTGAATGGTTGCCTAAAAAGACAGATGTTACATTGATTAGTAAAGATGCAGCATTGGCCTTGAAAGCACGTATGTGTCTGTTTGAAGGTACTTGGCGTAAATATCACGGCATCGAGAATCCTGAGAAATTCTTGCAGGAAGCATACAGTGCTGCTTGTGAATTGATGAAAGCTGAATACGGTTATTCCTTGTATCAGGGAAGTAAGCCAGGTACGGCTTATCATGAACTGTTCTGTCTGGCAGACCAGGCTAACAATCCGGAAGTTATTTTGTCAAAAGCATACGATCCGGGAATTGATAAAGGTAACAATCTTACCCGTCAGATTTTTGTAGGTGAAACTCCACTTGGTATGAGTAAGAACTGTGCAGATTCTTATTTGTGTGCTACTACAGGCCTTCCTATTTCTCTGTGTAATTGCGAAGGACATACGAAACATACAACATTGATTGCCGAGTTGGCCAACCGTGATCCGCGTATGTTGCAGACTACAGCAACTCCAGATGTAACGGATACAGATCATTGTTATTATATGGATGGCAAGGCTCCTAATATTGCTTCTGTTACTGCTACTGGTAATCCGAGCAGATGCTCTACCGGTTATCCGATTGTAAAATTTTATAATGCGGCAGAGTACAGTGCTTCTCACTATCAGGGAACAGAAGATGCTCCTGTGTTCCGTTTGGGTGAAATCATGCTGATCCGTGCAGAAGCTGCTGCCGAATTGGGAACCATTACTCAGACTGATTTGGATGAGACTATCAACAAACTTCGTGCACGTGTAGGATTCAATCATCCGCTCACACTGAATGTCGGATTTGATGATCCGGTTATTGCCGCTGCATATCCCAATGTTCAGGGAAGCAATCCTAAGCTGATTCGTGAAATCCGTCGTGAACGTCGGATTGAAATGTTCGCAGAAGGTGTACGCTATGACGATATCCGCCGTTGGGCTTGTGGTAATTTGCTCACTGCTCCTCGTTTGGGTATCATCATTGAAGGTGCCGGATATTCAGAAGAAGAGATTCAGGAATTGAAAGAAACTGTAGGTGTAAACGAAGAAGGTGCTTTGACTATCTATGAAAAGCGTTATGAGGGTCAGAATCCGACCCCTGTTTTTGAGGATCCGAAACATTACTTGTCTCCTATACCAACAGACGAAATTGGTAAGGCTCCGAATCTGAAGCAGAATCCAGGCTGGTGATAAAATTTTACAGTAGAATTATTATAAATAAGTGTCCTAGTATGAATATTACTGGGACACTTGTTTTATATGATAACTGACCAACTGACCTCTGACCAAATGAAATATTAAAATAGGCTCCTTTTATCTTTTCCGTTTTATATCTAATTTCTAAATCAACAGCCATTTACCGACAATTCTTTATTCTAGGTTTGGCGGTATTTGTCAGTTTTCCTATCTTTGTCTCCAAACATCTAAAATTTTAATTTATCTTTTATTATGAAAGGACACATCGTTTCGTCTTTCTTCTTGATGGGGATTTTTGCCGCATGTACTACCACAGTGAAACAGACTACCGAGCCTGTAGATTATGCGGCAATGGTTAATCCTTTTATCGGTACGGATTTTACGGGAAATACTTACCCGGGGGCACAGGCTCCTTTCGGTATGGTGCAGTTAAGCCCGGACAACGGGTTAGGTGGATGGAACCGGATTTCCGGATATTATTATCCGGACAGTACGATTGCCAGCTTCAGTCATACACATCTTTCTGGAACTGGCGCAGGCGATTTATATGATATTCCTTTTATGCCTGTAACATTGCCTTACAAAGAAGACAAGGAGAGTGGGTTGGGCATTTATTCCAAATTCTCTCACGCAGAAGAAAAAGCCAGTGCCGGTTATTATCAGGTGAAATTGCAGGATTATGATATCAATGTAGAGTTGACCGCTACGGAACGATGCGGTATCCAACGTTATACTTTCCCGAAAGCACAGGCTGCTGTTATCTTGAACCTGAAACGGGCATTGAATTGGGATTTTACCAATTGTTCTTCCGTTCAGGTAGTAGACTCTTGTACCATCGAAGGCTATCGTTTCTCTGAAGGATGGGCGAGAGACCAGCATGTCTATTTCCGTACCCGTTTCTCCAAACCGTTCAAATCTGTTCAGATGGACAGTACGGAAGTGAAGCTGAAAGGTCAGAAAGTCGGCATGGCATATGTGGCTCAATTCAATTTTGATACCCAAGCCGGTGATCAGCTTGTATTGGCTACCTCTCTTTCAAGTGTCAGTGCTGAGGGGGCAGCGAAAAATCTGCAGGCAGAAGCTCCACACAATGATTTCGACCGTTATGTAACTGAAGCCAAGGCTGAATGGAACAAGCAATTGGGTAAGATTGAAGTACAGGGCAATGATGCCGATGATAAGGTAAAATTCTATACGGCTTTGTATCACAGCATGCTTGCACCGACCATCTTCAGCGATGTGGACGGTTCTTATCGGGGTGCCGATAAACAGATTCATCAGACAGACGGGTGGGTGAATTACAGTACTTTCTCTTTGTGGGACACTTACCGCGCTTCTCATCCGCTGTTTACTTATACCGAACCCGAACGTACTAACGATATGGTTAAGACCTTCCTGGCTTTCTATGAACAGCACGGACGTCTGCCGTTGTGGGGAGCTGAAACCGAAATGATGATCGGTTACCATGCAGTACCGGTAATTGTAGATGCTTATCTGAAAGGAATCGGCGATTTCGATGCTGAAAAGGCGTTGGAGGCTTGTGTGGCATCGGCCGATATGGATAGTTACCGTGGCGTAGGTCTTTACAAGAAATATGGTTATATTCCTTACAATTCTGCTATCAAGGGTGAGGAAAACTGGTCGATGTCCAAATCTTTGGAATATGCTTACGATGATTATTGTATTGCCCGTATGGCCGAGAAGATGGGAAAGACTGACATAGCCAAGCGCTTCTATGAACGTTCTCAAAACTACCGGAAACTCTTCAATCCGGAAACCGGATTCATGCAGCCGAAAGATGATAAAGGAAAATTCATCCCCGATTTCAATCCGGATGATTACACTGAATACATCTGCGAAAGCAATGCCTGGCATTATCTCTGGTCTGTACAGCAGGACCCGAAAGGTCTGATGGAATTGCTGGGGGGACAAGACAAGTTTGAAGAGAAACTGGACAGCATGTTTACGCATCATCCGGCATCCGATGAAGAACTTCCGATATTCAGTACCGGAATGATTGGTCAGTATGTACATGGTAATGAACCTAGCCATCATGTGATTTATCTGTATAACCTGGCTCGTAGCCCGTGGAAGACTCAACAGTATGTAGCTAAGGTGATGCAGGAGCTTTATCTGAACGAACCGGGTGGTATCTGCGGTAACGAAGACTGCGGACAGATGTCGGCATGGTATGTCTTCAGTGCGATGGGATTTTATCCGGTAGACCCGGTAAGCGGTCAGTATGAAATGGGTACACCGCTCTTCCCGGAACTGAAACTGCATCTCAATAACGGAAAGACCTTTACCGTTCTGGCTCCGAATGTAAACAAACAGAATATCTATGTACAGTCTGTCAAGGTGAACGGACAGGTCTACGACAAGACCTACCTGACTCACCAGCAGATTATGGATGGTGCGACCGTTGAATTTGAAATGGGTCCTCAACCGAAAAAATAAATTGATTCTCTGGAAAAACAGTTATGAAGAAGACATTCAAACACTATAAAAATCGGGCAGTTCGCTACTTTTCTGTTCTTTTGGTAGCAGGAGGCTGGTTGGCTGCCTGTACACCTGCCGAACAGGCTACGGTGGATTATACCGCATACGTAGATCCGTTTATCGGTACCGGCGGACATGGTCATACGTTCCCGGGACCCGTTGTTCCGCGGGGAATGGTACAACCTGGTCCGGATACCCGTCTCTATGATTGGGATTCCTGTTCCGGTTATTATTATAACGATTCGACTATCAATGGTTTTTCTCATAACCGTTTGAGCGGTACAGGGTGTTGCGATTACGGCGATGTCCTGTTGATGCCGACGGTAGGAGAGCAACGTTATGAACCGACTGGTTCGGCCAGTCAGCAGATGGCCTATTGTTCTGCTTTCTCACATGAAAAGGAAGTGGCTGTGCCGGGATATTATTCCGTATTTCTGGACCGTTATCAGGTACAGGCGGAACTGACCTCGACTACTCGTGCCGCTATTCATCGTTATACCTTCCCGGAAAGTACCGAAGCCGGTTTTATCCTCGATTTGGATTATAGTCTCCAGCGTCAGATAAACCGGGATATGGTGATTGAAATCTTGAACGATTCTACCATTCAAGGCCATAAGCGGACCATCTACTGGGCATTCGACCAGCCGATTTATTTCTATATGCAGTTCTCGAAACCTTTCACGACCCATACGTTGGTGACGGATTCGGCTGCATTGGACAAGGGAGGAGAGCTCTTGCCGCAGATGAAGGCCTTGCTCCGTTTTGACCGTACCCATGCCGATGAACAGGTGTTGGTAAAAGTTGGTCTGTCTTCTGTAGACGCGGCAGGTGCAAAGGCCAATGTGGAAACCGAAATTCCTGACTGGAATTTTGATAAGGTACGGCAGGCGGCTCATGAGGCTTGGAATAAGGAACTGGCTGCCATTGATGTGAAGACAACCTTGGATGACCATCGGACCATCTTCTATACCGGTATGTACCATGCCATGATTGCACCGACGGTATTTACAGACGTAGACGGCCGTTACTTCGGGATGGACCATCAGGTTCATCAGGTAGAGCCGGGAGAGGAGTATTATACCATCTTCTCGTTGTGGGATACCTTCCGTGCCGTTCATCCGTTACTGTCCATTATCCATCCGGAACTGAACGAGGCCTTTATCCGTTCGTTAATCAAGAAGAGTGAAGAGGGAGGTATCTTCCCGAAATGGGATATGGCTTCCAATTATACAGGTACCATGATTGGTTATCACGCTGTTTCGCTGATTGCGGATGCCTATACCAAAGGTTACCGGAATTTCGATGTACAAAAAGCTTACAAGGCTTCGCTTCGGGCTGCCGAATACGATACAACCGGTATCAAATGTCCGGACTGGATGATTCCGTATGTCATGCCAAAGGCCCGTTATTACAAGAATGCCATCGGTTATGTACCTTGCGACAAGGATAACGAAGCAGTGGCCAAGGCATTGGAGTATGCTTACGATGACTGGTGTATCGCTGTTCTGGCTAAAGAGTTGGGCGATTCTGCCAATTATCAGAAGTATCAGAATTTTGCCAAAGGTTATCAGACTTATTATGACAAGCAGACCGGGTTCATGCGCGGACTCGATTCACAGCGGAAGTGGCGTGAACCGTTCAATCCGAACGCTTCCAATCACCGGAATGATGACTATTGCGAAGGGAATGCCTGGCAATGGAGCTGGTTCGTTCCGCACGATCCGGAAGGGTTGATGGAACTGGTAGGCGGACGTGAAGAGTTTGTGCGTAAACTGGATGAGCTCTTTACTACCGATGCCAAACTGGAAGGCGAAGAAGTTTCTGCCGACATTTCCGGATTAATCGGACAGTATGCGCATGGGAATGAGCCGAGTCATCATATCACCCATTTCTATAATTATGCGGGCTATCCGTCGAAGACTCAGGAATTGGTAGATAAGGTGTTGCAGACACTCTATTTCAATGATCCGAATGGACTGTCAGGTAATGAAGATTGCGGACAGATGTCTTCCTGGTATATCTTGAATGCTATGGGATTCTATCAGGTATGTCCGGGTAATCCGGTTTATTCCATCGGGCGTCCGCTCTTCGATGAGGTGACGATTCATCTGCCGAATGGGAAGGACTTCCGGATTCAGGCTAAGAACAATTCTTTGAAGAACAAGTATGTGAAATCGGCTCTACTGAACGGAAAAGCTTTGGAGAAACCTTTCTTTACACACCAGGAACTGGTGCAAGGCGGTACCTTGGTTTTCGAAATGACCGATCAGCCTGCTGAATGGAATTCAATTAAATAAACAATAGACGCTATGAAAAAATTATTCATGTTAGCATGTTTGCTGTCTTTGGCTCTATGGGTACGGGCGGCAAAGGATTACACCCAGTATGTCAATCCGATGATGGGTACTGAGTCAACTTTCGAGTTGTCTACAGGAAATACGTATCCGGTCATAGCTATGCCGTGGGGAATGAATTTCTGGACTCCCCAGACAGGTAAGATGGGCGATGGCTGGCAGTATATGTACACGGCTACCAAAATCCGTGGGTTCAAACAGACTCACCAGCCGAGTCCGTGGATTAACGATTTCGGGCAGTTCTCGTTGATGCCGGTAGTAGGAAAACCGGAATTTGATGAGAACAAACGTGCCAGCTGGTTCTCTCATAAAGGAGAGGAAGCACATCCGTATTATTATAAGGTATATCTGGCCGATTATGATATAGTGACCGAAATGGTTCCTACAGACCGTGCGGCCATGTTCCGTTTCACTTTCCCTGAAACAGAAGATTCTTATGTGGTCATCGATGCGTTCGACAAGGGGTCTTCCATCACGGTTATCCCTCAGGAAAACAAGATTGTAGGTTATTCTACCAAGAATAGCGGTGGTGTGCCCGACAACTATAAGAACTATTTCGTGGTAGTGTTTGATAAACCGTTCACTTATCAGGCAACTTTTTCTGATTCTACCTTACACGAAAAGGTATTGGAACAGACTGGCAACCATACCGGTGCCGTTATCGGTTTCAAGACAGCCAAGGGTGAAAAGGTACATGCCCGTGTAGCTTCTTCATTCATCAGTCTGGAACAGGCAGAACTGAATCTGAAAGAGTTGGGTAATGACAATCTGGAAACATTGGCACAGAAAGGTAAGGATACCTGGAACGATGTGCTGAGCCGTATCGAGGTCGAGGGAGGAACATTGGATCAGTACCGTGTATTTTATACCTGTCTGTACCGTTCTTTGCTGTTCCCTCATAAATTCTATGAAATCGACGCGAACGGTCAGGTGGTTCACTACAGCCCGAACAACGGTCAGGTATTGCCGGGATATTACTATACCGGTACCGGTGTATGGGATACATTCCGTTGCCTGTTCCCGTTGCTGAACCTGTTCTATCCGTCAGTGAATAAGGAAATGCAGGAAAGCTTCCTGAACGCTTACCGTGAAAGCGGTTTCTATCCGGAATGGTCAAGTCCCGGTCATCGCGGATGTATGGTGGGTAACAATACAGCTTCTGTATTGGCCGATGCTTATCTGAAAGGAGTCTGTGTAGACGACACCAAGACCATGTGGGAAGGTCTGATGGCTGCCGTAAACGGTGTTCATCCTACGGTTAGTTCTTCCGGTCGTCTGGGTTATGAATATTACAACAAGTTGGGTTATGTACCTTACGATGTGAAAATCAACGAAAATGCGGCACGTACCCTGGAATATGCATACGATGACTGGTGTCTGTATCAGCTGGCCAAGAAACTGGACCGTCCGAAGAAAGAAATCAATCTGTTTGCGAAGCGTGCCATGAACTACAAGAACCTGTTCGACCCTGAGACCAAGCTGATGCGCGGAAAGAACGAGGACGGTACGTTTATGAAACCTTTCTCTCCGCTGAAGTGGGGCGATGCCTTTACAGAAGGTAACAGCTGGCATTATACCTGGTCTGTCTTCCACGACCCGCAAGGACTTATCGACTTGATGGGTGGTAAGGAGACTTTCGTACAGATGATGGACTCAGTATTCAATGTACCGCCTTTGTTTGATGACAGCTATTATGGTTTCGTGATTCACGAAATCCGTGAAATGACGGTGATGAACATGGGTAACTATGCACACGGTAACCAGCCTATCCAACACATGATTTATCTGTATAATTATGCCGGTCAGCCGTGGAAGGCCCAGTACTGG
>ENA-OPAL01001219-OPAL01001219.1-human-gut-metagenome-genome-assembly--contig:-NODE-1219-length-16163-cov-1.988080_pt1 | contig 16163 bp, 10 predicted proteins | sample MGYA00241057_ERZ501430 | MGnify/ENA primary metagenome ERZ501430 (study PRJEB25962, sample SAMEA2042506) | human gut metagenome | biome: human gut; feature: human-associated habitat; material: faeces...
TACTTGCCGATGTACTTGCGCTGGTTGAAGCACTCGTACTTGCTGATGTACTTGCACTTGTTGATGCGCTTGTGCTGGCTGATGTACTTGCACTTGTTGATGCGCTTGTTGAGGCACTCGTGCTTGCTGATGTACTTGCACTTATTGAGGCGCTGGTCGATGCACTCGTGCTTGCCGATGTACTTGCACTTGTTGATGCACTTGTGCTTGCTGAGGTGCTTGCTGATGTACTTGCACTTGTTGAAGCACTGGTGCTTGCTGAGGTACTTGCGCTGGTTGAGGCACTTGTACTTGCTGAGGTGCTTGCACTTGTCGATGCACTCGTACTTGCTGAGATACTTGCGCTGGTTGAGGCACTTGTACTTGCCGATGTACTTGCACTTGTTGACGCGCTAGTGCTTGCTTCAACACTCAAACTCTCTGATATTCTTACTGATTCACTCTTCTCATAGTTTGGATCTGCACTATCCAATAAATCAATGGAATCCCCATGCTTATATGCGTATTTATACGTATGTACTCCACCTGTACTACTACTTCTAAATTCTACCCATTCATTATCAGACACTTTTAATACAAACGCATTTCCGTCACATATATACAATTCACCTGTTTTATTATATCTAGTTTCATCCCACCAAGGTCCTTCTGTCCAATTAAATGTCACAGAATTAAAGTCATTAAAATATTCCCATTCATTCGTATTAGAATTTTGAATTCTATATTTACAACTCGACTTTTCCCATTTTCCAAATGAATGATTTTCCTTTGTTTGGATTAAATTGTACTTTGTTCCAAACAATGTATCCCCCTTATACTGCGAATAATTACTTTCCGTAATCTTAGTCACATGATGTACCTTATTTGATACACAACCATCTCTATATGTATCATTACTTGCAAGCTGCGGCATTCCACTCATTCGAGCATAAACAGCCGTATCCTGTTCTGCATCATCTGTGTATGTAGCCGCTACAACATTATCACCACTCTGTTGTTCTGCATCACTCTGCTTAGCACTTTCGCTGATGCTTGAGCTTTCACTGGTACTTTCACTTTCACTTACACTCACGCTCTCACTCTCGCTAGTGCTCTCTGAAGCGCTTTCACTCATGCTCTGTGTTGTACTCTCGCTATACTCTGTACGTTCGCTCTCAGACAAAGAGCCTGCGTCAACTAATGAATTGGAATCTGCTGCCGATTCATTAATTGCAGCCATAACCATATCAGCACCCTGGATAGAGCTGACTCCACCCATGGCAATTCCTGCTGCGGTTATACCTTTTAAAATACTGTCAACCTTCTTCTTATTCATATAGTCTCTCCTTATTCACATGAATCCGGATACTTGATTATCTGTTTCCTAATCCTCTTTCATCCGGATATAACTATAGTTTTCCTCTTTAACACTATAAATATAAACTCCTAGGTGTATCTAAAATCGTATAAAAACATTTATATACCGCCAAATTATAGCCTTTCTCCACACATAATCAAGGTATCCAGCAATAATTTTCTGGTATATATTCCATTTATGAACAAATTTTGCAGTTTTTTGACATTTGCGTAGTATTGACTCAATTTATCTTCCGATTCTGATACAGCTATCCGGTATACATCTTCAAAATCTGTCGCTGCTGCTCCTATTTCATTATCTGTCACATACTTTTCACAGCTCAACCCCTTTTTAACTATCACAGGGATTCCGGCAGCCATATAAAGTCCAAGCGCCTGCTCATCCGCATCCCAAATCAATCCAAAGCCTCCGTCTGACAACCTGAGTATAGATTCCATGGCACGGTACTCATCATATTGCACCACCTCTATATTCAAATTGTTCAATGGATATTCATTTTGACTCGTTTCCGCCATGATATATAGTTTTTTATTTTTATGCTCATTTGCGCAAATGTCTGTCATATAATCCGGTATATTCTGAATCAGATAAGGTTTTTCTTTTAATCCATTTGCGATATAGTAATCCCGCAGCGCAGCTGAGGCAAAAATAAACATATCGGCCCGGTTAAGCAGCGTGATTTCATCACTCAAAGCATACTCACTGTCATCTCTATCGGATGCTATTTCCTGTATAAACGCAACAATTTTCGTTCCATGATATCTTCTTAAATGCTCAAATAAAAATCCATCGTATCTGGGACTCTCACCGCTTGGATGCTGAAAAATCACTATATCCTCAGGACAAAGTGATGCAATTATGCCATCCATCCTAACATGAAGCTCATCATCACTATCATATGCATCAGGAAATTTAAATAAACTCATTTCTTTAAAGCCAAGTGTTTCACCAGCGTTTTTCACTGCATTTTGACGGAGACCAATCAATCCGCCTATGTTATAAGTTTTTGTAATATGTACGCTCATAATCTCTTCCCCATTATTCCACTGTAGCAACTATCTGTGATTCATACACCTGATCATGGTCAAATACTATATCCTGTCACTGTTGATTTGTCTGCTAAATCTATATATGATCTTGATATCTGTTTTCAACCGGTGTACAGGCATTTTCCAAAACCTCAATTATTGCATCCTGAAGTGTTTTTCTTGTATATGCGCCATCTAATATCAGCTTTTGAATATTCTTCACATTATGGTAAAGCTTTATATACCCTGCATCCGTAATACTCTGAACCAGTTTATCAGCTTCATCCAACGTATCGACTGCATATCCCAGACCGTTTCTTTCGACAAATTTCTCATGAACACAGCCTCTTTTTACTATAACTGGTATCCCTGCTGCCAGATTTGTACCGAGCTTGTACGGCTGATTCATCGAATAATATCTGTCAAAATATTCGTCATCACTCCAAACAAGCCCAAAGCCACCTTTGGAAAGCTCATGCATTAGCTTTTCCTGCTCCAAATACCCTCTCCAGCAAAAGCTGTCATCATTTTCTCTGTCCGGCTTATTTGCATCATATTGATAAATCGGTGTCTTGCCATGGTACTCTGCCAGAAACGGAAAACGATTATAGTTCCCGGCAAAGTGAAAGCATCTCGTTACAGCATGATCCACAAAACAAATGTCTGATGGCATATCCCAGATAGTCTGATAGATAACAGGCTTCTCATCAAGCCCATTTTCTTTCAGATATCGATGCATCTTCTTTGATGGCAAAATAAGTAAATCCGCCTTATTGAGAGTTCTGATTTCCATATCAAGAATTGCCTGCTCAGAATCAAACATGAGCTTTTGTATATCCTGAACAAAAATTATCAGCTTTGTATCCCGGTACGACTTTATCTTGTTTACAAAGCTCTCATCATAATTCACCCCAATCCAGCTTGGATACTGAAAAATCACAATATCCCCATAGTTAAGAGGCGCAATTATCCCATCAAGACGTTTGTCTATTTCCTTCGCATAGTCTGGCTTTAAATGATAAAAAGATAAGCCCATTTCATGGCAGCCAATACTCTGAGCCACCTTTAATACTCTTCTATGTGCCAGACTGGCAGTTCCTGCCATGTTGTTTAGTGTAGTAATGTGTGTTTTCATTGATACTCCTGTCTACAAGCCTGTTGTTTCATTGATGTTTTCCAACATTTTTCTCTCATACTCAAGCCAATAATCCTTAGGATGTTTTACCTTCATGTTACTGCATTTCTCTATAAAATTAAGTTTGACGGATTGAGCTATGGTATATTTTTTATAAGCTGCATCCATTTTGATTCTATTACATGCTCCTTATATTCTTCAGCAATCATATAAGAATTTTCATGGAATTTCTTCAATCTGTCATCATCCTCAAATATTTTAACTATTGCTGCTGCAGTTCTTTCACAGAGCTTATCTTTATTTTGATAGTCTGTTTCAATATCAAAATCCACCAGATAGCCATTTTCATCCGGATGTATAAAAAGCCTGTTCCCATATCTTACATCCAGTCCAACCATGGCTAGTCCGTCTCCAACAGCCTCCATGAGTGAAAGTCCAAATGTTTCCCACAAAGAAAAGGATGCAAACAATTCATAGTGTGGATAAATCTTTTCAAGATTACAGCGCCCTTTAAAGTGAATATAATCATCAGCACCAGCATCTTTAACTATATTTTGTAAATATGAAGTATACTCATCATTGCCACTTCCGTATATATCCAGATTAATTGTCTGATTTATCTCATGAGCTTTTATCACACTTTTAATAAGAATATCAATACCTTTCCTTGGACTAAGTCTTGAAGCAGATATTATACTGCCTTGCCAACGATTATTTTTACTTTTAAGTTTGCCTTCTGGTATGGCGCCCGGTGGAATAGCTGCAATATGCGGAACAAAACAATCATACTCTTTTAAAAATGCTTCCAGACTTCTTTTATGTTCATCCGTACCAACAACAAAATAATCTATTGCCTCTGAATATTTGAACCAATAATAATACTCATAGTTCATGTATAATGAGCTTTCATCCTCATATATTTTGTAAAAATGATCTGAATGTAATACAGCTATCAGCTTTGATTTGCCTTTATTTTCAAAAAGAGGCTGTATATAATCAAGATATCCCGCTCTATCCATTATACATATATCATTCTCACAAAGATTAAGTGTCTTTACAAATCTTTCTAGAAACTCTACATTGTCTATAACTTCACCATTTTTAAACAGATATTCAACATTATCTTTATAGATACATTGTTCATAAACCATCTGTCCTTGTTTGTTCCAAAAAATTCTCCTTCCTAGATTTAAGCCATCGTTCGAATCATTATCCCAATTATACAGCTCTGTATATGACAAACTGTCTGTATAATAATTTTCTAAATACTTTTTTCCGTTTTTAAAGAGACTTTCATTTATAACAAATCCATCTTCATCGCATAATATTTCAACTGATTTTTCACCGGAATTATATAGACGAATCACCTTTCCATCCTCATCTATATTGTCATACTCATAGTTTTCTTTTTCATTTTCTAAAAGAGCTTCTTTTTTCACAGACAAACTCATATCTAATCTTCCGGTCATAAAAAGATGTGCAGACATAATCTGACCACGTTTTATTTTTTGCGAACCATACAGTTCCATATCCCTAATTGTCGGCAGCTCTGTAAAAATAAATTTAGCGTTTACATTGTTTTTTGCAAACAATCTTGCTCTAAATCCCTGAGCAACATCGACTCCGGAAAATTCATATCCACTAAGTAATGTAAAATCAAATACTCTCATCTGTATCACCCATAACTACTTTTGCAGCTAATTGTTTTAATTGCTTCTTTTGCCTGTCTATATATTCATTGAATATCGTCTGACTAGTTATTATATTTTTTAGAGTTTCTTTCATCTTCACATAGTTGCTGCTTTCAAAAATATTTCCCATTGGATATAATTCTTTTGAATGCGCTGTATTGTCAAACGCTAGTATTATCATATTATTAACCATTGCCTCGTTTACTGCATTGTATAGCTCTCTGTAATGATTAATATCCAAATAAATATCGCATCTTTCAAACAGTTCTTTTCTCTTTTGTTCCGTAATACATGGATATAACTCAACATTATTATTTATATCCAGTCTCGTTAATTTATCTGACATAATGGTACTGGCAGCTATATGAAAAGTTATTTCCGGAAAGTCATTTATAAGCTGTTCAATATACTCAAGCTGATCCGATTCTGTAATAGTAAGTGCTTCCTTTTTTCCAAATTTTAATTCATTATTTTCAAAATATGAATATACTCTGTCGCATTTATAATTTGAATTTTCTTTATACCAATTGACCTGCTGCTCTTCACTGCACAGTATTCGAAACGCTGTGTTAGTCTGAGTTATTACTGTCAAATCTGAGTTTAATCTATTTTGTGGCAGGTATGATATTTTAAAATTACCATAATCCCAGGCAAATTTATTTAATATCTCATCACTTGTCAGCCATATATTTTCATCATAAATTTTATTATATTTAAGATAAGCTTCCAAATAATCAGCAAAGCCTCTATAGCTCTTCGGACTAATGCGGGTGCCAAACGTGGTATATGTCTTTGGACCTGTCTGTTCTAATACTTTAATGTCACCATTTCTATCATAGAATTCCCTGACTGTAACATTGCCGCCACTCACATTCTCCGAACAATACATATATCCGTATTTGTTGTAATAATCTATTCTATATACTGTATTATTCCTGTCAATCCACTCGACTCTGCTGACCATTCTTTTCTCTATCGGATTCTTAAAATAGATGTTTGCCTTTTTGGTTTTATTATCATATATAGCACCATTTAGACCATCTGCACGAACACTCCAATATTGAGGGATATCTATGAATGCATAATACCTGTCTTTTTCCTTAAGCACATCGTTTTTTTCAGATATGCCACAAAACAAATCTATGGCTTCTATTGTTTTGCATTCTTTAAATCCCATATTTTCTGCCAGCTCTATTATATTTTTCTCAAACTTACCTAATTCATCAGTAATAAAAATCATAGGGCAAACCCACCCTCTGTATAATGTAAAAACCTCTGTGTTATAAAATAATTCTCGCCATTTTCTAATCCGGCATTTGCAAGTATTTCTAATCCATTACTATCGTCCGCATCCGCTGAAACTATATAGACCGTATTATCATCACAGATAATCTCATTCTCCTTTAAATGCTCATGCCATTCACAGCTATCGAATTTTCTATTTAATAGCCTCATTGCATTCCTTATAGAGCTATTCTCTCCACCATAGAATACGAGTCGTATATTGTTTTGAGTAGCTTTTTTTAGCAGCTTCTCCAGCATAGCTGTTCTATCCACAATTCTGCCCATAGAATTACACAATAAGCCATCCTCCATCTGCTCTCCCCATGGGGTTCTCAGTATTGTGAAATAGTAGGCTCTGTCAATTTCATTATTTGTATGCAGCATCAACAGGGTTGCAGCATAATGATATATTTTTTTCTCTGCTTTCTCATTATTTTTTCTTGCCTCATCAATAAAATAATTCCATTTTTCATCTATCAATAAGGTTTTTCCGCTGAATATGGCATTTAAAGCATCCTGGTCAGGAAGCCATGTCCGTGGATTATCGTTCAGATAATCTATAACCTGTTGAAACAGGCTTCCATTTTTCCTGATATTGTCAAGATTCATGCAAAGAACACCCGCATTAAAATATCTGTCACGACTTGTCTGCCCTGCTGCTACAGCGTATGGAGTTCCCCAATTTCTTATTGTCGAACAATCCTGAGCAGCCGCCAGACAGTAATTATCTATATTTAGGTTCCATAATTCTTCAATATCTGTATTTACAAATAAATCAGAGTCCAAATATATTATTTTTTTTAAATCCGGCATAATATCGGGCAACATAATTCTGAACATTGTTCCAATTGCAAATCTATTCATTGAATCAGCAAACGTGCCAAAAACGTCCGAATTAAAATGATGAAATTCTATATCATTTCCACTATTATCAGCAATAAGACTCAGCTTATTTTTATTTATTTCGTTCAATGTGTCATCATGTAATATATGAAAAACTATTGGCGCTTTTGTGTTTTCAACAATGGATTGCATCGTTGTTCCAGCCCAGACACTGTAATTTCCATCCTTATCATGTATACCAAGACAGATATGCATTGCATTATCCAAAAAGTATGCATTATCCATTTTTTTCGCAGTTACTCTCAGCCTTGACATTCTTTTCAATACCACATCATCTGAAAAAAACTTCACATATGGATTATTAAATATATCCGGTTCACTCTTTAAAAACTCTTCTTTGCAAATATCCAGTTCCCTATTCATAAAGGTTTCTATTCTACTATATGGCTCAATATATTGGTGCCATAACAAAAATGTCTGGATTTCACAATAACACTGCTCAATTACATTTCCCAGTTCTGCTTTTCTACTTTGAATAGCCTGCCTTATATGATCCATAATAATCTTAGCATCCCGGATCTTTGCATTGCTAATTTCAGAACGTATAATGCCCTCTGTATTCTCAAAGTAATAGTATAATGTCGATTGCACCTTACAATATTTCTTTGCAAGTAACACACAAAGCATAGAAAAATGTGTATCCTCATAATATACATCTTCTATAAATCTTAGATTATGTTCTATTATAAATTTGGTTGAGTATAGCTTTGCCCATGCTGTTACATTAGTAAATCCAGTCAGACCTATAATGAGATTTTTCCTATTATCAACATTATCCAAATCAAGCCTTTGAATTTCAAAATCATTTACTTCTAATACATTTGGCTTATCTGCTTTAAAGCACGATACACCACACTGTGCCACATCATAATCGTCCTCTGTCATTCTGTCATACAGCACCCTGAGCATATCCGGATGCACATAATCGTCCGCATCCACAAATGTGATATATTTGCCGGTGCAGATATCCATTCCCAGATTACGTGCACCGCCACACTTTCCTTTTTTCTGTATTTTAAGAGATATAACATTCTCCGGGTATTGTCTTTGTAAGGATTCTAATATAGACCATGTATTGTCTGTTGATAAATCATCTATGAGTATCACTTCGAGATTTTCAAAGCCATATGTCTGGCTGTAAATTGAATCAAAGCATCTCATAATGTATTTTTGTACATTGTAGCATGGAATAATTACTGATATCTTGTCTTTACCATTCATAACATTTTCTCCATAATATATAAAATAATCAAATTAGTACTTCCTCTAATCGTGTAAAATCACCTTGTAGCTTTTCCAACCTATTTGTACTATTTCCTTTACAACTCACAAACTATACTGTTCACATGACATTTCTCTGCGGCTCTCGGATTTTTCTTTGCGAACTGGCGGTTGATTCTCTTTTTCACTATCTCGCAGTCCTCACGCTTGATTCCGATGAGCATGATAAGAAACTGCACCTTTCCATACGAGGTATATATGTCACTGTAGCGGATTGATTCACCAACGCACTTCTTAAGCTGCCTTGAATACTTGTTCATCTTTGTCTCGCTCTGTACCTGTCTGCCTTCCTCGTCCTCCAGAGTACAGAGCATGAGATATACAGGTACCCTTGTGCGCTTCATAATACGGATGGACGCCTGGTATATTCCTCTGAATACCGGATAGCTGCAGAAATATCCACCTCTTTCTGTTTCCTCCTGCTCGTTCATGCCCTCCTGGATGTTTTCCAGTATCTCATGTGCATGATTCATCTGATTACTGTATTTCTCAAGGATTTCCAAGAGTCTTGAAGATGGATAAATACCGCACTCCCTGAGATAATAGTCCACGACATCCGTGTATAGCTCTTCCGCCTCATCATAGCGCCTGGTCTCTACCATCGCCTCCATGATGAGCTCCTCCCACTCATTGAATGGGTCGACCTTTGCCGCATATACTCCGAGCTTCTCCAGTCCCTTGAATTGTTTTCTCTTTCGCAGTATATACGCAGCTTCATTTATGATTTTCTCAAACATAATGTGATAGCGTCTGGCCTCCTGTGCTATCCACGTCTCGCCTGTATATGCCGCCAAAAACTCTCCCTTATACAGATATAGTGCTTTTATGTACAGCTCAAGCATATTGTCTTCTATTTCCTTTATCCGCTCATCACACACTGTCTCTGCACTCTCCGGTTCATGTGGCATCTGCTTTTCCAGTGCACAGGCCTCGTTATAGAGCTTCTCAAACTCTGCTGCATCCTCTTCTATCTCTATATCCGGAGTCCAGTAATATATGCCTCCCTCCAAATATACGAGGTTCTTTCCCGGCAGTCCAAGCTGTGCGAGCTTTTGCTTTGTCTTGTATACAATAACTCTTAGTGCCGTGTGAGGTGCATCTATGTCACGCTCACCGATTACTATTTCCTCGAGCTTATCCTTTGCTACTCCGCAGTCAGAATAGTGTATCAAAGCCTGCATCATGCGGTTGAACTGGCTTTCCTTATGCATTTTTTCCGCCACAAATGGTGCTCCGTTATAGTCCATTCTGAAATTGCCAAACATCTGTACCTTGATTTTATGCGTCATAGTTGCCTCTCTTCCCGAGTTTTATAAACCTGCTTATTATAGAATTCATATTATCATTGACTCATATATTCAGCTAGTTTTTAACTAAACAAATTAATCTAATTATCATTATACATCAATTCCGCGCATGGCAATAACAACGACAATTTACACAAAAAGTGTCAAAACTCGTACTTGACAAATCGTAAGATATATGATAGCTATTCGAAGCCAGAAATAAAAAAAGATCCTGCAAGAAAATCTCACAGGATCCGGCTATTTCTGATATATTAAATCAGATATGTTAAATCAAATATTAAATTAGAAAATAGCATTTACAATTGTTGAACCAATGGCTGTTGCAAGGAATGCCAGTCCACACACAAGTGGAAGCTTGTTGTCATCCTCTTCTATTGCCCTTACTCCAAAGAATATGCTTACATATCCTACTACACCAGCAAATGTATGCAGCCAGCCGCTCACATTGCCAAAGAACTGGAATGGGATTATGTCGATGATTGCTGCCACAAGGATAATCGGAAGGTATACTGCATCATACAGACATGCTGCTGAAAGTGTCTGTGCAAATGTCACCTTTTTATCCTTCTGCACTGCGTTTAATACAACCAGAATAACTGCTGCCAGGATGAGTACTCTCACTGCCTCTCCTACGATTCCTGAGAAGATTCCCTCAAAGAAGCTCGCCGGGTAAAATGAGAATCCAAAGCCGCCTATGCTGCCAATTACACTTGATAACAGATATACTACAGACAGCACTACTTCTACTATGGCAAATAAGCCAATAAATATAAAGCCTGATGCCATATTTGCATTCTTTACAAAGTCTGCTGCAGCCTGTGCCGGCTTCTTAACAAGACCCTTGTAGAATGTGATAATAGATGCCACATTCTTGTCATTCTGCAGCTGCTGTCCTGCTGCACTCACCTGCTGTGTGAAGTTATCAAACGCCTGCGACTGTGCGCTGCCCTGTGGCTGTCCATTGAACTGTCCCTGTGGCTGTCCGTTGAACTGTCCCTGTGCACTGCCCTGTGGCTGTCCGTTAAACTGTGCCTGCTGTGCTGCATTATCTACCTGTGCATTGTTGTCCTGTGTCTGATTTGGTGCCTGTGGCTGTGCCTGCTGACGACATGTGCATACCTCATCATCAGCTAACTGCCTGCCACAATTTGTACAGTATTTCATAACTGAAACCTCCTTAAAATAATTAATAAACTGCTGATAATTATATTAGCATTTCGGATATTTAATAGCAATATTTATTTGATATTTATTTCATATTATATTATGATTATTTATAATCATTCACATTCTACAGAGGAATAAACATGCCACAAACACTTAATATAGCTGTATGCGAGGACGAAGCTGCAGAGACCGTGCTGCTTTGTGATATTCTCAACCACAGCGATATCCAAAATACATACACTGTCTTTACGGATGCAGATTCTTTTCTTGCCTCATATGAGTACGGAAAGTATGACCTGCTGCTCATGGATATATACATGAAAGATTCCATGACCGGCATCGAGGCTGTCTCCATAATCCGTGAGACAGATGCCGATATCCCGGTTGCTTTCATCACAACAAGCACGGAGCATGCCTTGGAAAGCTACAGGCTGTCTGCCATCGGCTATATCGAAAAGCCGGTTTCGGCAGCTGAGCTAAGTAACATTCTTCACCTTGCCATGCTGAAGAAATCCGATGCCCCATCTCTTTATGTGAAGAGAAACAAGAGTATGGAGAGGCTTGCCCTTTCTGATATCATGTACATAGAGCAGAGAGCCAGGCAGATTTTCATACATTTAAAAGAAAATGAGGAAATCAGCTGCTATGAGAAGCTTTCAGAGCTTTCAGATCAGCTGCCCGCTGAGCTGTTTTTTCTGCCGCACAAAAGCTACGCGGTAAACCTGTCGTATGTCACACGCATTGATACTTCACTCAAATGCTTCGTGATGGCCGATGACACAAATATCCCTATCAAGAGAGAGCTCTCCGGCAAAGCCAAAAAAGCTCTGGAGAGATACTACTTTGAGCACACCAGAGGGCTTAAATAAGGCACTTTCCTATTGATTTGATATGAGCTAGACTGTCAAAAGTAATACACTGCAAGGAGCCCGGATTATGAAAAAAATTAGCGCTATACGAAATATTCCCTATCTGACAATTATACTGCTTACACTGATTTGCATACTGCTTCTTTCCTCAAAAAACATGATTATGAGCCAGGCGAGCTATCCTGAAGCCACTATCGTAAGTTCTGCCTATGCTGTAGTGGATGGCTCGGATTCAGATAAAGAAGAAATCACATTTCCACATACCTTTAAGCACCTTTCGCCGCGCACACATGTCACCGTCACCACACATATCGACCTGAACAAGGATGATCCAATCTACATAAAAACTGTCTATTCCCCTGCGAAGGTCTATCTGGACGATGAACTCATATATGAGTTTGGCAGGACCGAAAACTATCCATCCTATATGAAGGATCCCGCAACCGAGGGGTACCTGATAGGCACTGACGGTCATTCGGGTGATACAGAGCTTCGCATAGAGTATCTGTCTCCAGTTACCAGAAGCTCTCTTACGGTATATTCTCCTATCTACGGAGCATACAAATCCTTATTTTTCACTCTGTTAAAGCTGAATAAATGGTCATTCTTTATAGCACTGCTTGAGCTTGCCGCAGGTGTTTTGTTTATATTTATCTCACTAATGCTTTTATGCTACGATAAAGAGGTTTGCAAGATGATATTTCATTTTGGATTCTTCTCACTCATGGCCGGCATGTGGTCTATCGGCGAGTGCAACTACACAGGTGTCATAATCAAAAACCCTACACTGCTGTATCTGTGTGCTTTTATAGGGCTTTTCTCGCAGATGATTCCACTGCTGTATTTCTGCAGGCTTGCAGTTGGTTTTAAGAATGACAAGCCAATTATAGTTATCGCGAAGCTCCTCACCGTGCTTGACCTTGTCGCTTGTGTCTTACAGCTTAGCGGTACGGTTGCACTATCCCAGAGCATGTACGTGTTCCATGTCATTTTGCCTCTCATACTTTGCTTCCTGACTGCATACATCATCCTTGAGGCTGTTCGCAGCCAAAACAGCAGGGCAAAACGGCTGATGGTTCCGGTATTCATACTGGCACTTGCTTCATGTGCCGAGATAATCAATTATCATTTAAAATTTGTGGCCTCATTGTCATTGCTGTACCAGATTGGAACTCTGCTTTTCATTATAATCATGGGAATTGTAATGGGGCTTAATATAAGCGATATGCTCAGTATAAAACGTGAGAATGAAAGGCTCATATTTGATATGAATCTCCTTGAGCATTCCCTGTTGGAGCAGAAGAAATATAATTCGCTCATCACAACAAACGAACAGCTTTTTAAAAAGCAGCGCCACGATCTGCGTCACCAGCTGGTTGCAATAAAAGGCCTCGCAAACACTGAAAATAAACAGCTGAATGAATACCTGGATTCCCTGATCCACAGCATACCATCTGCGCCTGCAAGCTATTGCGAAAACAGGGTAGTCAATTCCATTCTGTCATACTATAGTGCCATATGCAGAAATGAAAATATCGCTCTTGAGACAAAGCTTATTGTTCCGGAAACCGATGATGCGGCCTTGGACAATGACCTGTGCCTGGTATTTGGAAATCTGATAGAAAACGCTATAGAAGCCTGCAGACGCATGGATACTTCTGATTCTTTGAACGAGAAATCATCGCACTTTATCCGACTGCATGCCCACGTACACTATAAGACACTTATTATTACTATGGACAACAGCTTTGACGGACATGTTTCCATCCAAAACGGAAAATACCGTTCTTCTAAGAGGGACGACTATGGTATAGGTCTGTCATCCATCCGCTCTGTTGCCGGCAAATATGATGGTGACGTTGCATTTGAAGCAGCTGATGGTATATTTCAGTCATCAGTATACCTTCAAATATATAAATGACACACTAAAATCATTAATTTATATTAATGCTTCATACCTAAATATCATTTTCAGAGCCCAACTAACTTATTGTATATAATGCATACATATGCTATAATAATAAAAGAATTTTGTGCATTATACACATATGGAGTTTTAATTTATGATAGAACACACGATATACAAGGAATTTATTGATAAAATTTCAGAATTGTCAGACGGGATATATCCTATCATCACCGACCTGGATAATGACTTATCATACGTACCGGATAAGACAGCTGATTTTTTCGGCTTTGAAGCCGGCGAGCATACCTGCTTCTTTGAACAGCTGAGCTCTTGTGTCAACGACGTTGACCTGCCGGAATATAAGCAGGAAATCCGCTATCGCTTAAATGGCGAAAAAACGGATGATATATTTTATGTCCGCATGGGAAAGCATACCAAAGAATATATGATGGGATTTTATTCTGACATTTTTACCGGTGATGACGGACATCGCTACCATGTCCTCGTGCTCAGAAACGAAAATACTCTTCCGGATATCGACCCATATACATATCTTTATGGTCAGTCAAAGTTTGAAAGAGACATCAACGGCTATATCATGGAAAACAGGTCTGTAGCCATAATCGAGGTGGAGATAGGTCATATAGATGAGTTCAATATACTGTATGGTTCCAATTTCAACACTGCAATCCAGCGTGAGCTTGCGCTCAAGTTCATCTACATGATGGATGGCAGCACCGCTACCTACTATATGAATAATTGCAAGTTTGTATTTGTGGTAAAGGAAGCAGACCGTGCCTTGGCCGAGGCCTTCTATCAGAAAATTGCCGATACAATAAAGTCCATGTATTTCTTTAAATGCTTTAAATTTGAGTTTGATATATATGCTGCGTGTCTGATTCTCAAGGATTATGATGGTGATACCTCAACTGTCATCAGCAAGGTGGAGTACACTCTAGACCGCGCGAAGGAGCTTCACAGCCCTGATTTGTTATTTTTCAATGATATGGTCAGGTTCAATGGCAGCTCGCATATAGATATCATGAAAATCATTCATCAGTCGGTTATCAATGGCTGTGATGGCTTTTTTGTAGAGTTTCAGCCAATTGTAAAGGCTTGCAATGGTGAAATAATGGGTGCTGAGGCTCTGGTGCGTTGGAAAAAGGAGCCTTTTGGCACGGTGCCACCCGGACTGTTTATCGACTGGCTTGAGGATACCCCTGCTATGTATGAGCTCGGAAATTATATCATGAGAACTGCAATAAGCGCAGCCAGTGAATTTGCAAAGATAAAACCGGGCTTTTTCATCAATGTAAATGCATCCTCAGAGCAGCTTGAAAAGGAATGTTTTGTGGAAGATACTCTGGCAATTCTTAAAGAGTATGATTTTCCACCTTCACAGCTATGGATAGAGATTACAGAGCGATGCAGAGATCTGCCTATATCTATGATAAAGAAAACCGTCACTGCATTCAGGGAAGCCGGAATCCACATCACTATGGATGACTATGGCACAGGAAGCTCTTCATCTCAGATGATGCTTGAACTTCCTGTAGAGGGTATCAAGATAGATATGTTCTTTGTTAAAGACATTCTCGAGGAGAAAAAGAAGCAGGCACTTGTAATCGGAATGATTAATTTTGCCAATGCCGCAGACTTAAAGATATGTATTGAAGGCATAGAAAATGATAGCCTTGAGAGCTATCTCAGGCAGTTCGACGTCACCTGTTTTCAGGGCTATCACTACTCTAGGCCTATCTGTCAGGATGAGCTCATGAAGCTTCTTATAAAGCCATAGCCCTGGATATTACTCAAGATTTTCCTTAAATACTGTCAGTGCTCCATTTTTCTTTAAAATCAGCATGACAATTGTTGCCACTATGCTTCCGGCCACTGTAGAGATAAGGAATGGCACTATGTATATAAACATGCCTTCCGGCTGAATAAGCATCACGTATTTTGCAAGAGGATACGCTGCCAGACCTCCGAGTATGCCTGTGCCAAGCGCCTCTGCAATACATGTCGGTATAATTTTTTTGCTGAATCTGTACATCAGTCCACAGCACAGAGCACCTACCATGCTTCCCGGGAATGCCATGAGGCTTCCAAGTCCTGTCAGGTTTCTGATGATACTCGCACAAAATGCCACACCGACACCCCATGCAGGTCCTAAAAATACTGCTGCGCATATATTTACCATGTGCTGTACAGGTGCACATTTGCTGCCGGCAA